>ENA-OQEB01000302-OQEB01000302.1-human-gut-metagenome-genome-assembly--contig:-NODE-302-length-21136-cov-3.464991_pt1 | contig 21136 bp, 22 predicted proteins | sample MGYA00242787_ERZ504619 | MGnify/ENA primary metagenome ERZ504619 (study PRJEB26092, sample SAMD00036317) | human gut metagenome | host: Homo sapiens | study: EMG produced TPA metagenomics assembly of... | reverse complement strand
AGTGCATCATCCTCGAGCGGCTCCTCCTTCTTGGCAGGGGCGCTCTTCTTCGCGGTAGTCTTGCGAGGGGTCTTCGTTGCGGTGGTTTTCTTCGCCGCACTCTTCTTCGTGGAGGCCTTGCGCGTGGCGGCTTTCTTCGTGGAGGTGGTCTTTTCGGTCAGATCAGCCTGTTCCATGCTTGCCGTCGTTTCCTTGGTGGCCAAACTTATCCTCCTATTGATCCTGCCTCGAAGCGTATACCACATGGACCCACTTCTGGCAAGGGCAAATCGTCAACTATGTGAGTAAACCATCTTGCAAGGACGATTATTCCCGCATAATGAGGCCTTCACGCGCAAGTCACGCCACTTTACGGCGTGTTGCCTTATGTTTCCGACGTCCAGGCAGGACCAATACGTCGTTCAACCGCCGAGCATACAATCGCCGCCAGCAACATTGATCATCTATCGCGAGCGCGCTGATGGCTGATGCCATGGCTCCTTCCTGGCCCATCCACCACATGATGTAGCTGATCACGGCGAACGGCTGCGCCCGATATGTCTTCGGAATCATATCGATAATGTCGAACAGCATGTTGATCGCCTGATCGCAACGTTTCATATCGGGTCTGGCTAGGGGATCACGGAATGAATCGCTGAGCAGCTGTTCCAGACGCTGCGCATTACGAGACAGCTGGGTCTTTCGGCGAACTCATGAGAAAGTCTCGGTCGGCGTATCGTTCGTCAACGATGGCGGAAATGAGAAATACGTCACGAATGGACAGCATCCGATTGATGCCCACCGTAGTCCGCATGATCATATTCCGGTCAAGACCGCATTCGGCATGGAATTCGCCTTCCGAATGGGAAACGCTCTCGTCCGATGCCTGCGCAAGCGCGTCCATCCATATGAAAAGCGGTTCACGAATGAACGAACGCACTGTTTCGCCCACGCCGTCGGATCTGCAATCCCTTTCGAATCGGCTGATGGCTTCTTCCATTTCAGTCCCGGTGATGCGTCCGGTTTTGTTGGTTGTCATTATTCTGCCTCCTTGGCATGGTCTATCGGCTTCCTCGCTCGCCGCTTATATGGCACTATGCCCGATGAGCCGATGCGATGCCGCTTTTTTCGAGGCCTGTGGTCGGAGGATGGCTTCTTCGGCGTTTCGCAAAATGATTTCGGTACCGCAACTATTGCAATCATTGAGATTTGGTCTTGTCGAATGCCTGTGGATAACTGTTGGTATGACTAGCTCCTCCGATTTGGAACAGATTGAATCACGCATTGTTTCGTTGGTGAAGGATTTCGCATTCCTTCATGCGGACGATTCGGTTGCCTCCTCTTGCAGGCCTATTGCCGACATGGTCGCCAAGCAGGCGGTCACGTCAAGTGAGGGTGGCAAGCGGCTTCGCGCCTTGCTGACGTTGGATTCGTTCCGCGCATTCGCTTCGGAGGATGTGCGAGAACGTGATTTCGACGCGCTGCTCGATTTAGCGTGCGCGGTGGAAGTGTTCCAGACCGGTGCGCTGGTGCATGATGACATCATCGATGATTCCGATCTGCGCCGTGGCAAGCCGTCTGCGCATCGCGCATTCTCCACTGGTACGCATAGCGAGGCCATCGGCCATGGCTTGGGCATCATGCTCGGCGACATGTTGGCCACGGCAAGCGTGGACATCGCGGACAAGGCAGCTTCCAAGCTCACTCATGGTTCCGATGTGGTCGCGGCATTGCTCAACATGCACCGCGAGGTCGAAGTCGGTCAAGTACTTGATTTGGCCGTAGAGCTCAATCCGTTGGACGATCCAGACGAACTGGTGGAAGCTTCATTGAACGTATTCCGCTGGAAAACCGCCAGCTACACCACCATTGCCCCACTGGAATTCGGCATGCTTGCCGCGGGTATAGGCAAAGACGATGCGAGGAAGCAGGCATTGGCAGTCGGCTTGCCTCTTGGATTGGCTTTCCAGCTTGCAGACGATCTTCTGGATGTTGTCGGTTCGAGCAGCAATACGGGCAAGCCCGTTGGAGGAGATATCCGCGAAGGCAAGCGCACGGTGCTTCTAGCCGACGCCATCAACGCGGCGAACGACACGCAGCGGCGAGAGCTCATCGACATGTGGGAGGCCGATTCGCGTTCCGAAACTCAAGTAAAACGCGCCATTGAACTATTTGAGCAAACAGGAGCCATCGAACGTTCCCGCGGTAGAATCGCGGATTTGTGGAATGAATCGAAAACAGCTATCGAAACATTGAGCCTTTCCGAATACCACGAGTCACTGCTCATCGAGCCTGCTCACGTTTCGTGCCAAGTATTCACGTCCAAACACGCGCGTGACACGCGACCTGCGTGTTTTCCAACCAACATCCGGACAGGACGCGCGTTCGTTGCACAATCCGCAAACCTCTGCTTGTAGACTACAAGTGGGAACACGTTCGAACGTGAGTTGTTTTGAAGAAGGAACCGTAGCGATCAACCATGAGTGAAGCTCCACACGCCCCTGAAGGTCAGGTCATCGAGGGCCGGTATCGGGTCGTCAGCAGAATCGCCGATGGCGGCATGGCCACGGTGTACCAAGCGGTAGACGAACGTCTGGAGCGCACGGTCGCCATCAAAATCATGCATACCCAGCTGGCGCAGGGACCGCACCGGGACCAGTTCGTGGAACGATTCCATCGTGAAGCCCGTTCGGCCGCGGCCATTGCCAATCCGCATATCGTGCAGGTGTATGACACCGGCGAATTCGACGGTCTCGATTATCTCGTCATGGAGTATGTTCACGGCGTGAACCTGCGTTACGAAATGAACCAGCAGGGTACGTTCAGCGTTCGAGAGACGTTACGCATTATTGGCGAGACATTGGATGGCCTCGCTTCCGCACATCGTGCGGGCGTGGTGCATCGCGACATCAAGCCGGAAAACATCTTGCTTAACGACCGTGGCCATGTGCAGATCACCGATTTCGGCTTGGCTAAAACGGTATCGCAGGCCACACTCTCCTCCACCGGCATACTGCTGGGAACAGCAGCATATCTAGCACCGGAAATGATTGAGAAGAATCAAGCCACACCTCAGGGGGATTTGTATTCCGTGGGCATCATGGCTTGGGAGATGCTCGCCGGCAACGTGCATTCACTTCAGATAATCCAGTAACACTGGTATTCAAGCATGTTCACGAGGATGTGCCAAGCATTGCCGCCGCTTGCAAAGGCATCAATGAAGGCGTGGCCGCATTCCTTGCCCATCTCACGGCTCGCGCGGTCGAGGCTCGTCCAGCAGACGCATCCGTTGCGTTAACCGAGCTGCAGCGTCTGCAATCGACGCTTGCGGTCAGCGATTGGCAGTATCGTCTTCCCCCGGTAGACGTCAGCGCTTCCGACAGTGCCGCGCCCGCAAATAACGGTGCGCCAACCAATGTCGGCAATCCTGTTCCTCCGCTCCCCCGGCACCGCCGACGCAGCAATTCGATGATCGCACACGCAAGCTGGACAGGGTCAAGACGAACGCAACAACCGTCATGCCGGTGCAGCAACAGAACATCGATCCAGAAGCGACGACACGTTTCTCGCTGCCGGCAGACGGCATCGTCAATAGCCTTGACAATGCCGTCGACAGCGCTGCATCGCAATCTCCCATCGCGCAAAGCGACGAATCCGGCAATACTCCAAACAGCAAATCTGCGAAAAAGCGTCGCACACCGCTCATCGTCGCAGGCGTGGTGGCGCTGCTGCTTGCATGTGGCGCCGGCGGTTGGGCATGGTGGTACTATCAGGGCCCCGGCAGCTATTGGACCATGCCCCAGCCGGATGGTATGACATGCGACGCGTCCGCAGCATGCCCCATCACCAATGTGAAGTGGAGCGACTACGAGAGTCTGCTCAAGATTTCCGATATCGAATATGAGGTGTCGGAAGAGTATAGCGATTCCGTGGAGGAAGGCAATATCATCTCCACCGACCCGGCGAATGTCGCGATCGCGGCAGCAAGCGTCGTAGCCAGAAAGTCAAGGTCGTGGTCTCCAAGGGAGTCCGGCAGGCGACGGTTCCCGCCGATATTCTCGACGCGACCAGCGCATCCGGCAAGGATCCAATCAACGCGCTGAAGAAGGCTGGATTCGATAATGTCGAGCAGACCGCGGCTTCTGATGACACGTATTCCATTGACGTGCCTCAAGGGGCGTTGCTGTCGTTAAGTGTGGATCCGGCGCCACATTGCCGCATAATACGACGATCACCGTCACGGTGTCGCAGGGGCCAAAGCCAGTCACTATGCCCGATATCGTCGGCAAGACGAAGGACGAGGCACAGCAGGCGCTGGATGATCTTAGACTCACCACCAATTGGACGGAATCCTTCGACGACAAGATTCCACAGGGGCAGGTGATTTCCGCTTCCGTCAACAACGGTGATACGTTGCATTGGGGAGACAGCGTCGACGTGGTGGTTTCCAAAGGACCGGAAACCATAACCCTGCCGAATTATGTGGGGCAGAAAGCCTCTGACGCCAAAGCCGCATTGGAAAAACTCGGATTCACGGTCAAGGTAAGTTCGCAGCTCACGTTGGATTCCAATCAAGACAAGAAGGTCGCTTCGCAGGATCCGGTAGGTGGCACCGAAGTGCGTCTTCGCGACGAGAGCGGCATACCAACCACCATCACATTGAAGATGTATTCCTCACTGTTCTAAAAGTGCATTACCTGCTTTGCCAAACATCATGGGATAGGCATAAGGAAAGCCCCGGCTCGTGTAGTGTCGTGCCGGGGCTTTTCTCTTTGGTTTCTCAGCTGTTCGCCTGTTCGGCGGCTTTCTGAGCCTTAAGCTGTTCCTTGACTTTCTGAGCGTATTCGTTCACGTATTCCTGACCGCTCATCTTCTGAATTTCCATGGTCACGCGATCAGTCAGCGTGCGCAAATCGTCGTGCGTGATCTGGTCGGCGGGCTTCTTCTCCACGGCAATCGGTTCGCCGTAGACCACTGTGGTCTTGCCCTTACCAGGAATAATCTGACCGGGCTTCTGCAACTCGCGAGATCCGATAATGGCGGACGGAACGATTGGGCATCCGGTTTCAAAAGCAAGTCGCGCAGCTCCGGTATGACCTTTATAGAGGCGACCGTCAGGCTACGCGTGCCCTCAATATGAATGCCGAACAGGTGGCCGTCTTCGAGGATTTCACGCGCGTGGTTCAATGCGCCAAGCGATTTCGACCCACCGGAACGATCCACGGGGAACACGCCAACCGAAGTGAACCACCACTTCTTGAACTTGCCTTTGATGCCCTTGCCTTCGAAATACTCGGCTTTGCCCATGAAATGAATCATGCGCGGACAAGTCAGCGGCAACAGCGCGTCATCGATGACGGCAAGATGATTGGCTGCGATAATGGCACCGCCTTCGCGCGGAATGTTTTCAAGTCCCTTGGCAGTCGGTCCCATGCGGTGGATGGCGATCGGTCCCAGGCCTTTGACGAAAAACCAGTAGAGCATTTTTCACGATCCTCCTAGCGGATGGCCATCCGCTTGATTACAGTTATCAGTATGACTGACCTCAACAATAGCAATGCCGATGAAGAACGCCCAAATGCCGCGCCGAATGGTGGCGAAGGGGCTTCTTCAAATGCGGACGATTTGGATGCCGCATGGGCTGAATTCGCAAGTTCGCATGCCGACGATTTGCAGGCCGTGGAGCATTCTCGTAGCGCGAAACGTTTTGAAAAGCATGCGCAGCGCCGTGAGAAGGAGGCGTTGCTTTCGATTCAGGATTTGGATCAGGGCACGTTCACTGATGACACTCCGCAAGGTCGTGGACCGCGCGATTTCACTGGTTCCAGCTGGTTGGACACCGATAGTGTAATGGATCGTTACGGTGATGATTTCACTCCTCCGAATCCCTCCATCGGTCATGTCAAGATATCGAAGTTGGTGTTTTGGGTGCTTTTGATCGCTGGTGTCGCCGGTATCATCGCATCTGCATTCATGCCTGCTTTGGCTGGGATTTTGGGATCAATTTTCGGTGTGTGCGCGTTGATTGGCACTGCTGGATTGATCGTACAGCACAAGGGACATACACAAACCCGCCGCGATGTTTTCGATGATGGAGCTCGCGTATAGCAACATATGGAGAAGACTGCATCAGCTACGTCTTTTGTGCTCTTCTCTGTGATATTTGTCGCTGCGATACGTATAAGGCGTGTCTCGTCGTTGAGTGTTTTGACGAGACACGCTTATACGTTCTTATGATCTGCCATTTCGCCGAATATCAAGCTTTCTTGGACTGGGCGGCGGTGATCCACTGGTCAAGCAGTGCCGAGGCCTTGCCTGAATCAACGGTTTCTTCGGCAATGGCATAGGCCGCTTTGAATCGTTCAGTCAGGCTGGCATCAGCTGGCACCTGATGGCCGTCCGCAACAATCGCGGATGCCGCGTTGAGCAGGGCGGTAGTGCGGAAAGGAACGTCCTTGCCCGCAAGGAAGTCACGGAACAGCTGAGCGTTGAGCTCCGGCTCTCCACCCTTTAAGTCAGCCACCGTCACCTTGTCGAGACCAAGCTCCACAGTCGGATCGAATTCACTCTCAGTGACTTTGCCGTTGCTGAACTCCCAGATGGACACCGGACCAGTCGGAGCCATTTCGTCAAGTCCCTCGCTTGACGTGTACACCATGCCGGTCTGTCCATTAGCCGCATATACCGCAGCCATGATCGGGCTCATTGCGCGATTGGCACAGCCCACCGCCATGTGCTTCGGCGAGGCCGGATTGGTCAGAGGTCCAAGAACGTTGAATACGCATGGCATGCCGAGCGCCGCACGGACAGGTCCCACGAAGCGCATTGCCGGATGGAATGTGCGTGCGAAAGCGAATGCGATGCCGCATTCGTTGCCGACCTCAGCAACCTGTTCCGGTTCCAGATCGAGCGGCAGTCCCAGCGCCTCGAAGCAATCGGCAGTGCCGCACTTGGAAGAGGCTGCACGATTGCCGTGCTTCACGACTTTCGCTCCGGCTGCGGCAGCCACCACCGCGCCCATGGAAGACAGATTCACCGTCGCGGCACCGTCTCCACCGGTACCGACGATATCGGTGGTCTCACCGTCGATATCAAGTTTGATGGCATGGGAGACCATGGCCTTGGCCGCTCCACGCACCTCATCCGGAGTCAAGCCAAGCTGCTGCTGGGTTGCCAGAACCGCACCGACGGCCGCCGGATTAGCGTTGCCGTTCATGAGTCATCGACGAACACTCGGATTCCTCGGCACTCAGATGGTCCCCTCCGACCAGCTTGGTGAGGATCGACTTCCATGTGATTTCAGCCATGATGCCCTCCTTGACGCTTCAGCATGTCACGTTGTTGATACGATATCGCCGCCATTGTAACCGTTCTACATTTCATGGTTTTTCAACGTCCATATCACGAACAGGTAATTGCAGAAAAGCGCTCATCATAAACAACACAGACATTTTCAATATCTATCTTCCGCATATCGGGCAACGAGCATGAAACAAAAAGGCGGTCTGCGAAAAATCCGCAAACCGCCTTCATTATGCGCGAATCATCAGAGCATCACACGATATGTCACTGTTCGTTCTGTCCGTGGCACATCTTGTACTTACGACCGGAACCGCACGGGCACTGGGCGTTCTTGCCAGTTCCCGGGAAGGTGCGGCCATCCGCCCACGGAGAGCGCAATTCCTCGCTCTTCGGGCGCTTATTGGCAGGAACCTTGCCCTCAGCATGGCTGATCGGCTGCATGCCTACGATGCCAGGCTCATTCTTCTGTTCTTCGGCCAGTTCGTCGATGACGGTCTTCTCGGCTCATCGTCGGTTTCCGGCTCGGCAGGAGCGGTTTCACCGGTCGGCTGCGCTTCGCTATCCAGGCCCATCACCGCTTCGGCTGCGTTCACGGCCTCTTCCTCATCGGATTCGGTTTCGGCGTCTTCGGTGGTGGCGACACGATCGATGTCAACGTGGAACAGCAGCTGGATGGTCTCCTCCTTGATTGCTTCAATCATGGAGTTGTACATCTGATAGCCTTCGCGCTGGTATTCGACCAGCGGATCGCGCTGACCCATACCACGCAGACCGATGCCGTCCTTGAGATAATCCATCTCATACAGGTGTTCGCGCCACTTGCGGTCAAGAACCGCGAGCACGACACGACGTTCCAGCTGACGCAGACCCTCTTCACCAAGCTTGGCTTCGAAGTCGGCATACTGGTCCTTTGCGTCGGAAACGATAAGCTCCTGCAGGGCTACGATGGCCTTGTCTCCCTTGAGCTTGGAGACAGCGTCCTTGGCGGCTTCCGGATCGACGGCAATCGGGTACACGGCGTTCAGAGTTGAACAGGCTTCCCAATCCCAATCCTTCGGCTTGTCAGAACCCTTGTTGGCGCCCTTGATGTAGCTCAATACCGTATCGTCGATGAACTTGAGGATATCCTCGTGGATGTCTTCGCCCTTGAGCACAGCCTGACGCTCAGCGTAGATGACGGTGCGCTGCTTGTTCATCACGTCATCGTACTTGAGCACGTTCTTACGGATTTCGAAGTTGCGGGATTCCACGGCCTTCTGTGCGGTGCGCACGCCCTTGGAAACGCTCTTCGCTTCGATCGGCTCGCCTTCCGGCATGCCCTTGGCCATAACGCGGGCCACGAGCTGGGTGTTGAACAGACGCATCAGATCGTCTTCGAGCGACAGGTAGAAACGGGACTCGCCCGGATCGCCCTGACGTCCGGAACGGCCGCGCAGCTGGTTGTCGATACGACGGGATTCGTGACGCTCGGTACCAAGCACGTACAGGCCGCCGAGTTCAACGACCTCTTCATGCTCGTCCTTGACCTGCTCCTTGATTTCGGCCAAGGTGCCCGGCCAACGCTTCTCGTACTCGTCCGGAGTGTCATCCGGAGAATAGCCTTCGGACTTGAGCTTCGCATCGGCAAGGAACTCGACGTTGCCGCCGAGCATGATATCGGTACCACGGCCTGCCATGTTGGTAGCCACGGTGACGGCGCCCTTACGGCCCGCGACGGCCACGACGGCGGCTTCCTTGTCATGCTGCTTCGCGTTCAGCACCTGGTGGGGAATGTTGGCAACGTCAAGCAGGGACGACACGATTTCGGAGGATTCCACGGAAGCGGTACCCAGCAGCACCGGCTGGCCCTTCTTGTGGCGCTTGGCAACATCGCGCACGATGGCGGCAAGCTTCTCCTTCTTGGTACGGAAGATCAAATCGTCCTTGTCTTCGCGAATCATCGGCTTGTTGGTCGGAATCGGGAGCACGCCCAGCTTATAGGTGCCCATGAACTCCGCGGCCTCGGTTTCTGCGGTACCGGTCATGCCCGACAGCTTGTCGTACATGCGGAAGTAGTTCTGCAGGGTGATGGTGGCGAAGGTCTGGTTCTCAGCCTTGACTTCCACGTTTTCCTTGGCTTCGATTGCCTGGTGCAGACCTTCGTTGTAACGGCGTCCCGGCAGGATACGGCCGGTGTGTTCGTCGACGATGAGCACTTCACCGCCAGTCACCACGTAGTCGCGGTCGCGCAGGAACAGTTCCTTGGCCTTGATGGCGTTGTTCAGGTAGCCGATCAGTGCGGTGTTGTTCGGCTCGTACAGGTTGTCGATGCCGAGATAATCCTCGATCTTGTTGATGCCTGGATCGAGAATGCCGACGACCTTCTTTTTCTCGTCGACCTCATAGTCCTCGTCACGGGTGAGCTTGAGCACCAGACGTGCGAACTGACGGTACCAACGGGTCACGTCGCCTTCGGCCGGACCGGAGATGATCAACGGGGTACGGGCCTCGTCGATGAGGATGGAGTCGACCTCATCGACGATGGCGAAGTGGTGGCCGCGCTGCACCAGATCGGACTTTTCCCACGCCATGTTGTCACGCAGGTAGTCGAAGCCGAACTCGTTGTTGGTGCCGTAGGTGATGTCGGCGTTGTACTGCTTGCGGCGCTCCGGCGGTTTCTGGTTGGTGATGATGCAGCCGGTGCTCATGCCGAGGAAGCGGTAGACACGACCCATCAGTCGGCCTGGTAGCTTGCCAGGTAGTCGTTTGACGGTGACGACGTGCACGCCCTGGCCGTCGAGTGCGTTCAAGTATGCCGGCAGGGTCGCCACAAGGGTCTTGCCTTCACCGGTCTTCATTTCGGCGATGTTGCCCCAGTGCAGCGCCGCGCCACCCATGAGCTGCACGTCGAAGTGGCGCAGGCCCAAGGTGCGCTTGGATGCCTCGCGCACGGTGGCGAAGGCTTCCGGCATGAGCTTGTCGAGGGATTCGCCATTGTCGAGACGCTGCTTGAACTTGGCGGTCTGGCCCTTGAGCTCTTCGTCGTTGAGCGCTGCAATCTCATCTTCCAGCGCGTCGGTCGCCTGAGCTACGTGCTCAAGCTTCTTGATCTGTCGGCCTTCGCCCATTCGCAGGGCTTTGTCAACGATATCTACCACAATCACTCCCTTTGTGTATGCGAGTTATCTCATCTGAGATTAGTCGCTGTTTAACAATTTCCGAAAAACACCGTCCATTTTACGTAACTTTCAGCTTGTTGCGGCCTTCTTCCATTCGACACACCACCTTCAGACATGAAAAAGAGGCCCGCACATACACTGCGCGAGCCCCGTTCGGTCAGATTATCTCCCTATCCAACCTGTTGCACGTCTTACTTCGCCACATTCTCCGGGGTGTCGATCTCGAAGACGCCATAGCTCCAGCCGTGACGATGGTAGACGACGGACGGACGACCGGTCTCCTTGTTCACGAACAGGAAGAAGTCATGTCCAATCAGTTCCATCTCATACAGCGCCTCATCGATGGTCATCGGCTCCGCGATATGCAGCTTGCGACGGATGACAATCGGGGTGTCGCCTACTTGGACTTCGACGGACTCTCCCGGACCCAGCTCAGCGGCGACGGCTTCGGCCGGGCTGTTATTCGGCACTTCGACCGGCTCCTCAACTTCTGGAGTCGGCTCGACGACACCAAGATCGACCGGGACCGGATCGCTGTAGCCACGACGATGATCCTTGCGACGATCACGGGTGCGACGCAGACGGAGGGTCAGCTTGTCGAGCGCCATGTCCAGAGCGCTGAACTCGTCGGCGCTGGAAGCCTCGGCGCGCACCACGGTACGACCTGCGATGACGGTGATTTCAACGCGCTTGGCGGTGTCGGCCTGACGCGGATTGCCCTCGTGCGACAACACAATCTGAACACGCTGCGCATCCGGGGCGATAGCGGTCACACGATTCATCTTGTTTTCGACAACGTCACGGAACCTTTGCTTAATCTGCGTATGACGTCCGGTAACGACGATTTCCATGTGGACCTCCCTAGACTCAAGCGGTGTTACCCGCTATATACGGACCAAACAGCTGCTTCGCTGTTCGGTAGTCAACATTGTAGCCGCAACATTGTGATTTCACTGAAAAGTTGACGCAAGAAAAATAAAGTTTTTTTGATTTTCCTTTCGTCCGTTTTCTTGCTATCATAGTGCATTTGAGACCTCTTGATGGCCGCGACCGATCCGTCGGTTGAGGAACTTCCGGGCTCCATAGAGCACGATGGCGGATAACGTCCGCCCAGGGCGACCTGAGAGATAGCGCAGCAGAGAACAGACCGCTTATCGGTTTCGACCGGTAGGTAAGGGTGAAACGGCGGTGTAAGAGACCACCGGGCCACTGGTAACAGTCGGCCGCATGGCAAGCCTCATCGGGAGCAAGGCCAAGCAGAAGGCGTTTGAGGGCTGCTCGCCCGAAGCCTTCGGGTAGCTGCTAGAGCCTGACGGCAACGTCAGGTCGAGATGGATGGCCATCCGTGCCTGAGGCACGACAGAACCCGGGGTATAAGAGGTCTCACTCCCTTATCACACCGACCGATTCCCGTGGCGAAACAGTGTTTGAAAACCGCATAACCACTATGCGAATCAGTCGTTTCAGACGAACAATTCCTGTGCGATTTTCCGCAGAACTTCAGGATTATGGCCTTTCCGCCACCAGCACTCCAGAACCGTCTTTTACGCACCTCGACATCCAATCCAGCAGTTTTTCTTGCTGTCCGACGTCCCAGCTCCCATGCAGCCTCGGCGAACACGCCTTGGGATTCGGCCTCATCGCACACACGTTGCGCGAGCTGGCGGTCCACACCTTTGCGTTTGAGCTCCATGACCGCTCCCCTATACCCCATCAGTCGTGATGTGCAGTACCGCACCGCGGACTGGGCGTACGCCTCGTCGTCGATGAGACGGACCCGAATCAGTCTGACGATCACATCGTCCACCACCTCGGAGGCATACCCCTTGCCGATGAGTCGCTCCCGTATCGCGCCTGACGGACGCGGCGCCGCATCAAGCAGCCGAAGGGCCGCCTCCCTGCATGCATCCAAATCATTCGGATCGTCAGGAATCCGCGACACGCCGACTGCGACACGCCCTGCGTGTCGTGCGTGTCGCGCACGCTCGGCGTGTCATTGCCACCAATGGACGGAGTTCGGTCGTAATCGAATTCGGTTCGACCGGCCTGCGGCCGACCACCGCAGGAAAGGGCAAGGCCCCCAACCTCGGATGATACCGGCTGGAGGCCCTGCTGTTCAAGAAATCGCTCAGCGCTGATCATACGTCACGCCTTGCCGGCTGACTTGGAAGCCTTTGCCGCGCCTTTGGCTGCTTCCGGCTTGCCAGCATCCGCTTTCGCCTTCTCCTCGCTTGTGGCATTAGACGCAGAAGCCTCATTACCATCTTCGGCAAATTGGTCGGTGGGCTCAATGAGACCAAACTCGGCCTTCACCTTATTCTCGATCTCTTCGGTAAGCTCCGGATTGTCTTTCAAGAATTGGCGCACGTTCTCACGGCCTTGACCCAGTTGGTCGCACCATAGGTGAACCATGATCCGGACTTCTTCACGACATTGACCTGCAACGCCATGTCAAGTACGGAACCTTCCTTGGAAATGCCCTCGCCGTACAACACGTCGAATTCAGCGGTCTTGAACGGCGGAGCCATCTTGTTCTTGACGACCTTGACCTTGGTGCGATTGCCTACAGCCTCATCACCATTCTTGATGGTCTGGATACGTCGAATATCCATGCGGACGGACGAGTAGAACTTCAACGCCTTGCCGCCGGTGGTCGTTTCCGGATTGCCGAAGAACACACCGATCTTCTCTCGAAGCTGGTTGATGAAAATGGCGGTGGTGCCCGCCTGAGCCAAAGCGCAGTCATCTTACGCAATGCCTGGCTCATCAGTCTTGCCTGCAAACCGACATGACTGTCGCCCATTTCACCTTCGATTTCGCCTTCGGCACCAGTGCAGCCACTGAATCGATGACGATCACGTCAAGCGCACCAGAACGAATCAGCATATCCGCGATTTCCAGCGCCTGCTCGCCGTTATCAGGTTGGGAAACAATCAACGAATCAGTATCGACGCCGAGCTTGCGCGCATAGACCGGGTCAAGCGCATGTTCCGCATCGATGAACGCGGCGACGCCACCGTTTTTCTGGGCATTGGCCACCACATGCAACGCCAGTGTGGTCTTGCCGGAGGATTCCGGACCATAAATCTCCACGATACGGCCCTTCGGTAGGCCGCCGATACCCAATGCCATATCCAATGCCAGCGATCCAGTAGGAATCACCTCGACATCCTGCTCGGGACGATCGCCCAATCGCATGGCCGATCCCTTGCCGAAACTCTTCTCGACCTGCGCGAGCGCCGTATCAAGCGCAGCCTGACGACGCGGGTCGATGCCGTTCGCGGACTTGTTCTGTGCGGCTCCCTTTGCCGCGCTCGTCTGTGCCATGACTACTCCTTTTGCTGACTATGACGAATGGTGCTTCACCGTAAGGCCACGGCATTCGTTCCCGCAAATCTAACGGCCGTTGTGGTCGGAGGATATGCGATCTAACGAGTCATAACCAACATTTCTTGGAAAATCAACGTTTTCACGCGATCTGAAGAATTTGGAAACAGCCCGTCTAGGTTGTTGTCTGTGGATAACTATATCCCAACATGCGAACATCTGTTCGAAGAGGTGTGTTGTGTTCGGAAAACGTCTCAGCGCACCGGCATAGGAGGCGCGTTATGGTCCTTGCCCCAACGCTGGGAATCGGGAATGCCCATCTGGTCGCATAACACATTCCAGACCACTCGCGGCTCCTCACCAGCGCCAAGCGCGTCCACCGCCGTCATGCCGCCAAGACGATCAAGCACCTGGTCATGCGCCAGCGCTCGACCATAGCTACGACCAAGCACCTCTTCAAGTAACTGCCAAAATTCACGTTCCTGCACGTGCCCCAGTGTACACAGACTTGAATCCATGTACAGGCACGAAAAACGCCCGGCGAACAATCGCCGGGCGTCAACCTTACATTCGAATCAGGCAGCCACAGAATCGAGATAGTCAGCCACCATGCGAAGCATCTGGGCTGTGGACAGCCCCAAGGACTGCGCGATGGACGACAGCAGTTCGGAACTGGCCTCCTTCTGGCCGCGCTCCACTTCGGAAAGGTACCCCAAAGACACCCCGGCCTTTTCGCTGACCTCGCGAAGCGTCTTATGATCTCGCGTGCGCAGGTCGCGCAGCACATGGCCTATGGCTTCACGCAGCGAAACCTCCTTAGCCTCATCGGGCTGTTCCTGAGCGTGCGGCACAGCATGCGTGCGTACCCGATCGGAGTCCTCTTCCTGCCACATTCGCGTCAATGCGGCCTGACGCTCATCCTTGGCCTTTTTCGCAGCGCGCGCACGAAGCACCTGCTGCTGCGCGAACATCACAGCGCGCCGCTGAGCCGGCGTAAGCTCCCTGACACGAGCTCCGGCAGCCTGCGCAGTCGCAGGAGCCATAGCCTTGAGTTCCCTCTGCTCTTTGGTGAGTGTCATCATTTCCATTCATCAGCCCTTTTTCGTGCGTACGTCTGTCCACTATGGTCAACACTCATCTTTGTGGATTATTCCTGTGAATCCGCTGAAAGCTCCCTCAGCTTTTGCAGAATACAATGCACGACGCCGCGTCGCACGCTCTCCCTATCTCCCTGCAGGCGAAGCTCAAAAGCCTCCGTTCGCCGAGAGCGAACACCTCCGAACCCCTCCGGCAGGAACAACCGACATATGCAAGACCTGCCGGTTTATTTCCATCAGGTCCAGGCCCCGCCACTCCCGTGGTCGACAATCCAATAACGCAGTCGCCATCCCCCTGCTGCCGATACAGCCTCGCCGTTCCGGCAGCCATCTGGCGGGCCACTTCAGGATGGACAGCCCCCTCGCTGCGCAGCAGTTCCGCATCTACGCCAAGAATCGAGGCCTTGGCACGAATGTCATACGTCACCGCGGAACCGAGAAAAACCTTCGACGCTCCCGGCACGCGCACGAAAGCGTCGGCCAACAGGCCTCCCGTCAACGATTCGGCGGCTGCGATCTTGAAATGGTTGGTTTCGCAATATGCAAGAACGGCCGCAGCCAATTCATGCATTGCGATTGGTTGGCGGCAGCCGTCTGGTCCATAGATTCAGTCATGAATGCCCTACTTGGTTTCTTTTCCGGACTTGCCCGCGGACTTCTTACGGCCGCCGAACGTATTGACCAGATACTCGCCACCGGAATACAGGCAGAGAATCAGCGCAAGATAAATCAGCGCATACGTAATGGTGTAGTAGACGGTCATCCACATCGGGGTGTCGTTGACCCCTTCCGGCGCCAAGCTCCACATAGGCAGCATGAGCATGGCCAGACCAATGCACTGGCAGAGCGTCTTGTATTTGCCCGCCTGGGATGCGGCGATGACCTTGCCGCCCGTGTCGATCACAAAGAAGCGCATGACGGTGATGCCGATCTCACGAATCAGGAACAGGGCGGTCACGACCCATCCCAGCACCGGATTGCCAAATTCGTTGAAGATGGCGGCAACGATCAGTGTACCGCAGGTGAGCAGCTTGTCGGCGATCGGGTCCATCAGCTTGCCAAGTTCAGTGACTTGGTTGTATTTGCGGGCCATCCAGCCGTCAAGCTTATCGGTGCATGCCGCGATGATGAAGATGACAGCGGCAACCCAACGCATGGTGACGTTGTCCACGCCCCACGCGCCGGCTTTGGCGTACAGCGCCAAAAACACGATGACCAAAATGATACGAGAGAAGGTGACAAGGTTCGGCGGCGCGTTCCAGCCGTCAAGCAACGATGATTTGCGTTCTTCTTGCTTTTCCATACCGTTCACGTTACCCTGACACTTCTACTTGCTTACCAATTTGCGTTTCATACGGAGCGTTCCCCAGTCACATCGCCGCTTCGGAATCCGCCGCCGAAGAGACTCCCGAACTCAGCGACGAGGTCTCACCCTTGATGAAGGCGAGCACCTGCGGCAAGTCCTGGGGCTGCACCAACACCTCGCGCGCCTTGGACCCTTCGGACGGCCCCACGACGCCACGTGACTCCAGCAGATCCATAAGGCGGCCAGCTTGGCGAATCCGACACGCAGCTTGCGCTGCAACATGGACGTGGAACCGAACTGCGAGGTGACGACCAGTTCCGCCGCCTGCAGAAGCACATCCATATCGCCGCCGATGTCTTCGTCCGGCTCAATGGCCTTCTTGTCGGCTTCCTTGGCCATTTCCTCGATATCCTCACGGTAATGTGGCTTGCGCTGGGTGCGTACGAATTCCACGGCACGTCGGATCTCCGACTCGTCGACCCATGCGCCCTGCACACGCAACGGTTTGGCCTGTCCCATCGGCAGGAACAGCGCATCGCCCTGTCCAATCAGAGTTTCCGCGCCAGTGGAGTCGAGAATGACTCGAGAATCAGTGGCCGACGAGGTCGCGAACGCCAAACGCGAAGGAATGTTCGCCTTGATCAGGCCGGTGACCACATCGACCGATGGACGCTGGGTGGCGAGCACCAGATGCACGCCTGCAGCTCGTGCCAGCTGCGTGATGCGTTGGATGGAGCTTTCCACATCATTCTTGGCCACCATCATCAGATCGGCCATCTCGTCGACGACCACCAGAATGTACGGATATGGAGCGACCTTGCGCTTCGATCCGGCAGGGGCATGCACCTTGCGGCGCGCACGGCAGCATTGAAGTCCTTGATATGGCGGAATCCGAAGAATTCAAGATCGCTGTAACGAGCATCCATCTCCTTGACCACCCATTCGAGCGCCTGCGCAGCCTTCTTCGGATCGGTGATGATCGGCGTGAGCAGATGTGGAATACCCGCGTATGCCGATAGTTCCACTCGCTTCGGATCGACCATGATCATGCGCACCTGATCCGGCGTCGCCCTCATGATCACGGATGTCAGCATGGAGTTGATGAAGCTGGACTTACCGGAACCGGTGGCGCCTGCCACCAGAAGATGCGGCATCTTGGTGAGGTCCGCCGTTACAAAATGGCCTTCCACATCCTTGCCCACGCCTGTGAGCATCGGATTCGGATCGTTTCTCGCCTTGTCCGAACGAAGCACATCGCCAAGCACCACGGTTTCACGGTCGGTGTTCGGTATTTCGATGCCGATGGCGGACTTGCCTTCGATCACCGACAGGATGCGCACGTCGGAACTGGCCACCGCGTAGGCGATGTTCTTCTGCAGATTGGTGACCTTCTCCACTTTCACACCCGGACCAAGCTCCACCTCATACATGGTCACGGATGGGCCTCGCAGAAAGCCGATGACTTTAGCGTCGACATTGAACTGCTGGAATGTGACCGTAAGAGCGCGGATCACACGATCGTTCTCCGGAGTGTGCACGGCATGCGGCGCGCCTTGCTTCAGCATGCCGAGATCAGGCAGATGATAGGGGCCCTCCGGAATCTCACCGGACTCGTCGGAAACGCCCTCTCCGTTCGATCCGGCATCCAGATCGTTCACGACCTCATTGGTCGCCGCATCGACCATGACCTGCGACCCGTTGGACGTGCCGTCCTCGTCGATGACGGCCCACGGGTCCCCTACAGCCACGCCAACGGATTTGATCTCGTCGGACGCCGCCTGGCCGGCAACCGTCGGAATGGTTTCCGGGATCTGCGGCATGGTGCCGCTCGCCAAACCGATTGGGTCAGAGGAAAGGGAACGCACCACAGGCGTCTGCGGCATGGCGACGGTTCCACCGAAATCCTGAGCGGAATGTTCATCGGATGAAATGCTGCGCGGCCGCGAGACGCTCTGGTATGGTTCGTCAAGCATGGTTTCCGCCGTTTCGCCATGCCGTTCGGCAGCATTACGAAACGCCTCATCACCGTCGTAATGATCGAGTCCGTCCTGAGCGCCCTGCTTCTTGGATTTCGATGATATCCATTGCTTTATGAGGGAGAACGGCATCGGCTTCTTCTTTTCAGCCGCCACATCGTCGGCTCCATTATGCGCCGGCACGCCTTCTGCGAACGACAGCGTGGTATCTCCTATACGCACTTCGTTCGGGAATTGCTCGGTCTCGTCATCAACCTTTTTATTTGCACCGAATCCAAAACGGACCTTCAATGCACGTACTTTGTCGGGAATCTCTTGAACCCCTGTATTGGTAATCAGCAACAACGAGAACAAAATGACGACCACGAAAATAACGATGGCGAACGCTTGGAAAGCCCCATGCCAGCGGGCAGCCAAGCACATAGCCGAGCAGACCTCCCGCATTCTGCAGCAACGCCATGTCGAAACCTTGGGCGTCGGACGCGAGCGCCGCATCGAGTATGGAGCAGACGGACCACAGAATCATGGACCACCCCGCCACCATACGCACATTGCCGCTTTTGCGCTTGGTCTCATATATGAGGCTGAATGCCACCAGCGCCAAAAAGACCGGCAGGATGACGCTCATCAGACCAAACAGGCCGGAAGCCAAGCGTGGAGCATCCGGCCGAACACGCCCTGCACCCGGAACCATTCCGAAGCGCAGAACATTACCGCGAGAATCACCAGAATAAAACATGCGATATCACGTCCGTACTTGGTCAAGACACCCATCACAGGCGACGTCGACCGCGTCCATGACCTTGGTCTCGCCGGAACGTGCCTTGCCCGTGGACCCTTTGCCGCCGGATTTCGTATTGGAAGATGCTGTTCGTGCCATAACGGTCATGATTTTACCCATTGGAGGCGCCATGACATGGCACTTCCTCGAATCGCACACATTTTCTAACTTAAGTGAACACGCAATTTCACTGATTGGATTCCGCCAAGATCGTCACCGTCAAGTTGGGTGCCAAGCCGGAGAAGACCGTGGATAAGGTGGAAAGCTTCGACGAATACGGCAGCGGGAGTTTCATTTCAGGCGAGGTCTCCGAGATGATGCTGGGTGTAGCGTCCGCCTGCGCGTCTATGGCGTCATAGGCACCTGCATCGGCATGTTCGATGATGGCCATCGCATTGTCTAGCAGCGCCGGATTGAGCGCTTGGAGCCAGTGGATGCGCGGGTCACGACCGAACCATCCCATCTGCTTGCGTGCCAGACGCTTCGTTTTCTGCGCAATGTCCATGAACGTGTCGTTCAGGTCACGCAACCCGTCCAAATAGTCGACGACCTGCTGGTAACCGAGCGCTTTGGCTGCGGTGATGCCCAGCTTGGGACGGATACGTTCCACTTCTTCGATGAATCCGCCTTCGAGCATCTGCTTGGTGCGAATATCGATACGACGGTCCAGTTCCTCACGCGGCAGATCGAGACCGATTTGCACGGTGGGGATGACGTACCGGTAGTGCGGAAGGCTTGCCGAATAGGGTCGTCCCGTCACTTCGATGACTTCCAGCGCACGGATGGTACGCCTTGGATTGTGCGGGTCCATGCGCGCCGCCGCTTCGGGATCCTTGGCTTTCAGCTCGTCGAACAGCGCGCCCGCACCTTCGGTTTTTTCCCGTTCCTCAAGCGCCATACGTATTTGCGGATCGGTGCCGGGGAAGGAGATGTCGTCGATGGCGGCCCGTGCGTACAGGCCAGAGCCTCCGACGAGGATCGGACGCACTCCCCTGGCCTGTAGTTCGGCTATTTTCTCGCGGGCGAGCTCTTGGAACCTCGCCACGGACATGGCGTCGTCCGGTTCGATGATATCGATGAGATGATGCCTGACCTGCGCCTGCTCCTCAAGGCTTGCCTTGGCCGTGCCGATATCCATGCCCCGATACATCTGGTATGCGTCGGCGTTGATGATTTCCGCCTGTTCGCCTTTGCGCGCAACGCTTTGGCGACGGCAATGCCCAACCCGGTTTTGCCGGATGCGGTTGGTCCGACAATGGATACGACCTTGCGCTGCATCGCAGGATCGGCGTCTCCTGTTTTGTCTGTTTTCTCAAAGGTCTGTTCAGTGTCGAACGGCATAGGTCTGCCCCGCCTTCGGATCGGGATCGGCGATGAGGTTGTGACGCCCAGCGTGGGTGATGGTGGCGGTCACGAAATCGCTACCTGCGGCATCGGCTCGCCTTCGGGCACACCGACATGCACGAGCACGCCGGTTTTCTCGCGCCCGGTGACACGATGGGTCGCGGCGTCCTTCTTGCCAGATGCGCCGGTGACCATCACTTCGACGTCACGGCCTTCGAAGGTTTTGAGATTTTCTTCGGTGATGCGTTCCTGCAATGCCACGAGTCGTTCGAACCGGTCTTGGACCACGTCGTGCGGCACCTGCTCCATTTCGGCTGCCGGAGTGCCTGGGCGCGGCGAATAGATGAAGGTGAATGCGGACGCGAATCTCGCCTCTTCCACCACACGCAAGGTTTTCTGGAAGTCCTCTTCGGTTTCACCCGGGAAACGACGATGATGTCGGTGGAGATCTGCGCATCCGGCATGGCCTCACGGATTTTACGCAGAATGTCAAGGAACTTCGCGGAACGATACGAACGGCGCATGGCGCGCAGGATTCGGTCGGATCCGGACTGCAGCGGGAAGTGCAGCTGGTGCATGACATTGGGCGTTTCGGCCATGGCTGCGATCACGTCGTCGGTGAAGGCGGCGGGATGCGGCGAAGTGAACCGCACGCGCTCCAATCCTTCGATCTCACCGCATGCGCGCAGTAGCTTGGAGAAGGCGAAACGGTCGCCGATGCCGTAACCGAACGAGTTGACGTTCTGGCCGAGTAGCGTGACTTCCTTGGCGCCTTCGTCCACGCACTGGCGGATTTCGCAAGAATGTCTCCCGGGCGCCGATCATGTTCCTTGCCTCGGGTGGTAGGCACGATGCAGGAACGTGCA
>ENA-OQEB01000301-OQEB01000301.1-human-gut-metagenome-genome-assembly--contig:-NODE-301-length-21193-cov-4.816482_pt1 | contig 21193 bp, 30 predicted proteins | sample MGYA00242787_ERZ504619 | MGnify/ENA primary metagenome ERZ504619 (study PRJEB26092, sample SAMD00036317) | human gut metagenome | host: Homo sapiens | study: EMG produced TPA metagenomics assembly of... | reverse complement strand
TCAGCTGGTAGAGCATCTGCTTGACGTGCAGGAGGTCACAGGTTCGAGTCCTGTACCGTCCACCATACAGTTCGTACTCGAACCCGATTCTCTATGAGAAAGGGTTCGGGTACGTTTTTTGTTTATCGGAGGTTCTGCGGCGAGAGTACGCAGAGCGGTAAACGAACAAAGGCAGGGTATCACCGTGGCGGTGGTGCCTGCCTTTTACGTTTGTCCCTCCTATATGCGTGTTTCGGGTCAATCACTGCGTACGTCCGTACACAGTCCGTACGCACGTACGCAGGAAAAAGGGCAAGTTCTGGCATATAGGGGGTAGTCTTTCGGTTGGCGGTATGGTATACTCGGCTCAACAAATCGGAATTTGAGGAGATAGAATAGTGAGAACATATGTGAATAAAGACGAACTTAAAAACGAGATAAATAAAAGCTTTGCAAAGTATATATCAGAATTTAATGATATTCCGGAATCCTTAAAAGATGAGAGAATTGATGAGGTTGATCGAACTCCTGCAGAAAATCTTGCTTATCAGGTTGGATGGACAGCGCTCATTCTTAAATGGGAAGCAGACGAAAGAAAGGGTATTCAGGTCAAAACTCCCTCTGATAACTTTAAGTGGAATCAGCTTGGTGAATTATATCAGTGGTTCACAGATACATATGCGCACCTGTCACTGCAAGAGTTGAAAGACATGTTGAATGAGAATATCAATTCTATTTATGCAATGATTGATTCGCTAAGTGAGGAAGAATTATTCAAACCACATATGAGAAAATGGGCTGACGAGGCAACTAAAACAGCTGTCTGGGAAGTATACAAATTCATACATGTTAACACAGTTGCTCCATTCGGAACCTTTAGAACTAAGATTAGAAAATGGAAAAAGATAGCACTATAACTTCCAGTTTATCACAACCTCATCAGCAGGGTTTGGGGCAGGCACGCACAAGAACACTTCAAAAACGCGAGAGCGTTGCAGAAAGTGCAGTCCCGGAGGGGCACAACATTTTCAAGAATTGAAATTTGTGGCCACGGGACGGTTCTTGCTCTCTGCGTTTTCATATCCTTCTGAAAGGTAGTCTTGCTATGGATATTGAAGTCAAGCAAATGTCAACCGATACCATTGAGCTTCTCGACCATCTTAACGTTGTTTGTAAGCGTTTCCATGTGGACTATCCACACGCTTCGGAAAAAGATAAGTTCTTTGTGGAAGCAGTTGCCCTGCATGAGTATCAACTCAAAAAGGCTCATGAGCAGGGGTTGAAACGCTCGGAAGTCCCGCCGTTTCTCGGTTTGAAGCGCACTGACCGCAGCAACGATATGCCTGCCTAAAAGTTCGCCTGCTGTGGAGAATGCTCCACCACAAAAAATCCCCAGACCGTTCCCGCATCCCGGTAGACATTCCTAGCCGTTGGGAACCGCCGGGGCCTTACGGGTTGCATTTGCTGATTTTTCCGCAGCCCCTTGGCAGGGCTTTGAAAAATCAGAACGCGGCCCCAACAACTCCTCCTGTTTCAGCCGCAGGCTGCGGTCGTCGTTGTTGCACTGGGCTGATTGCTTGCGGAGCTGCGTGCCGCCGCCCTGTTCGAGCCCCTTCCATCGCGCAAACAAAAAAGAAAAACCAGTACACATTGTGTACTGGTTTTTCTTGGTGCAGTAAAGCAATCCAAATCCGAACCATTTCCCTCGGATGCAACTTCTGTCGCTTCTCCAAAGGTCACGGTCTGTGTGCCTTCTTTATAATTGAAGGTTATCAAAACCTTATCATCATACAGGTAAATCGAATTGATGAAGGTATCCACCAACGCCTGCCGCTGGTCTTTCAGGCTCATATCCAGCTTACGGAACCGCAGCAGCCAGAACCGAATGAATTCTTCGGTCACTTTCGCTTCGCCAGCTTTTCTTCCGCAATGCGGGCTTCAAGCTCACGCTTGGTTTCTTCCAGCTGCTCCAGCCGCTCCTTGGTGGAACTGGTTAGGATTCCAGCTTGAATCGCGTTCAGCATATTCTGGATACCAGATTCCGCATCCCGAAGCTGCTTCTCATAGAGTGGAATGTTAGTGTTCTCCTTATTTTGCAGTTCCATCACCTTGGCGATGATGGATTCCATAGCGGCATCGTCTTTCACAAGCTGCATGGTCTGGTTGACTACCAAATCTTCCAGCCACTGTTTGCGGACGGTCTTTTTCTTGCAGCCCTTGTGCTTTTTGGCAGTAGCACATTTATAGTAGCGGTGAACTTCACCCGTCCGGCTTGTGCCGCTCTCGCCAAACATCAACGCCCCACAGTAGCCGCAGAACAGCTTGGTGGTGAGCAGATAATCGTCCTCTGCCTTTCTACGGGCAGGGGCTTTCTTGTTTTTCAACATCTTCTCCTGTACATCGTTGAAAAGCTCTACGGACACGATAGGTGGAATCGCATCGGGAATCAGGACGTCCCGGTACTTCAACTCGCCGATATATCGGCGGTTGCTCAGCATGTGCTGGATGACATTGAAAGTCATTGGCCCACCGCGCTTATTCTTGATGCCCTTTTCATTGAGCCAATCCCGAATCTCCCGCATCGTCTGTCCGTCATTGTACCGCTGGAAAGCTTCAGCTACAAAGGGAGCTGTGAGTGGGTCGATTTCAAAGCGGCGGTCTGCGTTGATGGTGTAGCCGAAAGGGATAGCACCGCCAGAAAATTTGCCTTTCAGGGCGTTTTCCGTCATGCCGCGAATGACCTTTTCGGACAGATCAGCGGAGTAATACTCGGCATAACCTTCCAGAACCGATTCCAGAATGATACCTTCCGGGCCATCCGAAATGATCTCGGTGGCAGACATAAGCTTGACACCATTCTTTTTCAGCTGGGTCTTATACCGGGCACTGTCGTAGCGGTTTCGGGCAAAGCGGTCCAGTTTCCAGACCAGCACGATATCAAACAGCTTTTTGTCGCTGTCTTTTATCATCTGCTGAAACTCCGGGCGGTTGTCTGTCTTGGCAGAGATGGCACGGTCAATGTAGTGCTTGACGATGGTGATGCCGTTCTTTTCCGCATAGGCCGTGCACTCCCGGATCTGGCCTTCGATGGATTCTTCACGCTGGTTGTCACTGGAATAGCGGGCGTAGATCACAGCGGTCATGGCAGGCACCTCACTTTACACATCATTGAACGGTGGAGTGTTCTTTTAAAGCAATGTTTCGTATAATGGATATACCACATTTTACAGATGATTGCAAGCTTTTTATACGCTTTTCACGAGATTCAGTAAAAAAAACATGAACTCCTATGAAAGCAAAATATTCACATTCCATGGTTCTATGAAGGTGTCCGGAGCAATTGTGTCATTTTGACACAATTCCTTATTTCTCCATAAACCATAAAAATTCAACTTTTTAATGCAGCAGCTACAACGTTGGATTGCATATCGCAAATATACTATTTGAATATTGCGCTGATTTTTGTCTTGTTACGGTTTCGCAATAAGACCAAGTGGTGGGTATCACGATGATACCCACCACTTTAGCCAAGTAAATTTTTATTTTTGAATCGTAAAACGGAACGAGGTTCCCTTCTCCACCGCAAAGCAGGCGTCTGCATGGGGCTTTGCGCCCCAGCTGTTGTCGCCGCCCACGCCGCGCTGGAAAGCAGCGCAGCGGACGACCGTCTTATTGTCGTCCCGGGGCAGCTCGTAAAGGTGGCGGGCGTTTTCCAGTTCATGGGGCGTGTAGGGCAGCGCCGAGAAGGTCATGCCGTCCCCTGCAAAGCCGATGCCTATATTCAATCCGCTGCCGGTGAGTGCTGCGCTGTACACGCCGGTACGGCTGCCGCATTCCTGCGGGTAGACCGGGCTGTTCTGGGCAAAATCCTGCCGGACATTGTAGCTCCAAGCGCCCATCTTGCCGCCTGCGGTGCGGTCGGCGGTGGTCTCCCGGGGGCCAAGACCCAGATAGGATACCTTGGTCAGCTCCCGGCGCATCGGGAAGAGCAGCCCGAACTCCGGCAGCTCAGTCTTTTCGCCCTGCCATGTCATGGTGATATCGCAGCGGCCTGCGCCGTCGATGGCAAAATCAATGGGCAGCGTCTGCCCATCTGGTAGGGTGTAGTTTGCGCGGACGATGACGAACTCATCCTTTGCTTCGGCAGTCAGGTTATCGCACCGGGCGTAGAGACCGGCGGTTTTCCAGAAGGCAAATGCAAACGGCTCTGCGCAGCCCTCGTCGTTGTTGGTGGGCGCACGCCAGAAGTTGGGGCGCACGGTATCGTCCAACAGCTGCACACCGTTGTAGCGGATGGACACCAGCCCCTTGCCGCGACCAAAGATGTACTCGAAGCCATCGCCCTTTACGCCGATGTTGCAGTCCATCTCCACCAATTCCGGCGCGGCAACGGTCAGCCGGGCGGCGGCGTAGTTGTGCCATACCTGCCAAAGGCAGCTTCATAGCCCGTCGGGATGCCGGGCTTTGCAGCCCGCTGCACTGCGGTAACGGTCATGCAGGCAAGCCCTGTCTCCGGCAGAGGGAACGGGAACGCGATGTGCGCAGTCTTGCCGGGTGCGCAGTCTGCCCGCAGCACCGCGCGGCGTTCCGGCTTGCCGTTGACCGAAGATGCAAACACAAGGTCGTAGCGCTCAGGTCGGTAAAGAGGTTCCGGTTTTCAATCACGACTTCGGTGTCGGTCAGGGTGATTTTCAGCGGTGCGTAGGCCGCCTTGACTGCATCCATCTTGGGAGTATTGCGGCGGTCGGGCAGCACAAGGCCGTCCACGCAGAATTCCCGGTCGGTGGGGCGGTCGCCAAGTCGCCGCCGTAGGCAAAGCCGGGCTTTCCGTCCGGGCTTATCACTGCAATGCCGTGGTCCATGTACTCCCAGATAAACCCGCCCTGATACAGCGGCTCTTCATAGGCATACTCGGTATAATCTGCGATGCCGCCGCAGCTGTTGCCCATAGCGTGGCTGTATTCGCACATGATGAAAGGCTTTTCCGGGTGCTCTGCCAAAAACTTTTTAATGTCTGCCACCGGGGTGTACATCTGGCTTTCCATATCGGAGGTGGCGGGGTATTCCCGGTTCCAGAAAATGCCCTCGTAATGCACAAGGCGGCTGGGGTCGGTGCGGCGGAAATACTCGCTCATCTCCCACAGGGTCTTGCCGCCGTGGCTCTCGTTGCCGCAAGACCAAATGAGGATGGCCGGGTGGTTTTTGTCCCGTTCCAGCATGGCTTCGGCGCGGGCAAGCACATTCTCCCGCCACTCCGGGCGGGCACCGGGCAGCGTCCACTCGTCCGAGCCGTCCGCACCCAGCTTCTGCCATGTGCCGTGGGTCTCCAGATTGGTCTCCCCGATGACATACAGACCGTATTCATCGCAGAGCTGCAGAAAATAGGGGTCGTCCGGGTAGTGGCTAGTGCGCACGGCGTTGACGTTGTGGGCCTTCAGGTTCTTTACATCCCACAGCATCTCTTCCCGGCTGACGGTGCGGCCGGTCCGGCAGCTCCACTCGTGGCGGTTGACACCCTTGAACACGATGCGCTGGCCGTTCAAAAGCATCTGGCGGTCTTTCAGTTCAAATTTGCGCAGACCGACTTTCAACCCGGTGCGCTCCACGAGAGCGCCCTCGCGCAGCAGAGCAATCTCGGCCTCGTACAGGTTCGGCTGCTCGGCGCTCCACAGGGCGGGATGCTCCACCGTAAAAGTGAAGGAAACGTCCTGTACGTCCTCCTCCACATCCGGGTCGGACTCGCCTTTGCCAAACACCACGCCGCTGTCGTATTCGGCAGGCTCCCCCACCTCAGCGGACTGCTCCTCGCCGTCAAACACCACCGACACCGTTCCCGCGCCGCTGACCTTGCAATCAAAGGTGACGGTGGCACTGGAAAAGTCCGGGGCAAAATCCTGCTTCACAAAGACATCCTCGAGGTGAATTTCCGGCTTTGTGAACAGCTCCACGGAGCGGAATAAGCCGCTCATGCGCCAGAAATCCTGATCCTCCAGCCAGCTGCCGGAGGAGAAACGGTACACCTGTACCGTCAGGGTATTTTCGCCGGGGTGGACGGCAGCAGTCATGTCAAATTCAGCGGGAGTGAAGGTATCCTCGGTGTAGCCGATGTAAACGCCGTTGCACCAGACGGCGGCGGCACTGTCGGCACCGTTCAGGCGCAAGTAACAGCTTGCCCAGCTTTCCGGCAGGGTGAAACTGCGCTGGTATTCCCCGATGGGGTTATAGTCCTGCGGAATCTGACCGGGGTGCAGCTTTTCGTGGCCATCCCACGGGTACTGGGTGTTGACATAATGGGGCGCGCCGTAGGGCTGGCCGGGCTTTTGCAGGCTCTGCATCTGGATGAAGCCCGGCACGGTCAGGGTGTCCCAGTCCGTAAAGGGTGCAGTCAGGTTTTCCGCATAGCAGAAGTTCCACTCGCCGTCCAAGCTGACGGTCAGGGGCAGTTCCAGGCTGGTCTGGTCGGTAAAATGGGCATGGAAGGGCAGACGGTTCTGCTGGAAAATTTCCGGGTCGGCCAGAAGCGCCGAGGTAATGGGATGATTTAACGGCATAAATGTCACCTCGCAGCATTTTCTGCTTTTATTATAGCACAGGATATAAGAAAAACAGCCGCACAAAACGACTGTTTTTCTGGAAAGAAGCGGCATCAGTCCGCTTCGTCAAAGACCTCGGTGTCCAGTCCTGTGTGCCCCTTGGGGATGTGGTACTTCACGGCGGGCAGATGGACGTTAGTGAAGTACAGGCTGGTGTTGGGGTCGCAGCCGATGACCACTGCTTCTCCCCTGCCGCGCACGGTGCAGCGCAGGGTGTCGCAATGGGCTTCGGCGGTGTCATTTTCCACGCTTTCGGCATAGCCCGGTGCAAAATTGGGCACGGCAAAACCGCAGTCGTAGGCTTCGCAGTCGAAACTGCTGTCAATCTCGTGATGGCGGCAGTGGCCGGTGGCCGTGGGGGTGATGGTAGTGGTCACCTCAATGCCGGGGAAGGGCGACCACTGCGCAGTCACAGCCCCGGCTTCAATTTCCCACGTTTTGCTCACCTTGCGCACAAACACGTTATCGTCGATGACAAAGGCCAGCATACTGTCGGGAGCCGCCTGATTGAGCACCTCCCGGCTGCGGGAGGCGCAGAAGCCAAAGCGGGTATCGTAGGCAAATTTTGCATACTTTTCCGGGAACTGTCCGTGGCCGTGCCCCTCGTTGACACCGGCAGCATAGGCCGTTACCCGCCCCGCCCGGCGCTGCACCAGCATATTGGCGTAGGGCATTGGCTTGAGCCGCTCCAATGCGGGCATGGGCGCGGCTTCGGCAGACCAGAAGGGATGGTCATCCGGCAAAGCAAGCAGCAAAAAGCTCTTCATGCCCCAGTAGGGACTGCCGGGGGCGTTGTACCGCTCGGCCATGTACATCTGCGGGTAGCAGTAGCCGATGGTCAGGATACCGTCCCGGTCGAACATTTTCTGCCCCAGCCACCAGTTGAAGTTGCGGACGATGAGCCCTTTCATCACCGGCAGGGGCAGCGGCTCCAGCCCTGCCCAGATGCAGGCCGCCCAGAAGCTGTTCTGAGCAAAGCGGTAGGTCAGGCTGCGGCCAAAGGGCAGCGCTGCGCCGTTGGCATCGAACCAGTAGACGAACTGCTGCGCGAACAGCTGGGCGCGCTGGCGGTAGAGTGCAGCACGCCGGGGGTCGGTGTCGGCGGCAAATTTAGAGTAGAGCAGCCCGTAATACTGGATGGCCCACGGGATGTAGTAATCCTTTTGTACGGAGGCGCCATCGGTGGACCAGCCGTCGCCGCTGTAATAGCTGTCAATTTTGCAAAGACCGTCCTCCAGCAGTTCCGGGCTGAAAGGCATCCCCACGCTTTTCAGGGCAAGGTTTACAAGGATGCGGAAAAACTGCCAGTTGCAGTCCGGGATGGTGTGGGCGTTGATCTGCCCCAGCCATGCAGCAAGGTTCTGTTTTTCGGTGTCAGAAAGCGGGGTCCACAACTTTTCCGGTGCGGTGAGGATGCCGCAGGCAATGGCAGCCATCTCCACATAACACTGGTCGTATTCCCCGGTGGTGCCCCAGTATTCGGGGTTTTCCGGGTCGGCGCCGGCGGCAAGACCCTTGCGTAGATGGTTTCAAATTCCGGCTCAGAGCCGCCGCCCACCCAGAAGGGCACCAGCGCCCACAGCGGGCGGCTGAAGGCTTCCAGCTCAATAGCATTTTGGTTGTAGGTCACGCCCGTCTCGCCCAGATGCAGCCGGGCGCAGCCTGCGGAATAATAAGGCTTGAGCGGGTCGAGAAATTTGTGCATCAGTGCGGTAAAATCCGCTTTGGTCTGCAAGTTCATCACCAGTACATCTCCCAATCTTTGGTCAGGCGGGTCAGCGCCTCCATGTAAAAATAATCGCCCCAGCTCGTGCATTCATCCACGCCTCCGGGGTGCAGGTGTTGTAGGGGCTTTTTTTGCTGTAAGTGCCGTGCAGCAGCTGGCCGGAGCCGAGGGTACCGGGCTTTACTGCGTAGTTTGCGGCAAGGCTGGCCAGCATCTGCCGCGCCAGCGTGCGCCACTGGGCAGCTTCTGTTTCATCCACATACTTGGCTGCTTCCAGCAATCCACAAGCCACGATGGCAGCGGAGGAGGAATCCCGCGGCTCGCCGCTTTCCGGGGCAAAGAGCATATCCCAGCAGGGGATCATGTCCTCTGGCAGACGGGAAAGGTAGAACGCCAGTGCCTTGCGGAACACATCCAAAAACTTTTCATCGTGGGTGTAGGTGTAGCCAATGGCGCTGCCGTACACGCCCCACGCCTGTCCCCGCGCCAGAAGCTGTCGTCCTTATAGCCCTGACAGGTGCGGCCGCCCTTGGGGGTGCCGTCCGGGTTCATAAAGAAAGTGTGGTAGGTGCTGCCGTCCGGTCGGAAGGAGTTTGCCAGCGTGGTGGCGGTGTGGGCGGCGGCGATCTCGCGGTAGTGGTCGCTGCCGGTCACCTGCGCTGCCCAGTACAGCAGCGGCACGTTGAGCATGCAGTCAATGATATAGCGGTAGTTGTCGGGGTCATCCATAGTGCCCCATGCCTGCAAGAAGCGGCCGCTGGGCTGGTAGCGGGTCAGCAGCTGGTCGGCGGCGGCAATGGCGGCATTTTTGCCCTTTTCGCTGCCCACCAGCTTCCACGCTGCCACGCAGGTGGGGCTGTACAAAAAGCCCATATCGTGGTGGTCCACCTCCACCTTGCGGGCAATGCGGTCCGCAAAGCTGTCCACCTGAATGAGGGCGGCGGTCTTGAATTTTTCGTCCCCGGTGGCCTCGTAGGCCAGCCAGATCTCACCGGGCCAAAAGCCGCAGGTCCACTGGTTATTGGCGCAGCCGGGGTAGATATCGTTCACACTGGAATGGTTCTGGCACTGGTAGGTGTACAGGGGCAGATTGGTCTCCACCTGTTTGCAGGCATCGGCCAGTGCCTGCCGTGCCTCGGCGTCGGTCATAGCGTGGTTCTGGTAGGTTTTCATCATGATTACTCCTTAAATCCAAACGTAGGTATCTCTGCCCACCGCTGGCGCAGAAAGTGCATGCCCAGCTTGGGGCGGCGGTCCCGGGTGAACAGGCCCTTTTTGTTGCCATCCACCCGCATGGGGCCCTGCACGGTGTCGTAGTCTGCAAAGTTCCAGACAAATTCTCCCACAAACCACGGGCGCTTGTCAAACTCTGCATCCAGACGGCGGTAGAACTCCACCTGAAACTCCTCACTGAACATCTCGGCTCCGGCGGTGTGCAGCCCTGCCACGGTGTCCGCACCGTACTCGCTCATCATCACGGGCTTGTGCTGCTCTGCCCAGAAATCCAGCTCCTGATTCAGGCCGTAGCAAGCGGCGTCCATGTCACCGGAAAGGTTGTACCAGCGTAGTAGCGGTTGATGCAGACGATATCCATGGTGCGGGTGGTGATATCCTTGGTGTAGTCGTTCTGGCAGCAGACGAGGGTGACCGGGCGGTCCTGCGGGTCCAGCTGGTGCGCCAGCTCATACAGCGGGTGCCAGTAGTCGTAGGCATCCTGCGGGAAGTGCTCCAGATCCGGCTCGTTGCCAAGGCTCCACAGCACCACGCAGGGGTGGTTTTTGTCCCGATGGATCATCTCGCAAGCACCTGCCGGTGATGCTCCGCAAGGGGGTATTCCTTATAGGGGTTCACCGCTGCCCCGCCGCCGATGCCCACCGCCGGGGTCTCGTCCATGACCAGAATGCCCTCGGTCGCACAGGTCGTAGAACTCCTCGGCGTAGGGATAGTGGCTGGTGCGCACGGCATTGGCGTTTGCCCAGTGGATCAGGTTCACATCCTTCACGTTCAGCACCGGGTCAAAGCCTCGGCCATGGGCGGTAAAGTCCTCGTGCTTGCAAAAGCCCTTGAAATAGAGCGGCTTGCCGTTCAAAAGCACCTGTGTGCCCCGCACCTCAATGCTGCGCACACCAAAGGTCTGGTCGTAGACATCTGCCCCGTAGGTGGCATGCAGGGTGTACAGGTAGGGCGTGCCGGGTCTGGGCTCCCAGAGATGCACTTCCGGATGGTGATCGTGCCTTCTGCACTCTCGGCGCTTGCAACGGCGTTGCCGTCAGCATCCAGCACCGTGACACGGACAGGTGCGCTGCCGGTGGTTTTTACCGCGTACTGCACCGTGCCGTCCACGGCGGGCACTATGGTCACATCCTCGATGTACTCTTTAGGGGTGGTGTAGAGCACCACCGGGCGATGGATGCCCGCATAGTTGAAAAAGTCAAAGTTGGGGCGGTTCTGGGGTGCGGCGGCACGCTTGGCAGCCTCCACACTGGGGATACCCGCGTTGTCCGAGCCAAAGAAGGCCAGCTGCCCGTCCTCGTTGCCCACAGGCAGGGTGCTGTGGTTCACCCGGTTGTCACAGGCTACGGTCAGCAGTGCGGTCTCGCCGGGTTGCAGCAGAGCGGTGACGTCCGCTTCAAAGGGGGTAAAGCCGCCCTTGTGCTGCGCAATGAGCTGGCCGTTCAGCCAGACCTTGGCCGTGTGGGTCACCGAGCCGAACCGCAGCACCACCGCTGCCCGGCGCAGAAGGCGGGCAGGGTGACCTTGCGCTGATACCACACCCAGCCGTAGTGGCGGCGCAGGGCGGTGGTCTGGTCGTTCTGGTCGTTGTAGCTGGCAGGTACCGCGATGGGCTGGGCGTCCGGCAGGGGCTTTGCGGGGTCGAACTGGGTTTCCGCGCAGCTGCCCAGCGCAAACGCCCATGTGCCGTCAAGGCTCAGCTTCAAGCGCGCTTCATTCTGTTCAGGATATAACATAACGCTTTCCCTCTATTTCTGCAAAAAATGCGGGGCGCGGGTACTGCCCACGCCCCGCTTACGGGTGATTTGTTTAGCCCTTGATGCCGGTGGATGCCACGCCCTGCACAAAGTACTTTTGCAGGGAGAGGAACACGATCAGCACCGGGATCAGTGCCACCACAGAGGCCGCCATGATCAGGCCGTACTCTGCAGAATACTGGGTGATGAACATACGCAGACCAATCTGGATGGTCTTGAGTTCGGTCTTGGTCAAGTAGATCAGGGGGCCAAGGAAGTCGTTCCATGTGTCACGAAGGTGAAGATGGTCAGGGTGGACAGGGCGGGCAGGCTGAGGGGCAGCATGATGTGCACCAGATGCCGTACTCGCTCAGGCCATCAAGCGGGCAGCCTCACACAGCTCGGTGGGCACGCCCTCGTAGAACTGCTTCATCAGGAACACGCCGAAGGCGCTGAAGGCCTGCAGGCACATAATGGCTAGATGGGTGTTGTTCAAATGCCACGAGCTCATCATCATGAACTGGGGCACCATGTAGGCCTGCCAAGGCACTGCAATGGTGGCAATGTAGCCGAGGAAGAGCACGTTTTTGCCCTTGAACTGCATCTTTGCAAAGGCGTAGGCTGCAAAGGAGGAGGTAAACAGCTGCAACAGGGTGACCACCACGGTGATCTTGACCGTGTTTTTCACAAAGGTCAGCAGCGGGATCTGGGTCCAGATGTCCACATAGTTCTGCCAGCGGGGATTTTTGGGGATCCACTGGATGGGGAAGCCGAACACGTCCTTATTCAGCTTAAAGGAGGAGGACAGCATCCACAAAAAAGGCAGTAGCATACAAGCTGTGATGACGATGAGGAAGAAATAGATCAGGAACTTGGAGATGAAATTGCGGCGCTTCTGGGAAGCGTGGTCTTTAATAACAGCGGTTGCCATGGTTTCTTCCTCCTTTCTCAGTTATCGCCCTTGGAGCCGCGGAACTGGATGATGGTAACGATCAGCACCAGTACGAACAGCACCATGGCAATGGCACTTGCGTAGCCGTATTTCGGGGTATTGACGAAGGCCACATTATAGATGTAGTACACCAGCGTCATGGTAGCAGTGCCGGGGCCGCCCTGCGTGATCATGTACATCTGGTCGTAGACCTTGAAGCCGGAGATGGTGAGCATAATGACCACAAAGAAGGTGGTGGGGCGCAGCTGCGGCAGGGTGATGTGCCAGAACTGCTGCCAGCGGTTTGCACCGTCCAGCTCGGCGGCTTCGTTCAGGTCCGGGTTGCAGCCCTGCAGGCCTGCCAGATAGATGACCATGTAGTAGCCCATGTTCTTCCACACGCTGAACAGGATGACCGTGATCATAGCGGTGTCCTTACCGGCAGCCCAGCGGGGCAGGTTTTCCACCGCCACGCCAAAGAACTGGTTCAGGATCATGTTGATGGGGCCATGGAGGGGTTGAAGATCATGTTCACACCGCTGCCACCGCCACCAGCGAAGCAACGTAAGGGAAGAACGCCACGGTGCGGAAGAAGTTGCGCAGCTTCACGTTCTGGTTCAGCAGCACAGCCATGGCCAGCGAGCAGGCCAGCGTCAGCGGCACCGTGCCAATGACGTAGACGATGGTATTTTTCAGCGCCGCCTGAATTTTATCGGTGGTAAAGAGTTTTACAAAGTTCTTCAGACCGATAAACTCGATGGCGTGGCGGCCGTCCCATGCGCAGAAAGCCAGCGCAATGGCAAACACCATGGGCACCAGCGTAAACACGCAGAAGCCAATGAAGTTTGGCGCAATGAAGGAATACGCGATCAGGGAATCGCGGGTCGATTTTTTTAGCACTTTACGGGGAGTTTTATTCTGGACAGCAGCACTCGCCATAAAAGAGCCTCCTTTCCCGGAAGTATAACAGTTTTTCCAAAAAATGAGCGGGGCGGGCGCTGTGCATACCCGCCCCGCTCGGACAGGGCTTTTTTCCGATGCTCGTCATCGGAAAATGAATGGGGATTGAAAACAATGAAGAAGGAGAACCGCAAACCATTGCGGAAAACGCTTTATCAGCCGAGAACTGCGGGAACCTGATCGTTCATGTTCTGGATGCCCTCGTCCACGGTCTCGCTCATGGTCATAATGGCATCGTGCTCGGCGTTCAGAATGGTCTCGATATCAGATGCGTACTGGGTGTAGGGCATCTCCAGATAAACGTTGCTGGTGGTCAGTGCATCCACAGAGTTGCTGTCCTCGGGGAAGCCTTCGGTGGACTTGATGATCTCGCGGTAGCAGCGGAGCCGCAGGCCGGGAAGGTGCCGGTCTTGGCAATGGCCTGTGCGCCCTCTTCAGAGACACACCAGTTGATGAAGTCGCAGCGGCCTCTGCCTTGGGAGAATCGGCGTTGATGGCCAGGCTGGTCACAGTGCCCAGCGTAGAACCAGCCTCTGCACCAGCGGGGTGCGGATACTTGACGATGCCCCAGTTGAACTTGGTCTCAGCATCCTTCATGTAAGCTTCCAGCGTGGAAATGAACCAGCTGCCCATGTTGACCATTGCGCACTGCTGGTTCTCAAAGGCTGCGGAGTAGTGCAGAGAAGAGGTCTTGAGGTAGCCGTAGTCCATGCAGATGCCGTCCTTCTGCTGGGCAATGACCATATCGTAGGTGGGCTTCATGAAGTCGTATTTGCCGTCGATGATGGTGTTCTTGCCGTCCAGAATGGAGAACAGAGAAGCGGCGGAGCGCCAGGTGTGGTAGTGGCAGCCATAGACCTTGGTGTCGCCGGAGCCGCTGGTCATCTTGCGTGCCAGAGCATCGTAATCTTCCATCGTCAGGTCATTGGAGGGATACTCCACACCGGCTTATCGAACAGATCCTTGTTGTAGTACAGCACCCAGAAGTCGCTGCGGAAGGGCACGGCGTAGAAGTTGCCGTCGTCGGTGGTCAGCTGCTCGATGGTGCCGTTGAAATCGCCAGTGTCGCGGGTCAGTACCTCGTTCAGGGGCTTGAGGTAGTCCAAATTGATCAGGTTTGCGTAGCCGGGGATATCCTTGATGGTCACGATATCCAGATCGGCGCTGCCAGCCAGCTGGGTGGCCAGAACGGTCATGTAATCGCTGGAGCCAGATCCACCATCTCGATGGTCACGTCCTTGTGGCTTGCCATGTAGCCGTCGGCCATGGCCTGCCAGTAGGGGGTGGACTCCTTATCCCACACCGACCACTGCAGGGTAACAGGGCCTGCGGCTGCGGATGCAGCGGTGGAGCCGGCAGTGGAGGAAGCAGCGGTGGAGCTTGCGGAAGAGCCGCCGCAGGCGCTCAGGGCAACAGCAGCGCCGCAGGCTGCGGCAGCGGTAAGGAACGAACGACGAGAGATCTTTTTCATAAGTGTGTCCTCCTTCAGGGCAGTGTGTGTATTTCGTGCAGCGTTCTCCCCCGTGCCGGGGAGCCGCTCGCTTTTGTTGACACTAGGATACCGCACAAACGCAAAAACCGGAATGGAAAAATTCCGGGAAGAGTTGCAGTTTTTCTGTATCTTTTAAAAAAAGATGCACTTTCTTACACTGGAGTCTGCACTTTCTTGTTCTCTTGCACAGTTTACATCCATGGCACAAGAAAAAAGCGTATAAAGTACACAATTTCCATGAAAAAAGTCGTTGACAAACCGCGCCGGAATCAGTACTGTATAAAGGAAAGAATGCAAAATATTACCGGAAAGGAGGCTCCGCTATGAAGAGCAGCCATCGTTTCCCGCTGCGGCGGCAGATCGTGTGGGGGATGCGCTTTTTTACCATCCTTACCTCGCTGGCTGTGGGCGCGGCGCTGTTCACCCTCTCCAACCAATATGTGCGCGCCAACTCCCTGCAGGCGGCAGAGTTCAACCTGCGGCTGGTGGCTACCTCCATCGAGACCAGTCTGGACAGCGCCGATGCTCTTTTGAACTGGGCTTCCATCGACAGCACCGTGCGGCGGTACATCACGCAGGAAAATATCAACGGCACCCAGACCATTGCCGCCTACGAAGCCATGCAGGAAAAATACTATTCCAGCACCCTGTACAGCCATATCCTCCGCTTTTTTGTTACCAATGAGAACGACCGGCATTTGCAGTTCGGCCCGCTGAACTCCTCGGCGGCGCTCAACCGCACCAGCGTAAAGCAGTTTCTCACCAAGGGGTACGGGATGCAGTTCGCCACCGACCCGCTGCTGCCCGGCAGTCCGAGCTGCATCGCCATCAGCCAGCCTGTCCGCTGCGGCAAGGGCACCTTGCACCGGGGCAGCACCTACCTTGCGCTGGATACCGCCATTATCACGACCCGGCAGCAGGTTACAGCCTGACCGACGGCAGCGCGTTGTACTGGGAGATGGGCAGCCGCCTGTGGCAGATCGAAAACGGCAGCCTGACCGAGATTGAAAATCCGCTGCGGGAGGTGGACTACACCCTGCGCACCGGCAGCAATAACGGCGTGACAGAGCAGACCGCATGGCAGGGCAAGGTGCAGCTGGACGGCCAGAAGTATTATGTAGTCAAGGTAACACTGAACGGCCGCAGCGCGGCACTGGTACAGCTTTTGCCCGCAAATACCTTTTTGCTGCACTACGGCGTGTACCTGTGGCTGGTCGCCCTTGGCACTGCCATCATCTGGGGACTGAGCTTTTTGATGCAGCACTGGCTGGAGCGGGTCATCACCCGCCCGGTGGAGGCGCTGCAAAAGCGCATCGAAACCGTGGGCAGCGGCAACTTTGCCCCCGACCGCACGGTGGAGTGGAACAACGAGCTGGGCGACATCGGCCGGGGCATCAACCAGCTGGCTGAAAACGTGGACAGCCTGATGACCCGCCGGGTGGAGGACGAACGTCGTAAGCAGGAGCTGGAATACCGGATGCTGCAAAACGAGGTGAACCCGCACTTTATCTACAACACCCTCAACAGCATCCGCTGGATGGCTACCATCCAGCACGCGCCCGGCATTGCGAGATGGTCACCGCCTTTGCACGGCTGACCAAAAGCATCTCCAAAGGCACCCAGAAGCTGGTGCCTTTGCAGGAGGAGCTGGCATTGCTCAACGATTACTTTACCATCCAGCAGTACCGCTACGGCGGCGACCTGGAGATTGAGGTCTCCCGCATTGAAAGCGAGACCCTTTGCCGGGACTGCATGATTCCCCGGTTCACCTTGCAGCCGCTGGTGGAAAACGCCATCTTCCACGGGCTGGAACCCAAGGGCGGCCACGGCAGCGTGCTGCTGGATATCTCCACCGACCCGGATACCGGGGACGTATTGCTGCGCATTACCGATGACGGCGTGGGCATGCCGCCGGAGCAGGTAGCTCACCTTCTGGACGAGCCCGCCGAGGGTGCCGAAAAGGCTGAAAAGTTCCGTCATGTCGGCCTGTGGAACGTGAACCGCCGCATCCGGTATTCCTTTGGCGAGGGTTACGGCCTGACCATTGAAAGTGAAGAGGACGTGGGCACCGAGGTCACCATCCGGCTGCCCTATCAACAGAAAGGAGACACCCATGCTGCGGATATTACTGGTGGATGATGAGCCGCTGGTGCTCATCGGCCTGCAGGGGATGCTGGAATGGGAAAAGCTGGGCTATACCGTCTGCGGCACCGCCCGCAACGGAAAGCTGGCGCTGGAACTCATTGAGCGGGAGAAGCCGGATATCGTCATTGCCGACGTAAAAATGCCGGTGATGGACGGGCTTACCCTTGCCCGCACCTGCCGGGAGCGCAACGCCCTGCCCGCCTTTATCATGCTGACCAGCTTTGAAGAATTTGATTACATCAAGCAGGCCATGGGTGCCGGAGTGGTGGATTATCTGGTCAAGCTGGACCTGACCCCCGAAAACCTGCAAACCGCCCTTGCCAAGGCCGCCGAAAAGGTAAAAAAGGAGCGTGCTTTGCTGGGCGAATTGTCAGCACAGGAAAATCTTGCCGAGAGTGTGCGCAGCTATCAGGAGCGTTTTTTCGTGCGGTTGTACGCCGGGCTGTTCCCGGACGAAGCCGCATTGGAGCAGCCTTTGCAGCACATGGAGCTGAACCTTGCAAGCGACGCCTACCTTGTAGCCAGCTGCGAGATCATCGCCAACACCGCCCTTACCCCCGCCCAGCAGCTGAAGCTGAGTTTTTCCTGCGGGCGGATGCTGGAGACCACCCTGCAAAACTACCTGCCCTGCTATGTGACCGGGGCGGATGCCATGCGCTGCAATGTGCTTTTCTGCCTGACCGATGCCCAGTGCCAAAAATACCGGACGGTACTGCGCCCGCTGCTGGAACGCGCCAGCCAAATTCTATACAACTATTTCACGGTACGGCTGCTCTGGGCGGTAGGACGCCCCACCGGCTCCCTGCTGGGGCTGGCGCGCCGCTGCCGGGAAAACGCCCACCTACAGCCCCTGCTCACGGTGGAGCAGCCCATCCAGTTCGTGGAGGTCAACGAGGGCGACGCCACCGCCGGGAAGATGCAGGTGGTGGCACAGGTGCAGGAGTATGTTAAGAATCATCTTTCGGAAAAACTGACGCTGGCCGATGTGGCGGCTGTATTCAATTTTTCGCCCAACTACCTCAGCCAGCTGTTCGGCAAATACGGCGACAGCGGCTTTGTGGAGTACATCACCGAGACCCGCATCGCTGCGGCGAAGGAGATGCTGGAACAGGGCGATTTGAAAGTATACGAGATCGCTGAGAAACTGGGGTACGAAAGCGCCTTTTATTTTTCCAAGGTGTTCAAAAAGGTCACAGGGCTCAGCCCGCGGGAATACCAGCAAAGTATTTAAAATCGGAGGCTTTTATGATACAGGAACAACTTGCCCATCTGCCGGAATTTCTTCCCGATTACCGGCCCTTCCCCCCTGCCAAGGAACGCACCGCATGGCAGGGGCTGCCCCTGCGGGCAAAGCAGCGCTTTTGCAGGCGGGGGAAGCCGCACTGCAAACGCCCATTGCGCCCCTGCCGCTCTCGCTCTGGCTGGATTTCACCCACACTGGGCGGCGCACGCCATGGGAGACGGCTTACTTCTCCCGCCGGGCGCGGCTGTGCGCGCTGGTAAGTGCCGAGTGTGTGGAGCACACCGGGCGCTTTCTGGATGAAATTGCAGATACCGTATGGGCGATCTGTGAGGAAAGCGCATGGCAGCTGCCCGCCCACAACAGCTACATCCGGGACACCCCGCAGCTGCCCCTGCCGGACACCACCCGCCCCATCGTGGACCTGTTTGCCGCCGAGACCGGCGCACTGCTGGCGCTGACCCGGTACTTACTGCCCGATGAGCTGGATACTGCCGCGTCGGGCATCACGGCGCGGATGGAGCGGGAGCTGAACGCCCGCATCCTGACGCCTTATTTTACAAGCCACTTCTGGTGGATGGGCAACGGCGCAGAGCCTATGTGTAATTGGACGAGCTGGTGCACCCAGAATGTGCTGCTCACGGTCTTTCTGCTGCCCACCACGCAGCAGCAGCGGCAGGCTGCCGTCAAACAGGCAGCGTACAGCCTCGACTGCTTTTTAAAGGACTACGGCGCGGACGGCTGCTGCAACGAGGGTGCGCAGTATTACCGCCACGCCGGGCTGACCCTGTGGGGCTGCCTTGAAATTTTGTCCAGCATTGTGCCGGAGGCTTCTCTCCCCTGTTCCATGAACCTAAAATCAAAAATATCGCGGAGTACATCTGCAATGTCCATGTAGAAGGCCCTTACTACCTGAACTTTGGCGATTGCAGCCCCCTTGCCGGGCGGTGCGGTGCGCGGGAATACCGCTTTGGGCAGGCTGTGGGCAGCGATGCCCTGCAAGCCCTTGCGGCGGCAGACTTCCGCGCCGATGCCGACCCCGACCATTTGCAGAACCCGGACGGCAGCACCCACATCAACCTGTGGTACCGGCTGACCACCGCCTTTGCAGAAGAAGAAATGATGGCGTACTCCGCAGCGCCCCGGCACCATTTAACGGTGTGGTACCCAGTGTGGGCGTCTATGCCGCACGGCAGGGCAGCTGGGTGCTGGGTGCAAAGTTCGGCTCCAACGGCGACAGCCACAACCACAACGATACCGGCAGCATTACCGTGTACAAGGACGGAAGACCGTTTCTCATCGATATCGGAGTGGAGAGCTACACCCAAAAGACCTTCAGCCCCCAGCGGTATGAAATTTGGACCATGCAGAGCGCATGGCACAATCTGCCTACCTTTGACGGTGTGCAGCAACTGCCCGGCGCGGAATACGCCGCCCGGGAGGTGTGCACCGATAAAAACAGCATCACCGGCGAGCTGGCGGACGCGTACCCTCCCATCCCGGGGCTTACCACCTACCGCCGCAGCGTATCCGTCAGCGAACAGGGCATCACCCTGCGGGACGAAACGGACTATCCCGGCACGGTGGAGCTGACCCTGCTCACCGAGCAGAAGCCTGCCCCCACTGCGGACGGCTTTGCGGTGGGCACACTGGGCGGCATCCGTTTTGACCCTGCTGCCGTAACGGCTGCTGTTACGGCGGTGCCCATCACCGACCCGCGCCTGCGCACCGCTTGGCCGGAAACAATCTATAAGATCACCCTGCATTTCCAAAAAATGCTGAACCTCGAACTGTACTAAGGAGAACTGCCATGGAGACCATCAAGCTGAAAATTCTGGACGAAGCCGGCCACACCCTGATGACCTGTGACGCCGACACCGCCGTATCCCTTGTTTACACCAACGAGTACCACCCCGGCGACCGGGTGGCACTGGAAATCGACCATCCCGGGCAGTACTGCGTCATCCAGTTCGAGGACACCATGCCCGAAGCCCTTGTATATGTGGTCAAGCGGGAGATCAATTTCCACATTCCCTTCGGGGAGCAGGCCATCACCTACTCGCCCAAGAGCTTTGCGGGCAGCCGTCACGTTATCCGGGCACGGCTGGCACTGCCGGAAGAGATTGCGCCCGGCGGAATCTGGCCTTCAACTGCTATGACGAGCATGGCGACACCGGTTTTTATCCCCACGCCAGCGCCAACGTAGAAACGCGCGGCGAGGCGGTGTTTGCCGCCCGCAACGCCATCGACGGCATTTTTGAGAACAGCGCCCACGGCGAGTATCCCTACCAGAGCTGGGGCATCAACCGCGACCCGAACGCAGCCCTGACGCTGGATTTTGGCCGGGAAGTACTGCTGGATGAGCTGCGCATCACCGAGCGGCAGATTTCCCCCACGACAACTACTGGGTCAAGGCCACGGTGGAATTTTCTGATGGCAGCCAGCTGGACATCCCGCTGGTGAAAAGCGCCAAACCCCAGAGCGTGGCCTTTGAGCCCAAGCGGGTGCGCAGCCTTGTGCTGAAGGATCTGATTCAGGCCGAGGGGACTTCCCCCTTCCCGGCGCTGACCCAAATCGAAGCCTTTGGCACCGAGGTGAAGTAAAATGAGCATCTACAATGCCCTTTATGGGCGGGACGGCCACGGCGTAGGCCCAAACGAGCCGGAGAAAAAAGGCTTTGCACGCTTTTGCCAGATGGTCGGCCGCGACCTCGGCCAGCTGCTGGGCACGAACCTGATGGTCTGCGTGCTCTGCCTGCCTGCCGCACTGGGGGTCTCGCTGGGCGTGACCCTGCTCTCCCTGCCGCTGACGGTGGTGTGCAGTGCGGTCACCGGTCTGCTGACCGGCCCTGCCATGGTGCTGCTGGCAGACTGCGCTCTGCGCAGCTTGCAGAACGACCCCTCAGTGGCTGCCCCGGGCAAAGCAGACCCTAGCCGCCCATTGGAAAGCCGCCTGCGGCTTTGGCTGCATTGGCACGCTGGTGCTGGGGCTGCTGTGCTTTGTATCGGCCTTTGTGTTTGAAGCCGCCGCGCAGCAGGGGTATTACCCCGGGCTTGCATTCTCGTTTTTCTGGCGCTGGATTTTCTGGTGCTGGCGGTTCTGGCTACGCTTTGCGCTGCCGTTCTGCCGCTGCAACTGCCCGCCCCGGACAGCTTGCT
>ENA-OQEB01000300-OQEB01000300.1-human-gut-metagenome-genome-assembly--contig:-NODE-300-length-21195-cov-3.681223_pt1 | contig 21195 bp, 27 predicted proteins | sample MGYA00242787_ERZ504619 | MGnify/ENA primary metagenome ERZ504619 (study PRJEB26092, sample SAMD00036317) | human gut metagenome | host: Homo sapiens | study: EMG produced TPA metagenomics assembly of... | reverse complement strand
CTGGAATTGCGGCCCCAGCCGGACGCGCCGGAGTAGCCCGAGGCCCCGCCGGGAACGGTATCACTGTAACTGGAACCCCAGCCCATGGAAGAACGGCGTTCCAACGCCGGGCTGCGGGTCTCTTCTATATACTCAGGCTCGATCTCGCGCAGGAAGCGGCTGGGTTCGTTGCGGCTTGTTCTTCCCCAAAGTTGTCTGTACTGGCTTCTAGAAATATAGAGTTCTTTTTTTGCTCGCGTAATTGCTACATACGCCAGCCGTCGTTCCTCTTCCATGTTAGTTTCGTATTCTTTCCCCATGAAGAAATACGGAAAAACACTTTCTTCCATTCCAATCAGGAACACATACGGGAACTCCAATCCCTTAGCCGAATGAACTGTCATTAAAACAACTTGATCGTCACTCTCATTATAGCTATCGATATCACTAATCAACGCAACATCTTCCAAATAGCCCTGTAACGTAGCTTCTTCACCGTGCTGGTCGCAGTAATTTTTTACATTGTTGACCAAATTGCCCAAGTTTTGAATACGATCTGCTGCATCCTCTTGACCCTTTGCTGCATCTGCCTCTAGCATAGCTTTATAGCCTGTCAACTCGATAACATCCATTGCAAATTCGTACAAAGTTTTTGTTTCCAGCGACTCCTGCAATTTTTCGTAGATCTGCCAGAATTTCAGCAATGGCATAATGGCCCGGCTGAGCTTGGCATACTCGTTGGCGTGGGAGATGACCTCCAGCATGCTGATGCCTTGCTGGGCGGCAAGATCCGCAATGACCTCAATGGTGGTGTTTCCGATCTTCCGGGCAGGCTCGTTGATGATGCGGCGCAGACGGATATTATCTTTTGAATTTGCAACGATAGACATATAGGAGTGGATATCTTTGATTTCCTTCCTATCGTTAAATCTCATTCCTCCGACAATCTTATGTGAAATGCCAGCACGTGTGAAATACATCTGAATAGGTGTCGAAGATGCATTGGTGCGATAAAGAATCGCATGGTCTGATAAGTGACCGCCCTGTTTAATATGCTCACCAATGATTTCTGCAATATGTGCTGCTTCGTCCTGCTCATCTTCAGCAACATATACTTGCACCTTATCGCCATCACCGTTTTTGGTCCACAAAGTCTTGCCCTTGCGTTCAATATTATGCTGAATGACACAGTTCGCAGCGTTTAGGATATTAGATGTAGAACGATAATTTTGCTCGAGGCGTATCGTTTTTGTGTGCGGATAAATTTTTTCAAATTTCAGGATATTCTCAACCGTTGCACCACGGAAACTATAAATACTCTGGTCATCATCACCAACGACACAAATATTCTGCTCTGGCCCAGTCAGCAAACTCACTAGTCTGAATTGTGCTATACTAGTATCCTGATACTCATCCACCAACAAATAGCGATATTTGTTTTGATAAAATTCTCGTACTTCCGAATGTTCTTCCAACAATTGCACAGTACAATAAATCAAATCATCAAAATCGAATGCACCTGCTTCACGAAGTTTTTTTTGATAAGACACATAAATTTGTGCAATTTTTTGTTCTTCAAAATTTCCAATTGAACAACTAACTGCTTTTTCCGGACTAATGAGTTGATCTTTCCACCTGCCAATTTGATTTGAAGCCTTCTTAATTTTAATAGCTTTGTCATCTACATTCAGTTCCTTATAAACCGCCTTCATCACCCGCTGGGAGTCATCGGTATCATAGATGGTAAAGCTGCGTGGGTAGCCGATGGATTCTGCCCAGCGGCGCAGAATGCGCACACAGGCCGAGTGGAAGGTGGAGGCAAACACCTCGTCCCCCTCTTCGCCGCCCAGCATATTGCGCAGGCGCTCCTTGAGCTCCCCTGCCGCCTTGTTGGTAAAGGTGATGGCCATCACGTTCCAGCTGCGGACAGCGTTCTGCCGCAGCATCCCGTCCAGCCAGGCGGGCGCATCGGTGCCGGTCATAATTGCCGTTTTCAGGGCCTTGACATCCTCTTCGGTCACCTCACGGGGGGTCCAGCTGGAACCGTGGGCCGAGCCAAACCGGATCAGGTTTGCAATGCGGTTGACCAGAACAGTGGTCTTGCCGCTGCCTGCACCGGCCAGAATGAGCAGCGGGCCGTCGGTGGTAAACACCGCCTGCCGCTGCATATCGTTCAGGCGGCCAAACTGCTTTTCAATATAGGTATCGCGCAGAGCGCAGAATTCCTGTTGGAGACTTGCTGCCATTGTTTCACCTGTTCTTCTATAAAATCACTTACTTTATAAGTATATCACAATTCAAGAGGGTTGTACATAAAAAACCGCCCTTCCTGTACAGCACAGGAGGGGCGGCAGTGTTCAGATAAAGCTTAGCCGAAGATGTTGATCAGGATACCGGCAGCAACAGCGGAGCCGATAACGCCAGCAACGTTGGGGCCATGGCGTGCATCAGCAGGAAGTTGGAGGGGTTCTCGCTCTGGCCGACCTTCTGAGAAACACGGGCAGCCATGGGAACAGCGGAAACACCAGCGGAGCCGATCAGGGGGTTGACCTGACCGCCGGTCAGGGCGTACATCACCTTGCCGCACAGAACGCCTGCAGCGGTACCAAAGGAGAAGGCGATCAGACCCAGCACAATGATGAACAGGGTGCGGCTGTTCAGGAAGGTGTTTGCAGAGGTGGTGCAGCCAACAGACAGAGCCAGGAAAATGGTGATGATGTTCATCAGCTCATTGCCGGCAGTCTTCTGGATACGATCCACAACACCGGACTCCTTCATCAGGTTGCCCAGCATCAGCATACCGACCAGAACGGCTGCATCGGGAACGATCAGAGAAACAACGATGGTGACCATGATGGGGAAGATGATCCTCTCGGTCTTGGACACGGTGCGCAGCTGCTTCATCACGACTGTGCGCTCTTTCTTGGTGGTGAGCGCCTTCATAATGGGCGGCTGGATCACGGGCACCAGAGCCATGTAGCTGTACGCCGCAACAGCGATGCTGCCCAGCAGCTCAGGTGCCAGACGGGAGGTAACAAAGATGGCAGTAGGGCCGTCTGCACCGCCGATGATGGAGATTGCAGCGGACTGCTTCTGGGTGAAATCCACAATGCCGGTAGCAGCCAGCAGACGAGCGCCCATGTAAGTGCCAAAGATACCGAACTGAGCGGCAGCGCCCAGCAGCAGGCTCTTGGGGTTGGAGATCAGGGGGCAAAGTCGGTCATGGTGCCAATGCCCAGGAAGATCAGCGGGGGGTAAATGCCCAGCTTGACACCCATATAAAGCATATCGGCCAGACCACCGTTGTTCAGGATCTCGATCCACATCGGGTGCTCGAGACCATCACCAACGAAGTACTGCATGTGGATAATGCCGCTGCCGGGCAGGTTGGCAAGGATCATGCCAAATGCCATGGGCAGCAGGATCAGGGGCTCAAATTCCTTCACGATGGCCAGGTACAGCAGGAAGCAGCCCACGCAGATCATGATCGCGTAGAGGTAGCCGCCCGGCTCACCGAACCGTGCAAAGCCGGAACTCTGGAAAATACCGACCAGAGTATCGATAAACTGTGTCATGTTTTTCCTCCTGTGTTAAAAAGGTGCGGTGGTGTCGTTGACACCAGCCTTGCTCCAGCCATTTGCAGCACGGCGCACGGCCTTCAGGGTGTACTTGCCATTGCCCATGGCATGGATGGCAGCCATAATTGCGGCAACCACATCGCCGGGAATGCCTTCCTCCACCACAGGGGCAGGAGCAGCCTGCTGTACGGGGGCAGCGGGCTTTGCGGCAGCCTTGGGAGCTGCAGGCTCCTTGGCTGCCTTCTTCTTGGCGGCCATACCGTCGAAAATCTTGCCTTCCAGCATGATGATGAGCATCAGCAGGACGAGGATGGCAAACACCAGCACGATACCGGTAATGGTGATAACCACATCAGAACCCAGATTCATGGTCTTCCTCCTAATAATAATTTACTCCGCACTCCGGAGCAGGCCCCGGCGCGCAAAAAGCGATTTGAAAACATTATACAATATTTCCCGACCTGATTCAACAAGTATGAACAAAATTTTGTTGCAACTTTTCCAATTTCTTAACGAGCCGGGTCAGGGCCCCGGTTAACGGCGGCCCATGCGGGGGGTCGCATCCAGGAAGCCGGTCTCCAGCTTATCGTTCAGGCCCAGGCTCATGGCGGTGCCCAATGCCACGCAGTTCACGGGATCGGGCGAGACGGTCACATCCACCTTGAGCTCCTGGCTCAGGTATTCGGGCAGGCCGTGCAGCTGTGCGCCGCCGCCGGTCAGCACCACACCATTGCGGAAGATATCGCCTGCCAGCTCGGGCGGGGTCTTTTCCAGCACCTGATGGGCGGCAGTGCCGATCTGCTCACTCAGCATCATACAGGCTCGTAGAGGTCGCTGGTGGAAACATTCACCTTGATGGGCAGGCCGGTCAGCAGGCTGCGGCCCTTGACCTCCATCGTCTCGTCAAAATCAGCCTTCTGGGGGCAGCAGGCGACGTTCTTTTTCAGCTGCTCTGCGGTACGCTGGCCGATGGCAATGCTGAACTTGTTGCGGACATGTTTCAGGATCTCGTCATCATAGTGGTTGCCCGCCACACGGACACTGGTGGCCTTGACCTTGCCGCCCAGAGACAGGACAGCGATATCGGTGGTGCCGCCGCCGATATCAATGATCATCCGGCCATCGGGCTGGGTGATGTCGATGCCGGAACCCAGTGCAGCGGCAATGGCTCATCGATCAGGTAGACCTGACGGGCACCGGCGGCCATCACGGCCTCCACCACGGCATCACTCTCAATGCCGGTGATGGCAGCGGGCACGCAGACAGCCACCCGGGGCTTGACCATGTGGGAGCTGTACACCTGATTCACAAACCGGCAGATCAGCTCCCGGGTCATGGTGTGGTCGCTGATGACACCGTCCTTCAGCGGGAAAATGGCGGAAATATAGTTGGGGGTGCGGCCTACCATGGCCAGGGCCTTGTCGCCCACCTCCAGCACGGAGTTCTTGCGGGTATCCATTGCCACCACGCTGGGCTGGTTGAGCACGACCCCCTGCCCTGCCTGTGCAATGATAATGGTCGTTGTGCCCAGATCGATGCCGATGTCATTCTGTGCCATAATGAAACGTTCCTTTCTCTGCTCCCCTGTTTTTCTATCGTAAATGCCCGTTCGGGCGGGAAATCAAATCAATTTATATTGTAGCATAAGCCAGTAAAAAAGTATAGACCAAACCTCGCCGTCCTCCCTGTGGGATGCCGTCCTTCACTCTGCCGCCATCTGTTCCGGCGGCAGATTCTCTTTCAGCAATTCGCACAGGCCGCTGTACCGCAGGTTCTGCCGGACATTGGACATCATCCGGTTCACCACATCCCGCCGCCCGGCCACGATGCACAATTTGCGGGCGCGGGTCACGCCGGTGTAGAAGAGGTTGCGGTAGCAGAGCCTTGGCGGCACCTGCGCCACCGGCAGCACCACCGCCGGGAACTCGCTGCCCTGGCTCTTGTGCACCGTGATGGCGTAGGCGATCTCCAGCTCGTTCAGGTTTTCCGCCGGGTAGAGCAGGCGGCGGTCATCCATCCGCACCACCATGGAGCGGTCGCGCATGTTGATGGATTCCACAATGCCGATATCACCATTATAGCTCCCACGCCCTGCTCCCCGCCAATGCGGTTCCAGACGATCTCGTAGTTGTTCCGCACCTGCATCACCTTATCGCCCACCCGGAACACCCGGGAGGCGCTCTGGAGCTGGGGTTTGCCCTTCTGCTCCGGGTTGAGCAGGTTCTGCAGCTCCACATTCAGCGCCTGGGTGCCGGTGGGTCCCAGCTTGGTGGGGCAGAGCACCTGAATGTCCCGGACAGGGTCAAACCCATAGCTCCGGGGCAGACGGGTGGTAACAAGATCGCACACCAGTTTCTGCGCCGCATCGCCGTCCGATTCCAGAAAGAAGAAATCGTCTGTCTTGCCGCCCTTCTGCAGCGGCTCACTGCTGATGATGTGGTGAGCGTTCTCCACAATAAGGCTGCGTCTGGCCTGCCGGAAGATCTCGTTCAGGCAGACGGTGGGCACCAGTCCGGAGCGGATGACCTCCCCCAGAATGTTGCCGGGCCCCACGCTGGGCAGCTGGTCGCATCGCCCACCATAATAATGCGGCAGCTGTACCGCAGGGCTGCAATGAGCGCCTGAAACAGCTTCACATCCACCATACTCATCTCATCCAGAATGACCACATCGCATTTGAGCAGGTTCTTGTCATTGTGGATGAAGCTGACCACGCCGCCGGAGTAGTCCACCTCCAGCAGGCGGTGGATGGTAGAGGCCTTGCGGCCGGTCAGTTCACTCAGCCGTTTGGCCGCACGGCCCGTGGGAGCACAAAGTGCCACCCGGTCTGCCTGATGCTCCAGCAGCTGCAGGATGGCATTGACTGTGGTGGTCTTACCGGTGCCGGGGCCGCCGGTCAGCACAAGGCAGTTTTCGGTCATGGCCTTGCGGATGGCTTCCCGCTGCAGGGGCGCATAGGAAAAGCCCTGGGTCAGCTCCAGCACCTGAATGTTTTTATCAAGGTCCCGCACCGTCTGCTTTTCCCGCTTCGCCAGCAGGGCCAGCCGGTCGGCAATGGCCTGTTCTGCTTCCAGCAGGTCAGGCAGATAAATATACGGCACCGCTCCAGCATCTTTACGCCCAGCTGCCCGGTCTCAATGCAGTGGTCCAGCGCGCGGGCCAATTTCTCGGGCGGCTGCTGGATGAAATGGGATGCCGTGTCCAGCAGCTGCGCACGGGGCAGACAGGTGTGACCGTTGCCCGCGTTGTGGCGCAGGGTGCGGAGAAGCGCCGCTTCCAGCCGCTGGGTGCAGTCCCCTTCCATGTGGTAATACTGTGCAATGCTGTCCGCATGGCGGAAATCCAGCTGCAGGGGTTCCCCACAGAGCAGATAAGGGTTCTGGGAGATGGCCTGCATGGCACTGGGGCCAAAGACGCGGAATACCTCCATGGCGCGGCGGGGACTGATCTCGAACTGGGCCAGATAGGCGATCAGCTCCCGCATTCCGAACATCCGCTTGAACTCCTGCTGGATGCGGTCGGCCTTGTCTGCCGAGATGCCGGGGATCAGGGTGAGCTGGGCGGGATCGTTGGCGATCACTTCCAGCGCCGCCGCGCCGAATTTATCGATGATCTTATTGGCCGTGCGTGCCCCGATGTAAGGCAGAGAACCGCTGGCAAGGAAGGCATACACTGCCTCCAGATTCTTCGGCATATCGGTCTCGCATTCCTGGGCGTGGAACTGGCGGCCATAGGTGGCGTGGTTCTCATATTTACCGCGGCAGACCACGCTCTCGCCCGCATGGAGCTCGCCCACGATCCCGCACACCACGGTCACCGTGCCGCCGCCGGAAATTTCAAACACCGTGTAGCCGTTGTCCGGGTTTTCGTAGATGATATCCTCCACCGTGCCTCGATCTGTTCCAGCTCCATGCTCCTCACCCCCTTGTGACATAATTATTTATAGTATAATCGTTTTGGTGTTATTTGTAAAGGAATCGGGCAAGCCCTGCTCTTTACAACCTCTCAGCTTTGGCGTTGCATGAGGCTTTCCCTCTTCGCCAAGGCCTCCCCTACTAGGCAACAAAAGAGCCGCCCTTCTGCGGTTTCGCAAAAGAGCGGCTCAATTTTTACAAGTTTGCGTGCGGTCTTGCTTTTTCCCGTTTCAGCTTCCGGAACACAACGATATATGCAGGAATCAGGAAGAAGCAGGCAAAGAACCAGGCCACCGGGTTTGCAATACAGGCGGCAAAATAGCCCCACAGCGGCACGAACAGGAAACCCACCATAGCACGGGCGATCATCTCTGCCACACCGGCAAACATGGCCAGGCTGGAATAACCCAGACCCTGAATGGTGTAGCGGTAAATGATAAGAACCGCCAGCGGGATATAGAACACGCTGTTCCAGAAGATGAAGCTCTGGCGTTGGCCATGATCTCGGTCTGGCTGCTCTCAAGGAACAGGCCGATCAATGCCTTATCCAGCACGCGCAGGATCAGGAAGGATGCCACACTGTACACACAGCCGATGCCCAGAGCGGTGTTCACACCCCTGTTCACACGGTTCAGGTCGTGGGCACCATGTTCTGGCTGGCGTAGGTGGTCATGGCCGTGCCAATGCTCTCCAGCGGGACGGACAGGAACTGTGCCGCCTTGCGCCTGCAGTCTGTGCTGCCACGATGTCGCTGCCCAGACCATTGACTGCACCCTGCAGCACAACGGAACCGATGGCGTGATGCTGCACTGCAGACCCATGGGGATGCCCATGCCGCACAGCTTGACACAGTGCTGTCTGCTCAGGCGGCTTTCTTCTTTGTTCCAGCGCAGCTCATTATAATGCTTGAGGATGTACCACAGGCTGCCCAGACCGGCCACTGCCTGACTGAACACGGTGGCGAACGCCGCACCGAACACGCCCATCTTGAAGGTGATGATGCAGAGCAAGTCCAGCCCGATATTCAGAAAACTTGCCACCAGCAGGAAGTACAGGGGCCGCTTGCTGTCGCCCAAAGCGCGCATCAGGGCGCTGGTCATGTTATACAGCAGAGTGAACGGGATGCCGATAAAGATGGTGCGGATGTAGATGTCTGCCAGATCAATGATGTTGTCCGGGGTATTGGTCCAGACCAGAATGGAACGGGTCATGGCCACCGTGACCACGGTGAGCACTGCGGCAAAAAAGACGCTCAGCCAGACGGCATTGGCGGTGTAGCGGCGCATCTCCGCATAGTCTTTTGCACCGAATGTCCACGAGATGGGGATGGAGAAGCCGCAGGCAATGCCATTGACAAAGCCCAGCACCAGATAGTTCAGACCGCCCACACTGCCGACTGCCGCCAGGCTTCCACGCCCACAAAGCGGCCCACGATGACGGTATCTGCCAGATTATAGAACTGCTGGAACAGGCTGCCTAGCATCAGCGGCACCGCAAAGGCAAGGATCAGCTTGAGCGGGCTGCCTTGCGTCATATCTTTCGTCATACACACGTTCCTCCTTGGGAAAGCATCACAGACCTTATCACACGAATTTTTTCCGACAAAAACGCCCTGCCGCGCAATGGGCAGGACGTTTTTGTTCATGTGGGTATTATATCAGGTTGCGATGAATTTTCAAGAGGTTTTTTCAAATTTTTCAGTGCTTCCCGGCCAGATGCTTCAGCAGCTGGAACAAAACGCTCCAGAAACCCGTTCCGGCATTGCCCGAAGGCGGGGTCTCCTCATCCGGAACGCTCAGCGGCGGGTCATTCTGAATAGTGTGCGAGGAACTGTCTGGTACGCTCCTCCCGGGGATGATCGATGAGCTGTTTGGCCGGGCCTTCTTCCACGACCACGCCGCCATCCATGAACAGGATGCGGTCGGCCACATCGCGGGCAAAGTGCATCTCATGGGTGACAATGATCATCGTGGTCTTGCGGTCAGCAAGATCGCGCAGGACCTTCAGCACCTCGCCGGTCAGCTCCGGGTCAAGGGCGCTGGTGGGCTCATCAAAGCAGAGGATATCCGGGTGAAGCGCCAGCGCGCGGGCAATGGCTACACGCTGCTGCTGGCCGCCGGAGAGCTGATGCGGGTAGTGGCCGGCCCGCTCCGAAAGGCCCATCTGCGCCAGCAGCTCTCTCGCCTGCTGTTCCAGCTCCGCGTGGATGGCCTTTTTGTTTGCCTGATACTCCGGGCGTTCCTTTGCCAGCAGCTCCCCTGCCAGCATCACGTTCTGTAAGGCCGTGTACTGCGGGAACAGGTTGAAGTTCTGGAACACCAGACCGAAATGGAGCCGCTTTTTACGGATCTCGCTTTCCTTCTGGGTGGCAGGATCGGCGGCATCCCACATGGTCTCGCCGTTCACCTTGATCACACCCGTGTCAGGCCGTTCCAGAAAGTTCAGGCAGCGCAGCAGAGTTGTTTTGCCGGAACCGGACGAGCCGATGATCGCCAGCGCTTCACCCTGCTCCAGATCCAGGGAGATGTCCTTCAACACATGGGTCTCGCCAAAATTTTTCCCGATACCGGAAGCTTCGAGCAACGCCATAATCTATCTGCCTCCTTAGCAGCGGAAATAATCGAGCTTTTTTTCAGCCCAGTTGAACAGGATGGTCAGTGCGCCCACAAACACCAGGAAGAAGAGCGCGGTGGAGAACAGCGGCCAGATCAGGCCCTTTGCGCTATACTCCTTGGCCATCATAATGATTTCCTTGTTGGCAATGGTGTTTGCCAGCGAGGTATCCTTGACCAGCGTGATGATCTCGTTGCCCATGGGGGCAGGATGCGCTTGACGACCTGAAGCAAGGTCACCTTGAAAAAGATCTGTGTTCTGGTCATGCCAAGCACCTGCCCGGCCTCAGTCTGCCCCTTTGGCACTGCTTCAATGCCGCCGCGGTAGATCTCAGAAAAATAGCAGGCATAGTTGATGGCAAAGGCCACCACCGCCGCCACCATCCGTCCGCCGGAGCCAGAGGGCCAGGGGTTGTTCATGCCCAGCAGGCCGGGGCCCAGATAGATCACAATGATCTGCAGCATCAGCGGGGTGCCGCGGATGATCCAGACAAAGGTCTTGACAAGCTCGGCCAGCGGCTTGCAGCGGCTCATGGAGCCAAACGAGACCACCAGCCCAGCGGCAGTGCAAACAGCAGTGTCAGGGCAAAGAGCTCACAATTGAGCAGGAACGCGCCGGACAGGCGCATAAGAATCACAGACACAAAAACACACCTTTTTTATTCAGAATCCATATTTTCCTTCCATCACAGCCGGTGAAAGTTCCCTCTGCTCGGGAGCCTTTCACGCATCGGCAGCAAAAAGCCTCCCTCACCGAGGGAGGTTGCATCGCATAGCGATGACGGAAGAAGATTTACAACACACTCAGTCGGCCAGCGCCAGATCGTACTTGTCGGCCAGTGCCTGCATGGTACCATCGGCCTTCAGTGCATCAAAGGCCTCGTCCACAGCGGCGGCAGCATCACTGCCCTTGCGGAATGCCACGCCGTACTCCTCAGCGTTCAGCTCGTCCACGATCTTCAGGTCAGCATAGTCAGTGCCCTCACCGATCATGGCGTTGGCCAGGGTCAGGTCAAGTACAGCGGCATCGGCAGTGCCTGCGGCAACTTCCATCAGGCAGTCGGTCTGAACGCTCTTGGAAACGTAATCAGCCTGTGCCAGGTTCTCGTCTCCCTCAATGGCAGCCTCACCGGCGGAACCAGCCTCGGCGACCACGGTCTTACCCACCAGGTCAGCGGTAGAGGTATAATCGGTGCCATCTTTCACAACGACCACCTGTGCATTCTTTGCATAAGCCTTGGTGGTAGCGGTGTTCTGCATGATGTCATCGGTCAGGGTCATGCCGTTCCAGATGCAGTCGATGCTCTTGGCATCCAGCTCCACGACCTTGGTATCCCAGTTGATCTCCACAAACTCCGGCTCCACGCCCAGCTTTTCGCAGACAGCAGTGGCCAGCTCGGTATCAAAACCGGTGAAGTTGCCATCGGCATCGGTGTAGTTCATGGGCTCGTAAACGGTGTAGCCGATGACCAGCTTCCCCTTGCCCTTGATGTAATCCAGGTCGCTGCCTGCGGTCTGGGAAGCGGCAGCACCAGAAGCAGAGGCAGATGCGGCAGTAGAAGTGGAAGCGGCACCACCGCAGGCGGCAAGGCTCAGTGCCATGCACCGGCCAGGAATGCAGATACAAGACGTTTCATATACGGTTCCTCCCTCAGTGGCAAGCAGCCTTGTTTTATTGCTTTACCATGCTAAATCGCTAAACTGTGGTTATAGAATAGCGCGTTTTCTGCCATTTGGCAAGGGGGAAAACTGATTTTTCGCAGTTTGCTCAAATCTTTACTGCTTTACCACGCAAAGCGGTCATTTTGACAAAACAAAATCGCCGCGTCGGCAGCTGCCAGACGCGGCGAGATGTTTTTCTCTGAAAATTCAGCGGAATGCCACCGCCCCCCTATCCGGGAGAGCCGGTGCGCGATTGCGAGACCGAAAAGTGCTTTCCTCCTCAGCCCAGGGCATTCAGCGCCGCCTTTTGCAGATCGGTGATGTCAATGGTACACAGAGCCTTCAGGTCGGCATCGCCGCCGGAAAGCCCGGCGATCTCGGTGCGGGTCTTGCCCTTGAGGGCATCACAGAAGCCTTCGCTGTGCTCATACCACTCCTTGCCCAGCGCCGATGCGCCGCGCATCCCGTAGTCCTCACCCAACTCCAGCTTGGTCTTGACGAGGTCCGGGGCTGTCACACCGCCGTCCGACACCACCGTCAGGGCCGGCTCGGCCATATCCGCAACGGCACTGGTCACGCGGTGATCCGCATCGGTGGTCAGTGCCACGATGCTCACATCCACCTGCGCATTCACATCCTTGTCATCGGTGGCGGTGATGTCCGAAGTCCCGTTCACCGCTTCGATGCCCAGTGCGGCCCTGTCGCCCTTGGCGGCACCCAATGCCCTGGCATTGGCGCAGGCCCGGGTCACGGCATCCCGGTAACGGTCCACTGCAATGGTACACCCGCTCAGCAGGTCGGCATCCGTGGCTTTGCCATCCTCATCCACTTTGAGCATGGAGACCTGTTCCGGGGTCATGCCGATCAGGTAACTGGCAAAGGCATCCGCCTGTTCCGCCCAGCCCTTTTTCAGAGAGGACACTGCCGCCAGCGGGTAATCGTCCCCCTTCTGACGCTTGGTGCGCCAGTCGGTGGGCAGGGTCACATGGCCGGTGCTGTCCGCCGAAACAGACACTTCCAGCTCGTCCAGCAGAACACTCTCCAGTTTCCCCTCGCCATCCAGCAGGACAGCGGCCGCTGCCAGTTCAATTTTCCCTGCCCTGTCCTGATCGGTGGCCTCTGTCACCACACCCAGACCGGTTTTCCATGCCGCTGTCTGGGTCTGTGCGGAGGATGTGCCGCTGCTTCCGCTCATGCTGCCGGAGCTGCCCGACCCGGCGTTCGTTTTGCCGCAGGCGGTCAGCAGCAGCGCCGCCGCCATGGCACAGCTCCAAAGAGCCCGATGGTTCTGATTCATAGATACGCTCCCTTTCCACACGGCCCGTTGGGCCTTTGCCCCATAGTATGTCCAGAAGAGCGTAAGATTACGCAGCCGACGGGAGTTTCCAAAGCAAGTGTCCGCTGGGGTGGGACCTGTTGCCGCAGGCAATAGGGCGGGCGATGGAATGGCCCGTTTCACTTGCGTGGAAAAGCGCCCCGAGTGCTGCGCGCAGCCGCTTACATCAACGGACTCAGCAGCCGCAGCACGCTGTCCAGTGCTGTACCCGGCAGATTGGTGCGGCAGTCGGAGCGCTGGATCTCCCGGCACTGCGGCAGGGTGCGCTCCACATCCTTCCGCAGGGCGGCGATCTGGCTGTTATGGAAGAGCAGTGTTCCGCACTCAAAATGGAGAAACAGGCTCCGGTAATCCATATTGATGCTGCCCACCACGGCGACACGGTCATCGCTGACATAGCACTTGGCGTGGAGGAAACCGGGCGTGAATTCATAAATGCGCACACCCGCCCTGAGCAGGGGCAGATAGTAGGAACGGCTGAGCCGGAACACCAGCTTCTTATCCGGGATCCCGGGCAGGATGAGCCGCACGTCCACCCCGCGCTTGGCCGCATTTTTCAGAGCATCCAGCATCTCTTCGCCCACGGCCAGGTAGGGCGTATAGATATAAACATATCTCTGGGCCTGAGAGAGGATGTCCAGATAGACCGTCTCGGCCAGCGGTTCCTCATCCAGCGGGCTGTCCGCGTAGGGCTGCACCACGCCATCCTGCACTGCGGGCAGGCGGGTGGGCGCAAAGGCGGTGTAATCGGTCTCCTGCGGGCGGAAGGCGTTCCATGCATTGAGGAACATCACGGTAAAGTTCCAGACAGCGGCACCCTCCAGACGGATGGCCGCATCCTTCCAGTAACCAAAGCGCTGCTCGGCATTGATATACTCATCCGCCAGATTCACACCGCCGGTGTAGGCCACATTGCCGTCAACCACCACGATCTTGCGGTGGTCGCGGTGGTTCATCACCAGCGAGACCAGCGGCACCACCGGGTTGAAGGGGATGCAGCGGATGTGCGCCTTCTCCATGCGGATGACAAAATCACTGGGCAGGCCCAGCAGGCTGCCAAAATCATCGTAGATCAGCCGCACATCCACGCCCTGGGTGGCCTTGCGGCGGAGGATCTGCTCCACACCGTCCCACATTTTGCCGGAACGGAGGATAAAAAATTCCAGAAAGATAAATTTTTCCGCCTTTTCCAGATCTGCCAGCAGCTGGGGATACATCTCCTCCCCGCAGGAAAAGTAGTGAGCAGCGGTATCCTTCCAGGCCGGATACGGCCCGAACTTTGCCACATAGCGGCTCAGGTTCCGGCTGGAGATATCCAGCGCATCGGTCTGGCCCTCGGGCTGGGCAAGCTCAGTCTGATGAACCTGTTCCACCTTCTGCATCCGCTCCCGCAGATACTTGGCGGGGGCCTTGTTGCCAAAAGCCAGATAAAGCGCGCCGCCCAGCAGGGGCAGAAGACCGATCAGAACGATCCAGCCGATCTTATAAGCACTGTTTTCATCCTTGCGCACCAGATACAGCACGATCATGATGCTCAGCGCCTTCAGGCACCGTTCAGCCAGATCCGCCCCGCCGTGAACGACCAGAACGCCCAGAGCAGCCAGAGCACCTGTAGAGCCACCAGCACCACTGTGATCGTGACACGGTTGAAGATGCGGTTGAAAAACTTGACGATAGGCAATCTGAACATGTGGTATCCCTCCCCTGCCGCCCACGGCGATTTTTGATGCTGTTAGTATAGCGCAGAGCGGAAGATTTTGCAAACAAAAAAGCGCCCACAACGGCTTTCCCCGCTATGAGCGCCTATTCAATCGTGGGCAGAATTTTTCCGAGGGCCGTTCGCTTATGCTTCCGCGTCCTCATAACCAACCAGCAGACCGCCCAGCTCTGCATAATAGCTGCACAGACCGCCGCATTCGCTGATGTCCACCTTTGCTCCATCAAACACAGCCTTTACCATGTGCTTCAGGCGCTCGGCGGCGGCGGGATTGCCGCAGTGAGAGATATGGAGCCTGCCGTTGGTGTAGCCGTGCTCCTTGAGTTCCAGCACGATGCGTTCCAGCGCACCATGCTCACCACGGGTCTTGCAGAGAACATCCAGCTCCCCGGCCTCACTTGCCTGTCCGATGACCCGGATGCCCAGCATCCGCGCCACAGCAGCAACGGCAGGCTTCACGCGGCCATTGCGGGCCAGATTGGCCAGCGATTCCAGCGAAAAGAGCAGATGGGTGTGCTTGTGGTAGCGGAGCATCTCTTCACAGATCTCGTCAAACTCCCTGCCCTCAGCCAGCAGATCCCGCAGATGCTCGGCCAGCAGGCGCTGCTCCGGGCCGGTGGAAAGGCTGTCCAGCACGAACACCCGCTTGCCGGGGTTCTCCTGCTGGTATTCCTCGGCGGCCAGCTGGGCGGCATTGTAGCTGCCGGACAGAGTGCCCGTGATGGTGATGGCATACACCTCGTCGGCTCCCTCGTAGGCGGCCAGCCAGTCGCTGACGTTGGGGCAGGAGGTCGAGGTCTTGCCCTTATAGGTACGCAGGGTCTGGGCCATGCCCACGGCATCCATCGTGCCGTTGTCCAGATATTCGGCATCGTCGGTGATGATCTTCAGGGGAACGCATTCAAAATCCACGCCCTGCAAGGTGTACAGGCTGGCGGAGGAATCCACAACGATCTTGGTGTTCATAAGCATTTATCTCCATTCCGGCGGCAGCGGATGCCGCAGTTTTTCCTGTTGTCTGAATCACTATATCAGCTTTTCAAAACCCTGTCAACTGTTTTATTGAATTATTTCAAAAGTTTTCAATTTCCTGTTGACCGCATTTCCAAAACATGGTATACTGTCCGCATGAAATTAGAATCAAACCGCCGCGTTGCGGCCTGCGCCGCAGGGTTTGCCCTGCCCCGGTATGCAGAACTCCCCACCGTAGGGCTTTATCTGGATCAGAGTGTACAGTTTGTCAACGGGTGTTTCCGCACATTTCAGGGGGTGGAGCTCACCGCTTCCATGGTGAGCAACTACGTTAAGAAAGGGATCATCAGCCACCCCATCAAAAAGAAGTATACCCGGGATCAGCTGGCCTGCCTGATCTACATCGTAGTTTCTAAAAATGTCCTGTCCATGGAAAACATCGACAGTCTGTTCAAGATGCAGCGGGCGCATTATACCTCCGCGCAGGCGTATGATACCTTTTGTGATGAGCTGGAGAATTACCTGCTATGTGTTCGGCCTGACCAAAAGCTTTTCCGAGCTGGAGCCGGACGTTGATGATGCACGCAAGCTCCTGCGCAGCACCATCATCTCGGCTGTAAACAAGATCTATCTGGACTGCGTTTTCACCGACCTGCGGCAGGAGCAGGCCCTCTGGCCCGATATCCTGCCGGATCTGGCGTAATAACAAAAAACGACCCTCTCCGTCATGCTTTGCAAAGCAATGATGGAGAGGGTCATTTTTTCTTAAAATGTAAGTGCAGGGCTGACCTCATTGCGGCGCTGGGCCTGCACGATGCAGTCCTTTTCCGGCACGACACCTGCCGCACCCAGGGTGTTGAACATGGTCTGCAAAGCAAGCGCCGGGGTATTGTTCTCCTGCGAGAGATGGCAGAGGGCAAACTTCTTGCATCCCTCCTGGATCAGCTCCAGCAGCTTTGCCGAGCACTCATCGTTGGAGAGGTGGCCCCGGTTGGACTCGGATGCGGAGCGCAGGTAGTAGGGATACCGCCCGCTGCGAAGCATGTGGAGGTCGTAGTTGCTTTCCAATGCCACCAGTCACAGCCGCTCAGGGCCTGATGCACCGGCGGGGTCAGGACTCCCAGGTCGGTGGCAATGGTCATGGTCTTGTTGTCCGGGGTGTGGATGCGGTAGCCCACACAGGGCACGTCGTGGCTGGTGGGGAACATCGTCACGCCGAAATCTCCCACATCCTCTTCCCCGCCGGACAGGGTGCGCAGCGCACAGCTGGCGGGCACGATGCCGTTTGCATCCAGAAAATCCAGCGTATCGTCTGCACCATACACCGGCAGCGGATTCTTTTTGAGGAAGGTGGTCAGCCCCTTGACGTGGTCAGAGTGCTCATGGGTGACCAGAATGCCCGCACAATCGCTGATGTTCAGGCCCAGCTCCTTGAGCGCCGCGAGGTGGTGCGCACGCCCTTTCCCATATCGATGATGATGTACTTTTCCCCCGTGCGCACCACGCTGCAGTTGCCGGAGGAACCAGAGTATAACGAGATGAATTCAGACATTTCAAACCTCAAGAAACGAACCTCTCCGTCATTGCTTCACAAAAGCTCCCTGTCAGGAAAACTTCTGCAAAACAGACTGAGAGGTTCTGAATGATCACATTGCTGATTCCAGTGCGGCAGGCATCCGATCCACCTTGCTGATCTCAGCGCCCAGGCCGCGCAGCTTTTCCACGATGTTCTCGTAGCCGCGCTCAATGTGGCCGATCTCCTCGATCTCGCTGGTGCCGTCTGCCATCAGGGCAGCAACCACCATGGCCGCACCGGCACGCAGGTCAGAAGCACGCAGGGGGGCGGGGTTCAGCTTGTCCACACCCTCAAACACGGCCACCTGACCATCCACCTGCACCACTGCGCCCATCTTGCGCAGCTCGTCCACATAGCGGAAGCGGTTATCCCACACGCTCTCGGTGATGGTGGAGGTCCCCTTTGCCACGCTGAGCAGCACACCCATCAGGGGCTGCATATCGGTGGGGAAGCCCGGGTGAGGCATGGTGTTGATCTTCAGCGGCAGGATATCGCCCTTGCGGGAGACGCGGACGGAATCATCGAATTCCTCCACATCCACACCGGCACGGCGGAGCTTTGCCGTAATGGGTTCCAGATGCTTGGGGGTGACATTTTTGATCAGAACGTCGCCGCCGGTGGCAGCAGCGGCAACCATGTAGCTGCCCGCCTCGATCTGTCAGGGATGATGCTGTAGGTGCAGCCGTGCATCTTTTCCACGCCGCGCACCTTGATCACATCGGTGCCGGCACCGCGCACATCCGCGCCGCACATATTCAGGAAGTTTGCCAGATCAACAACATGGGGCTCCTTGGCGCAGTTTTCCAGAATGGTCTGGCCCTGTGCCATCACAGCGGAGAGCATACCGTTCATGGTAGCGCCCACGCTGACCTTATCAAAGAAGATATGGGCACCGTTCAGTTCCTTGGCACGCACGGTGATCATGCCGTAGTCCACGCTGTCCTCTGCACCCAGTGCGCTGAACACCTTGAGGTGCTGGTCGATGGGGCGGGGGCCCAGATTGCAGCCGCCGGGCATGGCCACCTGTGCCTTGCCAAAGCGGGAGAGCAGTGCACCCAGGAAGTAGTAGCTGGCACGCATCTGGCGGGACAGATCGTCCGGGACGTTGGTGCAGTTCAGGTGGGTGGTGTCGATCTCGTAGGTATTGCGGTTCAGCATCTTGATGCCGGCACCAGGGTGCTCAGGATCTTCAGACTGACTGCCACATCACTGATGTCCGGCAGATTTTCGATCACACAGACATCTGCCGCCAGAATGGTGGCAGGCAGAATGCCCACAGCCGCATTTTTTGCACCGGAAATGGTGACTTCGCCATGCAGGGGCTTGCCGCCCGTAATAACAAACTTTTCCAATTTTATAATCTCCTTGTCGCAGGCCCGCCAGCGGCAGGGCCACTCAGGGTTCTTACTTGATCTCTCCGCGCACCGCTGGGTACACACCCTCACGATACAACTATCTTATTATACACAACTTCGGGCAAAAAGCAAAGCCCCCTTTTCCCCTGCCGGATTATTTTCTGTTTTGCCCAGAATCTGCGGAAATATTCGATATTTTTGTTTCTTATTTCAAAAATTTTACAATCAGCGCCCCTTACCAGACGCAATCCTCGCTGCAGGTCTCCTTGATCCAGCCCAGCTGATAGGCCTTGACCAGCTGTTTCAGGTCATGCACCCGCTCCCGAAGGATCTCGCCCTCGTCCGTCTCTTCCACCAGAATGCGGTGGTTCTCCGTTTCCAGAATGTTCTTCTGCGACACGATGTCGATGTTTTCGTTCACGGCCTTTTCGGCACTGACAAAGGGCTGATGGGTCCGCAGGGACATGGTGCGGCTGGAGTACACCAATGTGTAACCTGCAATGCCGGTCTTTTCATGGTAGGCGCGGCAGAACCCGCCGTCAATAACGACCAGACGGCCCCCGCCCTTGATGGGACTCTCGCCGCTCTTCTCCCGCACCGGCACATGGCCGTTGACGATGTGGCTGGTGCCGGGCAGGCCGAATTCTGCCAGGATGCGGCGGCAGGCGGCCTCTTCATTGTACCATGTATAATAGGGGTCCTTGACTTCCTCGTGGGTTGTGGGGTCGGCAATATACAGCCGCTCAAAGGTGGTCATGGCGCTGCGGCCGAACAACGGCGACAGCTTGCCGCACCACAGATACCACAAAAAGTCCTGACCGTTCCGCCGGGCAGCGCTGCCCTCGGGGGCAAAGTAACCGCGGCGTGCCCGCTCGTCACAGTAGTCCATCAAGCCGCGGCCCGAGTAGTTGTGTCCCTCGAACCGCTCCACAGCAAAGCTGCCGTTTTTGGTCATGGGCACCACGCCGTGGTAGAGCAGGTTGCCGTTCTCGATGTGGTAAACGCTGCCCTTGGCATACAAAAATTCCACATGCTGCTGCAAGCGCTCACTCTGCCGGAAGGATTCCACCAGCTTGCGAAGCACCAGCCGCTCATCATCGTTCAGGGCGGCGGGGTCTGCCGGGTCCACGGTGGGGAAGTTGGTGTCCCGCAGGGGGTATGCCTGCCCGTTCAGGGTCACGGTTCCCTTTTTCCAATCGATGTGCCGCAGGAAATCCCTTCCCTGCATCTTGAAATCCGGGTTGCGGTCGATGACCTTGCACTCCATCTTGAGCATCAGAATGGTCACGGCCTTGTGCATCACGGCACAGCGGTGGAGCATGCCCTCGGTGTAAGGGCCGCGCGCCGCGTCGGTGTGGGGCATCCAGAGGGTCAGGTCGTCATTTCCGTAGAACTGCTCGGCCATCCGCTGCAGGTGCGCAGGTTGATGCCGTAGCAGTCCTCCAGCATGGCATGGTTGTGGTAGGCCAGTGTCGTTTTGAGCACGGTGCAGACGCAGATGGGGCTTCCGGCGGCGGCACCCATCCAGACCACGTCATGGTTGCCCCACTGGATATCCACATGGTGGTGGCGCATGAGCCGGTCCAGTATGATATCAGGCCGGGGGCCGCGGTCAAACAGGTCCCCCACGATGTGCAGCTTGTCCACAGCCAGCCGCTTGATGAGCTCACACAGCCGGACGATGAACCGGTCGGCACGGCCATTTTCGATGATGCTGCCCACGATCTGCCCGTAATAAAGGTCCTTGTCGTGGTCCTCAAAGTGGGCATGGAGCAGCTCATCCAGAATATACCCGCAGCTGGACGGCAGGCAGGAGCGCACATGCTGCCGGGTATGCTTGGAGGACACCAACCGGCAGATATCAATGAGCTGAAGCAGGGTCTCCGTGTACCAGTGGTCAAGCGCTTCCTCATCCGTGCACTTGGCTTTGAGCCGGGGCAGTTTCTCGTTGGGGTAATAGATGAGCGTTGCCAGCTCTGCACGGGTCTGTTCCGGCACGCTCCCCCCCAGCACGATGTCCACCTTTTCCCGGATGACACCCGAAGCCGAGTTCAGGATGTGGACAAAGGCCTCGTTTTCACCGTGCAGGTCGCTCATAAAATGTTCGGTGCCCTTGGGCAACTTGAGCAGGGCCTGGGTGCTGATGATCTCACTGGCGGCGGCCGCCTGCGAGGGGTAATCCCGTGCCAGCAGGGAGAGATATTTCAAATGATCCCGGATCTCCTCGTTTTCGGTGCGCATGACATCCTCCGTCTGATATGTAGTATTTTTGCATGATATATAATATTCTATCATAGCATACCACATTCCATGTCATAAATGGTATAATAAACAAGAGTAATTCTGTCAAATCTTTTGCAAAGGACTTGGATATTATGCCCAAAACCATTTCTGTTGCCGTGCCGGAAGCCTGCACTCTCTGCCCCCGGCAGTGCAAAGCACCGGGCCGCCGGGCAGACGGGCTTCTGCGGGGCGGGCCGCACCCTGAAAGCGG
>ENA-OQEB01000299-OQEB01000299.1-human-gut-metagenome-genome-assembly--contig:-NODE-299-length-21287-cov-4.992580_pt1 | contig 21287 bp, 21 predicted proteins | sample MGYA00242787_ERZ504619 | MGnify/ENA primary metagenome ERZ504619 (study PRJEB26092, sample SAMD00036317) | human gut metagenome | host: Homo sapiens | study: EMG produced TPA metagenomics assembly of... | reverse complement strand
CTGGTCTTGAGGGTACAATCGGCAAGACATACCTCTTTAAGAGTGGCACACCTGATAAACTTGAAGAATATGTTCCGAAACCTAAACCTATTACTTCGATTGATATAAATCTGGTCGACAGTACTAATAATAAATGGCTATCAGACTCAACCCCAAAAATGAGACTTGTATTACCTGACGGAAGTTATCGTGATCTTAGTTCGATTAAAGGTCAAACCAATTGGACATGGAAGGATATACCTGCTAATGTAACTTCGTTTACAATTCAGCGTATAAATCCTGATACTGATAATGAGGTTTGGAATAGTTGGAATACAGGTAACAGAGGCACAAAGACAACCTACACGGCAACCGGAGATGGGACGGGTAACTGGCAGTAAATCTGCAAAACAAGTAATTCAACGGAGGTGAAACCATGAAGAAATCTAAATTTACACTTGTTATTGTACTCGGACTTGTACTGTGTTTGTTGTGTGGAACAACTACGACTTTTTCGTGGTTTAATCGTCCTGATGTGCAAAAGGGCGACTCCCTTTCTTGGCGCGGAGATTACAATGTGACCAACGGAGAAAATATTACTGCTGTTACTTATGCTGCTTCAAAACCTGACGGCAGTGAGTATAGTACTGATCCGTTTAATTTTAGTGGTTCGACAACTGTTCCCGCCCATGAAACAAAATATTTCTGTACAGAGGTAAAGAACACGGGAACGGCATCGCAGTCAATTTCTTTGTTCCTTAAAAATTCGGATACTAACACCCTTTCTGTCGGCGTGAACAGCCCCCTCAGAACCTACAGGAGATTTACCTCCGATTCACAAACAACATCTTATGTTACCAAGACACCGAGTAATGTGAATAAGAAGATTTTGTATATAGCTACGAATGTGGATGACCCTACGAAGTACACTATGCACACTTGGAAGAATGTAGATACCGATCCTACTGATAGAAAACTTAGCGGATACATTGAAGATAAATCTGTTAATTATGATAATGTAGATTATAATATATCATATGTTACAATTCCTATGGAACACGACCACGCGAAGCTCTGGCATTATAATGGTAATTCTAAAGAATGGTTCGGTTCTGATTTAGAAATTACAGATCAGAATAATACTTATGTTTTTAAAGCAGATAAATCTACAGCTATGAAACAGTCAGCTCAGTCTGCCGGAATTTCAAGTTTTTATTCTAAAGCAGAAGCTGTAGTAGGTAAGACACTTGACTTAAGCGCAACGGCACAGGGTACATTGACTTACACATCGTCAAATACTGGTGTTGCAACAGTTGACGGTAAAGGTCTGGTTACTGCCAAAAAGGCAGGCAAGACTACTGTTACTGTTACATCTACGGGTGCGTACGGTGATAAAATAACGGCAAAATGTGAGCTTACCGTAAGCAAAAAACCGGTTAAAAGCTCGTATATTCCGATTGTTACGAATATGAAGATTGAAGGTTGCACCGACACCGATCCTGTTGTTACAAAGGTGTATTGGTATATCAAAAACGATACAGCATCCGACGCTGAATATTCACTTGGCGATCTGCAAATTTCACTTTAAAATTTTAGATTTTTAAATTTACAAAAGGGTTGTTTTTACAGCCCTTTTTATTATAATTTATAATCGGTAGCAGAGAATAAAATCCGCCCGTTTTGACGAATATATACGCATTTTTGTTATATAAAATATGTTAATTAACGGATAGCTTGTGTTTGTACGAACAATTACAATGTTACGCTCGGGCGAAATGTGTTTTGAATTTAACAAACTGTCTTCACGAACTGAGAACGGTGGCACACCGATATGAACGAAAGTAAAGACCGATACAAAGTAACGCTCGGGCGGATATGTTTCGCACATTGCAAACAATCTACACGAACTGGAAACGCAACTTGCCGTGGAGGAATTTATGGATAAAAATAACGATTTTGAAAATGCGGTTGAAGTGACATCTGTAACAACCGAACACCCCAAATCAAAAAATAGAATAAGGAAAAGGCATGAATCAAAGCTCCGCAAAACCTTGCGGATAATTAAAAATATAATTTGCTGGGGAGTGCTTGCAATACTTGTGCTGACCGTAATTGTGTTTATGGGTTCAAAGGTGAACGGAAAAACACCTTCGCTTTTCGGATATTCCGTGCTTCGAGTTTCAACGGGCAGTATGCAGCCCGAGCTTATGATCGGCGATGTTATTCTCGGAAAGTGCGTTGACGATCCGACCGCCTCAAGGTCGGCGATATTATCACCTATCGCGGCAGTGGGCAGACCGAGGGACTTCTCGTGACTCATAAGGTTGTAGTTGCACCGTATAAAACAGCTGACGGCACATATAAGCTACAGACAAAGGGCATTGCAAACGATGCTCCCGACCCGGAAATTTCAACCGAAGATGTGCTTTATATTATGGTGTGCAAGCTTGGATTCATTGACACATTGTACAACCTTTTCTTCTCACCGTGGGGACTGCTGATTTTTATTGCGGCGCTGCTGCTGATATTCATTGATGAGCTTGTCGTTATAATCCGCATACTTACGGGACATGACAAATCACCGAAGGACGGCGACATCAACGAAATTATAGACCGTTTGCAAAAGGAAAAATTGCAACAAAAGGCTGAATCCGACAACGATACAAAATCGGAAGAATAAATAAAAGCTGAATATATTTAATTTCGGACGAAAGGAAAATTCTCTTTTCGTCCGTTTTTTGTTGGCGAAAAAGACAAAGCGGAAAAATGGTGAAAATAGCTTTTATATGGGCTAAAATCGGCTTTTTAGTTGCATTTTTGGGCGATTTGTGGTATATTTTATACGGTCAAATTTGACTGTAACATACTGATTGTGTTTAGAAATTGATATGTTAAGGGTGGTTTCATGGATTACAAATTAATAGCGCTTGACATTGACGGTACGCTGACAAACTCCCAAAAGGAGATTACTCCCCGTACAAGATATGCTCTTATGGAGGCGCAGAAACAGGGCAAGAAAATTATTCTTGCGTCAGGCAGACATCCCGTAGGAATTATGCCGATAGCAAAAGACCTTATGCTTGACCGTTTCGGCGGTTTTATTATGGCGTTCAACGGTGGCAGGATTATCAATTGCGAAACAGGCGAAACTATGGTGAGCAAGCTGTTTCCGCTTGAATATCTTCCCGACATCGTGAATGTTTTGAAGGATTCAAACATTACAATCAACACATACGATGACAGGCGAATCATCTCGGATAATAAGGTGAACGACTATACCTATGTTGAAAGGGACGTTATCAAGGCTGAAATGGTTGTTGTTGATGATTTTATCTCATCTGTAAGATTTGATATCAACAAAATTCTTCTTGCAGGCGAACCCGATGAGCTTGACAAGTATCAGAAAATTCTTGCAGACCGTTATGACGGCTTGCTCGATGTATATAAAAGCGCACCTTATTTTCTTGAGATTATGCCGTTTGGTGTTACAAAAGGCTCAATGCTTCCGCTTTTGCTTGATAAACTCAAGATTAAAAGGGAAGAGCTTGCCGCTTTCGGCGACAACTACAACGATATGACAATGATAGGTTATGCAGCTTCGGCGTTGCAATGGGCAATGCCGAAACCGATGTAAAGAAGATTGCCGATTACATCTGCGAATCAAACGATAACGACGGTATTGCAAACACACTTGATAAATTCGTTTTAAAGCAATAGTCGCAAAGTTTGAACCTAATATAAGCTTGAAAATATAAAATATAATTTAACGGAGCGTCAGATTTGACTTAACCCTTTAAAAGAGTTGAAAAAACAGAATCTGTCGCTCCTTTTTGTATATAATAGCCAAATTGAGGGCTTAATCTTTGGCGGCATCAAAGTTGTAATAATTCTATAAAAGAAAAATATATGAGGCTGTCTAAATTATAATATAATTGTATGTTATGTTGTACAAAGTATAACAAAAGGAGGAAAATCTATGGCAAAAATCAAAAAATTGCTTGCTTTGATTTTGTCGATTTGCGTAATTTGCACGGTATCTGTTATGTCCGTAAGTGCGGCTAATACAGATGACGATAACGACACTTCGGCATCAAGCACAATCACAGTACATTACTACTGTGAGGAAGGCACGCCCACAATCTATTATTGGAACAGTCTTCCGAAAAACATCAGCACGGAGTACCCCGGCGTTAAGATGACTTCCGAGGGAAACAACTACTACAAGTACACTTTCAACGATGTAACAAAAATCAATATGATGTTTGTTACAAACGGAAAGCAGTCTGCGGAACTCACAAGGAACACAGGCGAGTGGTGGTACAAAAATAAGAGATGGTCAAGCAAAAATCCTGAAGATATGCAGGAATTTGACCGTGTTGACATGCGTGAAGACACAATTTATTTTGTAATCACAACCCGTTTCTATGACGGTGACACAGGTAACGATGTTCATTGCTGGGATGACTCACAGGCAAACAACCCCGACAGCGATCCCGCATGGCGTGGTGACTTCAAAGGTCTTATCGACAAGCTTGACTACATCAAGGCTCTCGGATTCAGCGCAATCTGGATTACTCCTGTTGTAACAAATGCGTCAGGCTACGATTACCACGGCTACCATGCAATGGACTTCTCAACAGTTGATGTTCGTTATGAGAGCGACGGCGCTACATATCAGGATCTTATTGATGCCGCTCATGAAAAGGGCATCAAGATTGTTCAGGATATCGTAGTTAACCATTCAGGTAACTTCGGTGAGGCAACTCTTGCTCCTATGTTTACAAAGGAATACGACTCAATTCAGGATCTTGCTTCTGTAGATTGCATGAAGGTTATTGAGGGAAGCGACTTTGCTAAAACATTCCCGAACTACGATGACCTTGAGCCTAAGTATCAGTATGCCGCAAGACTTAATATCATGAAGGATACTAAGGAGCTTGACTCCGGTAATCACGACACGGAAAACTACTATCACCACTTCAAAGACCTCAGTTGGGAAAGCCCGACTGTACAGACAGGTCAGATTGCCGGTGACTGCGTTGATATCAACACAGAGAATCCTACAGTTGCTAATTACCTTAACGACGTTTATAACAACTATATCAACATGGGCGTTGACGCTTTCAGACTTGATACTGAAAAGCACGTTTCAAGACTTACACTTAACCAGTATTACTTCCCGTCATGGCTCAAGACAGGCGGTAAAAACTTCTTCATCTTTGGTGAGGTTTGTACTCGTGTAAGTGAATTCTGGAACCACAACATTCCTGCAATTTCAGCTCCGTTCTATACATGGGCTGAATCAGACAGCCAGTACATCGATTCATTTACAAATGATCAGGCTGCAAACATTAATCTTACACTTAAGCACTATGACAGCAACGCAAGTACAGCAAATCAGCCCACATCTGATAATGTTTATCTTGACGGTCTTAAATATCACACACCTGATTACAGCAAGTCAAACGGCACAAGCGTAATCGACTTCCCGATGCATTGGAACTTCTCAAATGCAAGCAACGCATTTACCCGTGCTTGTGAAGAAGATCCGTACTACAATGACTCATCATGGAATGTAACATATGTTGATTCTCACGACTACGGTCCTGATATGGACAGCCGTTACGACGGCGGTACACAGTCATGGGCTGAGAACCTTGATGTACTCTTTACTTTCCGTGGTATTCCGTGTCTTTACTACGGTTCTGAGCTTGAGTTCCAGAAGGGTGTTCCTATGGACGTAGGTCCTAACGCACCTCTTTCAACAACAGGTCGTGCATACTTCGGTGACTACCTCGAGGGCGACGTAACAGCAACAGACTTTGGTACATATTCTAATGCAAGCGGTGCTGTTGCAAGCACACTTGAAGCACCTCTCGCTGTTCATATTCAGCAGCTCAACCGAATCAGAAGAGCAGTTCCTGCACTTCAGAAGGGTCAGTATACCAGAAGCAAGACTTATGTTGACGGTAATATGGCATTCATTCGCCGTTACACACAGGCGCTACAGACAGCCTTGCTTGTGTAACTATCTCAGGCGGTGCTACATTCAAGAACCTTCCTAACGGCAAGTATATTGATGCAGTTACAGGCGATGTTAAGTATGTTACAGACGGCACACTTACAGTATCTTCTGTTGGTAGGGCTAATATGAGAGTTTATGTTTGCTGTGCAGACGGTTTCACCGGAATTGACGGTCAGATCGGTACTAACGGCGCATATCTCAAGTAATAAAATAATGTTGTTTTTTACGGAGCAGGTTTTTCCTGCTCCGTATTTTTCTGCCCTAAACCCTCAAATGACGGATTGCAGATTTATATCCGTCAAAATTATACTTCATTTATAAATAAACATCCCGAAAGTTGCATAATGATGAATAAAAAGACAGAAAATTATGCAAATTCTACATATAAGGTTTAAAATCGTTATGACACTTCTGCAAGAATTGTACATTTTCTTTTTTTTAAAAAATGTGCTATAATATATAAAATATAGTTTCAATTTATTGTGAATTTTAAAAAGGAGTGTTTTTTATGACAAACAGCGAGTATTCGGATGTTACACCGCAGATTCATGCTCTGGCTCAGAAAATGACGCATAACTCCGTTATTGATACAGATTTATACAGTAAGTACAATGTAAAAAGAGGTCTGCGTGACCTTGACGGTAAGGGTGTTCTCACAGGTCTTACATATATTTCTACAATCACACAGAATAAGCTTGTTGACGGAAAGCTTGTTCCTTGCGAGGGTGAGCTTCGTTACAGGGGCTATAATGTAAAGGATATCGTTGACGGTATTCTTGAGGATGACCGTTTTGGTTTTGAAGAGGTTACATATCTTCTTCTCTTTGGCGATATGCCTAACGAAGAACAGCTTAAAGACTTTAAGGAGCTTCTCGTTCAGTACAGAACCCTTCCTCAGCACTTTGTTCGTGATGTTATCCTCAAGGCCACAAGTAACGATATGATGAATTCAATAGCAAGAAGTGTTCTCACACTTTTCTGCTATGATAAGAACGCTAACGATACATCAATCGACAATGTTTTAAGACAGTGTATACAGCTTATCTCAGTATTCCCTCTTTTGTCGGTTTACGGCTATCACGCATATAATCACTATCAGCGTGATAACAGCTTTATATCCACCGTGCAGAGCCTACAATGTCAACAGCCGAGGTTATTCTGTCGCTTCTTCGTCCCGACAGACACTACACTCCGCTTGAGGCAAAGGTTCTTGATATGGCGCTCATTCTCCATATGGAACACGGCGGCGGTAACAACTCAACATTTACAACACATGTTGTAACATCTTCGGGTACTGATACATACTCGGCAGTAGCTGCGGCACTTGCATCACTCAAAGGTCCTAAGCACGGCGGTGCAAATGTTAAGGTTTACTATATGTTTGAGGATCTCAAAAAGCATGTTAAGGACTGGGAGGACGAGGACGCTCTTGAAGATTATCTTGAGAAGCTCCTTGACAAGCAGGCTTTTGATAAAAAAGGTCTTATCTACGGTATGGGACACGCAGTTTATACAATTTCCGACCCCCGTCAGCAGATTCTTCACGGTGCTGTTAAAAAGCTTGCGTTTGCCGAAGGTCACAATGATGAATTTGATCTTTATGAGAGAGTTGAAAGACTGGCTCCGAAGGTTATCGGCAGAAAGCGTAAAATCTATAAGGGCGTTGCCGCAAATGTCGATTTCTACAGCGGACTTCTTTACAGCCTTCTTGATATTCCGTGTGAGCTTTATACTCCGCTTTTTGCAACAGCTCGTATTACGGGTTGGAGCGCACACAGACTTGAGGAGCTTATCAACTGCGGTAAGATTATCCGTCCTGCATATATGAGCATTTCCGAAAACAAGGAATATGTTGATTTGAAAGACAGATAATACGGCGAACCGCCGTTCCCCGTTCGAGAAGTTAGTTTTACAAGTGCGAGAGTTAAATTGTCCGAGCGTATGGAAAATTGAAAGTTAAAAATCAAAGTCGGACGACAGTTTGCAAAATGCAAATCATTGTCGCCCGACCGTTTTTTATATATGAAATTAACTGTTTGGTCGTGGGGCGGATAATATCCGCACTACGATTTTTCGCAACATTCATCTTAAAACAACAAAAGACCGCTCTTTTGAGCGGTCTTTAAAGCTTGTGTTTTAAATTCAAAATTTATTGCAATCAGCAGAAGAATACATCCATTTCTTCTGCGTTGCCGTCGGCAACAAAGTATGCCTTGCTTTCTTCGGGCTTGAGATAGATTGAAATTTCCTTTGCATCCTTGCCGTATGTAGCCTTAACATTTTTGATTACTTCTTCAACAGGAACCTGTGCGCCTGCATATTCTACGAAGAAATTAACCTTTGTTTCAACCGGAACGGGCTTCTTTGGAGCAACCTTCTTTGGAGCTGCTTTCTTAACAGGAGCCTTTTTAACGGGTTCTGCTTTCTTAACAGTTTCAACCTTTACATTTTCTGTCTTTGCGGGTTCAGCCTTCTTTGCAGCTGCAGCAACAGTCTTAGCAGGCTCAGCCTTTGCAACAGTCTTTTTTACAGGCTCTTCCTTAACGGGAGCAGTTTTTGCAGGGGCTGTTTTTGCAGTTGTTTTCTTTGTTGTTGCCATAATAAATCCTTCTTTCAAAGTAATAAAATATTGCAGAAATAAAAGTTTTATCTTTTGTAAATATTATACATTTCAGAGTAAAAAATGTCAATAAACTGTACAAAAATTCGGCGGTTAATACATATTTGCGAAAAAATAAAATTCCTGTTAGTTGAAATGCACAATGTTATTGCCTCATATTTGTGAACTATGTCGTTTTTTCTGTCAAAAAAAACGAAAAAAAGCACATCATCATTTGAAAACCTCTTGCAACTGTGCTAAAATGATAGCGATTAATTTAAGAGAGAAGAATGATTTATGGGAGAGAATTTCATTATTATTGCACAACAGGTGCTTGTACTGTTCATTTTGATTGCAGTCGGTTTTATTTGCGGTAAGAAGAAAATTATCACCGATTTTTCCGCCCGTCACATGACCGATATAGTATTGTATGTTGTGACGCCCTGCGTTATGATTTCTGCTTTTCAGCGGGAGTTCTCGTTTGAACTTTTGAGCGGACTTATAATTTGCGTTGCCTGCTCTGCACTTATTTTCGCTGTGTCAATACTTATCTGTAACCTGATTTTTCATGATAAAGATGAAAGTCGTAAGGCTGTTATCCGCTTTGCAACAATCTATTCAAACTGTGCATTTATGTCTTTGCCTCTCCAGAAGGCAATTCTCGGTGATGACGGTTGGTTTTACGGCTCAATTTTCGTTGCCGTATTCAACATTTTTGTATGGACACACGGACTTGTTTCAATGAGCGGTGACAAAAAACAGCTTTCATTCAAAAAGCTTGTTCTCAACCCCGGTCTTATCGGTGTTCTTCTTGCAATTATCCTGTTTATTACAGGTTTTAAGCTTCCGTACATAATCAGTCAACCGGTTGAATATCTTGCAGTTCTCAACACTCCGCTCCCAATGCTTATTATCGGTTTTTACCTTTCACAGGCTGACTTTAAAAAGGCGTTCATTGACAAGGGTGTATATTTTTCTTCGGCAGTCCGTCTGATTGCTTTGCCGATGATTACAGCGGTTGTAATGTCATTGTGCCGTGTCACACCCATAATTACCATGGCTTGCGTAATCGCCACATCAGCCCCTACCGCCGCAACAACAACTATGTTTGCAACAAAGTTCAACAAGGATGTTGAGCTGTCGGTTAGTATCGTTGCCGCAACTACGGTATTTTCACTTGCAACAATGCCGCTTGTCGTAATGCTTACGGGCATGATGAGCGGATTTAGTAGTTAATGTAAAATGGAAAATTGAAAATGGAAAATTATGGTCGGCGGTGTGCCACCGCAGACCTTTCGAGAAGATAGTTGAGATAAATGAATTGCATTGATGCCCGAAACGGCATTGATGCAATTTTTATTTTATATGAATTTAACTGTTTAATTGCAGAGGAAAACCGTGTTCTCCCGTTAGTAATGGCAGAAAATTTATGTTCTCGAATTGGGAACGGCGGCTCGCTATGTGGGAGGATTAAATAAACAATTACAATTCTACGCTCGGGCATGATATGTTTTTGATATTACAAACTATCTGCACGAATTGGGAACGGCGGCTCGCCGTAAAAATATATGGAAATCTCGGCTGAAATTTGATATAATGAACACATAAAAATATATAATCCTTTGAGGGGGACTGTATTATGTCGAGAAATCCTATGCAAAAACAGAAGCTTTTGTATCTGCGAAAAATTCTTCTTGAAAAAACCGATGAAAATCACGGGCTGACTTCAAGTGAAATTCTGGCAGAGCTTGCGTTGTACGGAATTACTGCGGAGCGAAAAAGTCTTTACGATGATTTGCAGGTGCTTGAAAAATTCGGAATGGACATCTGCAAGAGCAAATCATCAACCGTTAAATATTATGTTGCAAGCAGAGAATTTGAACTGCCCGAGTTGAAGCTTCTTGTTGACGCAATTCAAAGCTCAAAATTCATTACTGAAAAAAAGAGCATTTCCCTCATTCATAAGCTTGAAGGGCTTGCAAGTGTTCACGACGGCAAGGAGCTGCAACGGCAGGTTTTTGTCGCAAACAGAGCCAAAACAATGAATGAACGAATTTATTATTCGGTTGACAAAATTCAGAATGCAATAGCACTCAACCGCAAAATCTCGTTCAAATACTACCGTTGGGAACTCGATTTTTCGGGAACGGAGCGAATTGTCAAGCGTGAAAAAATCAGGAACGGCGGATACACGGCATCACCGTGGGCGCTGTGCTGGGATGATGAGAATTACTATCTCATTGCCTATGACACCTGTGCCGACAGTATAAAGCATTACCGTGTTGACAAAATGGACGATATCGAGGTGCTTGACGATGAGCGTGACGGGGGAAAGACCTTTGAAAAATTTGATCCTGCAGATTATTCAAAGGGCGTTTTCTCAATGTTTGGCGGTGAAAAAGCTACGGTTAAGCTGTCGGTTGACAATGACTGCATAGGTGTTATTGTTGACAGGTTCGGCAGGGATATTTTTGTTACAAAGGAAAGCGACACAACATTCGGTGTATCGGTTGATATTATGACAAGCAAACAGTTCTACGCTTGGGTATTCGGTCTTGGCGGAAAGGTCAGAATTATATCACCGCAAAATGTTGTTGATGAATTTAAAAAGCAGCTTGAAAATGTAAACGATTCATTTTAATTGCTGTATGATTGGCAATATTTCATATTAAAATCGTTAAATAATAATGTCTGATTCGGAAACAATCATAACAATTATCAGTAGAAAAATTGATACATTATTGCGTAGAATAAAAAATCAATTAACATACAGCAGACAGCGGAATATTTAAAATTTGCACTAATTGCAGTTTATACATTTATTTTTTGCACATTTGTCGTAATTATTGACTTTATTGTGCATAAAGTCTATTATATTGTTGCAGTGATTATTTGTGTTGTTTTTAGACACAAAATGTTTGAAAACATAATTTTTTAGAATCGGGGTTATTATTATGAATTTTGATTTCTTGCGTTCGGCAACCGCATCCAGTTCAGCTTACAGAGTAGTCTGCGGTGAAATGATTATTGACAGCAATATGTGGAATGTTCACAACGAGGTTCTTGTGGCTGTTGTAAGGGACGGCTATATGACCGTTGAAATGGGTGCTGACACTTATTCGCTCTCAACAGGCGACATTTACTTTATTTCACCTAATCAGAGATACAAAATTAATAATACAGGCAACGCAAGAGTTGACGTTATTCTTCTTAACCTTTCAAATCCTGCATCGCTCACTCAGGAGTTTATTCCGCAGAGTCTGATCAGAGGTCTTGTAACAGGCAACTGCACTCACTTTGCAAAGGTTACGAGAGGCGACTACCGTTATAACAATCTTATTGACGATATGAACACGGTTATTTCTGCCGAGAACGAAAAGCACGAGTTCTTCCAGATTCTTGTTCACGGCAAAATGTACGACATTTTCTATATTCTTTTTTCATCGGGCCTTGTTAAGATTTGTGATGTTGAGGCTCAGGGCAAAAAGTACCGTGCTCTCCGCAGAATTACGGAATATATCAACAACAACTTCTGCGACAGCATTACTCTTGATACAATAGCTCAGACAACAGGTCTCAGCCGTTACTATGTGTCGCATCTCTTTAAGGAGCTTATGAATACAACATTTGTAAACTACCTTAACGAGCTCAGACTGACAAGAGCCGCAATGCTTCTTACCACAACGGACACTCCCGTTATCGAAATTGCAGGTATGTCGGGCTTCAACAACATTTCAAACTTTAACAGAGCATTCAAAATGTACTACGAAACAACACCTTCAAAGTACAGAAGAGCCGAGAAACAGTCATTTTAAATAAGTATTTTCAAAATAAAAAGCCGGTGCATATGCGTCGGCTTTTGTTTATGGTAATAATTTGTCCGCTTAGGTAATATTGTTTAAAAAAGGCAGTTCATTTTTGTAGAATGCTTAAATTGAAAAGAAAAGCATACCGTGGTATAATTGTTATGTATGTGACAGCATGTCTTTTTGTGCGTCATTTGTGTTTAGAAGTATTAAACGGCGGTGAAACGATGAAGTTTTTCAATAAAAATATAAACAAGGTTTTGTCGGTTGTGCTTGTTGTAGTATCCGTTTTGGTAGTTTTGCAGTTCGTCTGCTCAAACGGTACTCTCAATGCCGGAGAAACTCCGACAGAATCGGCAATGGCAAGGGTAAATCCGAATATTCGGAAGATTGTTCCGACAACAACTGTTTCCGCAACAACCGTACCCGTTGAAACAACAACGGCAAAGCCTAAAGCAACCAAGCAACAACTCAGCCTCAGACAAAAGCCACAAAGGCAACAAAAGCGACAACTCAGCCCGTGACAACAACACAGGCAACCGTTCCGTTTGCTACGGCAATTCCGCCGAAAGAACCTGTTGATTACCAATCTCAATGGGACGCAGGTTATCTTGTGGCAATTGACAATCCGGACAAAACCTATGAATGCTCCAAGGTAACGCTTACCGATGAGGACAGGGATCTTCTTGAAAGGCTTTGCATGGGCGAATTTGGTTCGGGCGGTTTTATAGGAGCGGCGCTCATTGCTCAGTCGGTAAAAGATGCAATGTGCTTTGACGGTTATCCGACAGTTGCCTCGGTTATTGAGAACTGCCATTATACCGGCAGTACCAAAATCGGCACAAATCAGGAATGTATTCAGGCGGTAAGCTATATCTTTGACGAAAACAAGGATGCCGTTCAGCACCGCATTATGTATATGTATAATCCCGATATGGTTCAGAGCGCTTTCCACGAAAGTCAGAACTATATCCTGACATATCAGACTGTCAGATTTTTTGACAGGTGGGGGTATTGACGAAAATCTTTGATTTTGTCAGCTAAATTCACGCAAGCGTGAGCTAAATTTGCTATGCAAGCTAAATTATCCTACGGATAGCTAAATTGTCCTGACGGACAGCGCAAGCCCTGACGGGCAGGTAAAAGTTAATAGTTAATAGTGAAAAGTTACGGTCGAAGATACATTGCAAAATGCAAAGCTGTATTTCCCGACCGTTTATTTTATTATAAAACTGTATACTATGTCTTTGCACTGTTGTATACTATGTTACTACACTGCACATATTATCCGCCCGCACGGCGAGCCGCCGTTCCCAATTCGTGTAGATAGTTTGTGCAATGCCAAAACATATTATACCCGAGCGTAGTATTGTAGTTGTTCGCCCGTTCGTGTGCAATGCACACGATTGCACGCAATGCGTTCAAAATTGAATCCATAATTTGTGTTATTACCTACCGATGTCCGATGAATGCCCGTACTGCAATCAAAACTTAACAACCTCTTTTTCTTCAATTTTGTCTGTCGGTTCGGTTTTTTCTTCGGAATATTTATCCTTGAAACCGTCAATTACTTCGCAGATGATTTTTGTTGACGTCATAAACATTACTCTGACTTTGAATTTTTTCTTGACATACTTATTGACTGCGCCGGCGCCATTGTGCCGTTGGCTTTGGTGTACGGTGAATTTGCGATATAGCCGACCGTGCCGATGTTTTTCATCGTGACCTTAATTGCCTCGCTGTCATACGGGTTGTTGTGTTCCTTTTTGCATGTCAGTTTTTTGCCGATGCTGAACGGATTGAACCCGTAGTAATATTTCATTCCCGTGATTGTAACATAAACCTTTTTCATAATAATTTCCTCCTTCAATTTTGTGGATTATCGTCTGCGGCGATTTCTGCGGTGGGTGGGTTTCTTTTTTATCCCCATAATCGTCTTTACAGAACCCGACACAGCGTATGCCGTGAAGATGTAGACACAGAAATTCAGCATTGTTATTCCTCCTCGTTTTCATTTGCCTTCCTTACTGTATCTATATTTTATCAAAAGAGGTGTCCGATAAAACGGACTTTGGTAATGACCGCAAGCGGTCATTACAGTGAAATTCGCCGTTGGCGAGTGAAATCTGACTTTGTCAGGTGAAATCGTCCCGTTGGGCAGTGGTGGTCGTGAAGACAGTCTGCAAAATGATAAACAAAAGTTCCCGATTAATTTGATTCGCTATGCGAATCAATCTGTAGGATACAAAACAAAAATGCATCAGAGCCTTACCGGGCATCTGATGCATTTTATTTATCTGACTGTCTTCTCAAATTACGGGCGGTGGCACACCACCAACCTTAATTTTCCATTTTCCATTTTCAACTTTCAATTAAAAAATAACGCTCGGGCGATAATGTTTGAACTATCGCAAACTGTCTTCACGAACAGGGCGCAGCGACACGCTGCCGGCGACTCGCCGTTATTTAAGAGTTTTCATACATTGCTTGAATGTTTCGATTACATACCATGCTTCATCGTCTGTGAGAGTTGAGTTCATCGGGAGGGTGAGCTGGTTTTTGTGCATATTATACGCATTCGGATAATCGGTAATCTTGAAACCACGCTTGCTGTATGCCGAAAGCAACGGCAATGGCTTGAAGTGGACATTGCACATTACGCCGTGGTCAGCCATCATATTATAGAACTTGTTACGGTATTCTGCGTCTTTGCCGATAAATCTTACAAAGTAAAGGTGACCGCTGCTGCGGTGGTTTTCATCGCAGTGATTAAGCACCTGAACAGGCAAATCCTTAAATTCTTCGTTGTAAAGCTTTATAAGTTGATGTCTGCGGTCAAGCATTTGATCGTAGCGTTCAAGCTGAGCCACACCGATTGCGGCAAGCACATCGGTCATATTACACTTGTACTGAGTGTCAACAACATCATATTCCCACGATGCGACTTTGTTTTTTTGATATGCGTCCTTGGTCTGACCGTGAAGTGAGAGAAGCATATACTGCTTGTACATTTCTTCCTCGTCAATTCCGTCATGTGAACGGTGAACAGCCGCACCGCCCTCGGCGGTTGTCATATTCTTTACAGCGTGAAAGCTGAAGTTTGTGAAGTCGGCAATTTCACCGCACATTTTACCGTGCCATTGCGCACCGAATGCGTGAGCGCCGTCAGCCATAACAATAACTCTGCCGAACTTTTCCTGAAGCTCGTTGCGTGGATTGAAAACGCCTTTCTTTCTTTCAACAGCCTCAAAAATACGGTCATAGTCGCACACAACACCTGCAAGGTCAACAGGAATGATAACTTTTGTATTGTGGTTGATTGCCGCCTCCATTTTATCGTAGTCCATTTCAAAGCTGCCGCTTTTGCAGTCAACCATAACAGCTTTGCGCCCACATGGTAGATGATTGATGCGGTTGCCGTGTAGGTGTATGCCGGAACGATAACCTCATCTCCCGGACCGATGCCGAGAATACGCAGAGTAAGTTCGGCACAAGAGGTCTGCGATGAAAGACAGACAGCCTTTTCCGTGTGACATCTTTCTGCAATACGGCTTTCAAAAAGCTTTGTTTCGGGACCTGTTGTAATCCAGCCCGATTTCAGAACCTTTATAACTTCGTCAATTTCTGCCTGAGAAAGGTCAGGCGGCGAAAAGGGAATTTTTCTCATTTTTAATTTCTCCTCAGGTACAGCCGTGCATTAACCACTGCCGTACACAAACTATAGACAAATCTGAAAATATTGCACTCTTTTAACCGAAACAAAAGTTGAAACCGATTGCAAGTAGTACAAAGGTGCGTCAGCTCATCGGAATTTCGGTAAAAGGTTAAATCTTTACTGAAATTCTAAGTTTCAATCGCCAAACGGGCAAATGACACATATATTAGATTATACAACGCAAGTCATAAAAAGTAAAGTTCTAAAATACCCAAAATATACTCTGAAAATGCGGTTTTGTATGGTGTATGAGCCGTATTGCAGTTGATTTTCAGCTTTTTCCGCTTTCGGATGCTTTCTTTTGCAGATATTTCTTTTTTGTTGCAAGACCGCCTCTTATGTGCCTTTCGCTTTTGTTGGTGTCAAGAATTTCCCTCACCTGTCGGTAAAGTGCAGGGTTAAGTACCTTTAGCCGTTGGCTGACATCCTTATGCACGGTGCTTTTGCTCACACCGAACTTTTTTGCCGTACTTCTCACGGTTGCCTTGCTTTCGATTATGTATTCACCGAGCATTGCCGCTCTTTCTTCTACGATATCTTTCACATACAGCCCTCCTGTCTGTCCTCCTTAGGGGGACATCTGTAATAGATTGTATGTGCAGACAGCGGATTGTATGACGGTATAGTTTAGCATGTTTTATTGCGTTTTATTGTGTTTTATCTGTGATTATACCAAATTTTTGTATAAACAGACAAATTAGTGTTCATAACTTCGGTGTTTATGTGAATTGAATTGTTGTGTCTGTAAATGGTATAATTTAGTTGTAAAAGTCAGAGAAAATCAAATTTTTTTGTGCATTTTGCTTCTTTGGCTTGAGAGGAGAAATACATATGAAAAATATTAAAAAAACAGCGGGTAAATTATTTGCAATGATTCTCACGGTATCGGTTGCAGTGTCCTGTGCGGTGTCAACGGGCATTTTTACAGCTTCGGCATACACTGCGCCGAAAGAAGGCAAAATTTTTTATAACAAAACAATGTACGACAAATACGGTAAGGCTGAAGGTATGGTTCTTGACAGCCTTAAAAATTTTGACGAGGAAATTGATATCAGCAGTCTAAATGTTCCGAGAAGCGATGTTGCGGAATTTTTTAAGGTGCTGACCTTGACTCATCCGGAGCTTTACTATGTGAATCAGGGATTTTCGTACTCCTACTATCCGTCAGAGGATAAGGTTACGTCAATCTATCCCGAGTACACAATCAGCAAGAGCGAGTATGCAACACAGAAAAAGTCGCTTGATAAAGAGGTTGAGAGAATTCTTTCGCTCGTGGACGAGAATATGACCGATTCCGAAAAGGCACTTGTAATTCACGATGAGCTTGCCATTATGAGCGAGTACAGCACATCAGATTACAACAAGGCTGATATTTACAATTCGCTTGTTGAAAAGACTTCCGTATGTCAAGGTTATGCACTTGCGTATTCCTACATGCTTTCACTTGTCGGAATAGACTCCGAACTTGTTGATTCAAACTCAATGAACCATATGTGGAACAAGGTTCATATCGGCAACGCTTGGTATAATGTTGATGTTACATGGGATGATCCTATTAATGACCGACCGGGACACGCTCAGCATACATACTTCCTTTTGAGTGACAATGCCATTCAGAATCTTCCGTCAAAGCACTATGATTACACAATAAGCTACGGTGCAAATTCGACAAAATATGATAATTACGAAATCCATAATTTCGACACGAGGCTTTGCGAGGTTAACGGTGAATTTTACGGCTTTGTCAACAACAATTCTTCAGCTAACAAGGGTGCATTGTTAAAATACAAGCTTGACAGCAATACATATGAGAAAAAGCTGAAATTGAACGAAAGATGGAGCGCAGGCGGTAATTCCTACTGGCTAAATACATTTATGAGCCTTGAAAAATACAACGATACTCTGTATTTTAATACCTCCGACGCCGTGTATTCATACGATGTTGAAACAGGCAGACAGGCAGTTGCCGCATCCGACATCAGCGGTGTGTCGGTGTCATCCGGCAGGCTTTGCTACGGCATGATCCTCAAGGGCGACGCAATGTATGTTGCCGTGTCGGATTCTCCGAACAACAAGGCTACTTTGCAGTATGTAAAAAGAGTTGACAAGGGCAACCTTGCAATCGGTATGACAAACTATGTTATGACTGCAAGCACCAATTCAGCCAGAAAGCATATTACGGTGATGCAAACGGTGACGGCAAAATCAATATTGCCGATGCAACCGCAATTCAGAAAGCAATTGTGGGTATCGTCAATCAAAACGAGATAGAGCGTATAAACTCTGATGTAAACTTTGATTCCGATATTACCGTCATTGACACAACCACAATTCAGATGTATATTGTAGGGCTTATATAACGGCAAGCCGTTGGCAAATTGAAAATGGAAAATTTAGGACTGCGGTGGCACACCGCAGTCCTTTCCAGAAGATAGTTAGATAAAGGAATTGCACCAATGTCCGATACGGCATTGATGCAATTTTTGCTTTATTTATATAATTTTAATTTGTACAAATCTTTGCGTAGCTATCTACAGGCGTATAATATCCGCTCATACAAATTTGCAACAACTTGCATATATACAAAAACGGTCGGGCGACAATGTTTTTAATTCTTGCAAATTGTCTTCCCAACCATAATTTTCCATTTTACATTTTCAATTTTCAATTTTATGCCCGAACCGTACACCGTTACTGTTCAATATCGCTATTGATTTACCCATGCAATTATGCTATAATTCTAAGGATATAGTGTATTAACGGAGGCTTTGGAATGCTGGATTCATATGTTGAAATTGACCTTGACAAAATCGGTGCAAATGCTCGTGCGATAACACAAAAATACAGCGACTACAAATATTTTATTGCCGTTCTCAAGGGTGACGGTTACGGTCACGGTATGGAAGTGGCAAATGAAATGTACAAAAACGGCATTAACTATTTTGCTGTGTCCTCTCTTGAGGAGGCTCAAAGCTTTCGTAAGGTCAACAAGGACGCTCCGCTTTTGTGCCTGCATCCGGTTCATCTTTCGAGAATTGAGGAGGCAAAGAGGCTTAATCTCACCATTGCCGTGAATGAGCTTGACTACCTCAAAAGGTTGCTTGATTTGAACATTGACTGCAATTTCAAGGTTCATCTCCAGATTGATACAGGATTTAACCGCCTCGGCTTCAAGGATAAGAACGAGGTTAAAACTGCCATTGATATGATTAACGGTTCAAATTTTGTTCTTGAGGGAATTTATCAGCATTTTGCAACAGCCGGAATTTTTGATCCCCATTGGGACGAGCAGGTCAGAAACTTCAAGGAGCTTACATCGCTTATTGATTTGAAGAAAATCCCGATTGTCCATATGGGCAGTTCCGTTTCAATGCTCACCCACCCGAAACAGCCTTTTACAACAGGCGTGAGAATGGGCATTGCAATCTACGGCTACAATGTTGCCCCCGATTCTCTTTCAAATTCGCCAAAGGACAAACTTCGCAAAATGCGAAACAATTACTTCATTAAGAAGTACAACATCAGCGAAACATATTTTGATGTAAAGATAGATTTACAGCCGGCCATGAAGATGAAAACTCGTATTCTTCAGCTTAAAAAGGTAAACAAGGGTGAGTGGTTCAGCTACAATGCGTCATATACGGCAGATGAGGATATTATTCTTGCAATTCTTCCTGTCGGCTACAACAACGGCATCGGTCACGCAAATCACGGCAGACAGGTTGTTATCAACGGCAAAAATTATCCTGTTGTCGGTGAGATGTGTATGAATATGACGGCTGTTAAGGTTGATTCATCGGTAAAAATTGATGACGAGGTAACACTCCTCGGTGACGGCATAACAGTTGGAATGTTCGGCAGAAGTTCGGGTATGGGCAATGCCGAGGTGCTTGTGAATATAGGCAAGAACAATCCGAGATTTTATGTAAAAGACGGTAAGGTTGTAAAGGAGAAGTAAGATGCAGTTTCGGTACACAAATGGCTTTTGAATAAATTCAGAGATATTAACCACAGCAGAATGGATAAGCACATTGACATTATCGCCAAGAACAGCGGTAAGTCAAAGGCTTATATCAAGTTCGACATAATCCGCAACTTTCTCATCAGAGGCACAGGCTACACGGACTATTTCCGTTGCGATTTTATCAACCTTTCGGCTAAAGAGAAAAAAACCTTTGTAACTGCAAAAACTTTCTACAAAATTCTTGAATATCTCAACGATGAGGAATATATAGTTCTTCTTCGTGACAAGCTTGTTTTTGACGAGCTTTTCAAAAAGTATCTCAAAAGAGATTTCATCAACCTTCGCACAGGCAGTAAGGAAGATTTCAAGAAGTTCCTTGACGGCAGAGAAACCGTTTTTGCAAAAGATCCGACAGGCGAGGGCGGTCACGGCATTTCAAAAATCACCGTTGCCGATGTAAAGGACAGCAACAAGCTTTATGATGAACTCAAGGCAAACGGTCAGCTTCTTGTTGAGGAAGCAATCGTTCAGAGCGATGACCTCAACGAAATCAATCCGTGCGTTGTAAATTCATGGCGAGTTGTTACGCTCTATAAGGACGGCAAGGCACATATAATAAATAACGCTCTCCGTATCAATCAGGACGAGTCAAATGTTATCGGATGTACAAATGACCTCTACCTCAGCCTTGATGCAGACGGCAGAATCGACAGTAATGTAATTGACGACTACGGCAATGTTTATGACAAACACCCGATGACAGGCAAAAAGTTCTCCGAGGTTAAGATTGCAGGTGTTCGAGAGGCTCTTGACATGGTTGTTGAGGCAGCGGAAAAGATTCCGCAGGTGAGATATATCGGATGGGATATCGCCTTTTCAAAGAACGGTCCCGTTATGGTTGAGGGCAACGAGTACCCGGCTACGGACTTTTGCAGTTCTATAAACTAAAAGGCAAACGCACAGGCCACCTGAAAGAAATCGCCGATGTCCTCGGTGACGAGATGAATAACATTAAGCTTTGATTATTCAGCAAAAACTTTATAATAAAAACAAAAAACAGCACCGATATGACTGTGGTGACCCCAAAAAGTTAGACTTGAAAGCGTAGTGGCTTTTAGCTGCTACGCTTTTGTTATGCAACTAAGGCATTAATCCTGTACTCAACTGGACTTAACCAGCCGAGTTTCTGTTTGATTCTC
>ENA-OQEB01000297-OQEB01000297.1-human-gut-metagenome-genome-assembly--contig:-NODE-297-length-21359-cov-4.845893_pt1 | contig 21359 bp, 29 predicted proteins | sample MGYA00242787_ERZ504619 | MGnify/ENA primary metagenome ERZ504619 (study PRJEB26092, sample SAMD00036317) | human gut metagenome | host: Homo sapiens | study: EMG produced TPA metagenomics assembly of... | reverse complement strand
CGTCTACCAGTGCATCGCCACGGCCGACGGCACCACGGCCCTGACCTACGCCCGCGACAACTCCATGCGCTCTCTGCTGCTGGACAAGATCGCCCGCAGTGAGCTGATCGTGTTCAACCGCGCCGAGGCCGTGAACAACGATGCCGCCCGTCAGGAGCTGCACAAGCTGGTGCGTCAGGCCTCCCGCAAGTGCGATATCGCCTATGAGTTCGCCGACGGCAGCGTGGCATACGATGACATCCCCGACCCGCTGCCCTTTGATCTGAACGCCCCGATCGTTGAGATCGGCGCGGACGATTTCGGCATCTGGTATATGGACTGCCAGGACGAGCCCCAGAAGTATACGGGCAAGACCGTCCGGTTCCTGGCGCAGGTCTGCCAGACCAACCGCGCGGGCAAAAACAGCTTTGTACCCGGCCGTTTTGCAATGACCTGCTGTGTGCAGGATATCCAGTTCGTGGGCTTCCCCTGCAGCTATGATGGCTACAAGGCACTGGAGCAGCGCGCCTGGGTCACTGTGACCGCCAAGGTCAATTACAAGTTCCACAACATCTACCGCGGCAAGGGCCCGGTGCTGACCGCCATTTCGGTGGAGCCCGCCGAAAAGCCGCAGAACGATGTCGTAACATTCTCTTAATCCTATCTTATACAGGGAGGACTTCACCATGAAAACTCTGTTCCGTGTTCTGGGTGCCGTTGCCGCTGTGGCTGCTACCGGTGCCGCCATCGTCGTGCTGGACAAAGTTCTGAACGACAAGGACCCGCTCCACGTCGAAAACGTGGAGTTCCCCGAGGAAGCTGAAAAGGACCCCGCCGAGGCCGAAAAGACTGCCGAAGCCTACGCCGAGGGCGAGGCCAAGGAGACTGCTCCCGGTGACGCATGGCCCCCTGCCTTTGAAAAGGCTCCTGCCGAGCCCGAGACTGCGCCCGCAGCCCCGGTGGTGGAAGCTGCCCGGGCAGAGGAGCCTGCCGAGGAAAAGCCTGCGGCAGAGGAAACGACCGTGAATCCTGTGGAGGCAGGCCCTGCCGTTGCCCCCAGGGATGAGAACGGCAAGTTCGATACCACCAAGATCGCGGAGGCCAGCGATTTCACCGGCATCGAAGAGGAATCCGGCTGCAAGAGCTGAGCAAAGCAATAAAAGGACGCTGTGCCGCAGGGCACAGCGTCCTTTTTCTGTCTGGGTCATTTCCGCAGGGCTTTGGCGGCTTCGGTGCCTGCCACGGCACCCTCGTACACGGCCTTGGCGACCTGCAGCAGCCCGCCGGTGCAGTCTCCGGCGGCATACAGGCCGGGCAGGGTGGTCTGCATGTGGTCATCCACCACGATCCGGCTGCCGTTCACCTCAGCCCCCAGCTTGCGGGCCAGGGCGGTGCTGCCCGCCACGCCCAGCGCCACGAACACGCCGGAGACTTCCAGTGTCCCGCCGTCTTTCAGCTGCACGCCGGTGACCCGCTCTTCGCCGAGGATGGCTTCCACGGCTTCCGTCCGCACGGCCACCTCTGACGGGAACTGTGCCGTCAGCGGGCCCCGTTCGTGAGCAGGGTGACGCTGTGGGCCACGGGCAGCAGGGCCTGTACCTCGTGCAGGGCGTACTCTCCGCTGCCCAGCACGGCCACATCCCTGCCGCGGTAGAAAAAGGCATCGCAGGTGGCGCAGTAGCTCACGCCGTGGCCCTCCAGCCCGGCAAGGCCCGGAATGCGGGGCGCTGCCCGGGAAGCCCCCGTGGCCAGAATGACAGCATCGGCAGGGAAATCCCCGGCCAGCGTCTCCACGGTCAGCTTGTCGGTGTAAGTCAGGCCTACGGCCTCGGTGGTGACGAACTCCACCCCCACGGCTTGGCACCCTCGATGCCCCGGCGTTCCAGCTCGGCACCGGTGATGGGTTCGGCAAAGCCGTAGTAGTTCTGGATGAGCTCGGCCCGGTCCAGTGCGCCGGGGCCCTTGGTCAGAACGGTGGTCTGCACCCCGGCGCGCGCGGCATACAATGCCGCCGAGACACCTGCGGGGCCGGAACCAATGATCACAATGTTTGACATGGCAGTTTCTCCTTGTGGTAGGTTGTACAGAGGATAGCTTGATCTTATGATAACTATTATACCTCAACTCCCCGCACTTTTCATCTCCGACGAACTGTGCTATACTGAAAACATCGCAAAAATCGACACCATGGAGGGGAAAAACCTATGTCCAAGCAGCGCCTGCTTTTTATCACCACCGGCGGCACCATTGCTAGCGTGCGCACCGCACAGGGGCTCAAGCCTGTTCTGACCAGCGAGGAGCTGCTGGCCCATCTGCCGGAATTGCAGCAGCTCTGCTGCCCGGAAACGCTCAACCTGTGCAGCATCGACAGCACCGACCTTGGCCCGGAGCACTGGCTGATGATGGCCAAGGCTGTGCAGGAAAACTATGCGCTTTACGATGGCTTTATCATCTGCCACGGCACCGATACGCTGGCCTACTCGGCGGCGGCGTTGTCCTACCTTATCCAGAACGCGGACAAGCCATCATCCTCACGGGTGCCCAGCAGCCCATTTCCAACGAGATCACCGATGCCAAGAAGAACCTGCGGGACAGCGTGATCTGTGCCCTTGACCCGGGCAGCCGGGGTGTGATGGTGGTGTTTGGCGGGCACGTCATTGCGGGCACCCGCGCCAAGAAGAACAAGACCATCAGCTACGATGCCTTTGCGTCGGTCAACTTCCCGGCGCTGGCGCTGGTGCAGGCGACCGGCTGGTACGGTATGTGGCTTCGCCCTGGCCCACCGGCCCTGTGGAGTTTGGCCGGGCACTGAACCCAAAAGTGTTCCTGCTCAAGCTGACCCCCGGCCTTGGGCCGGAGCTTATCCCGGCTATCTTTCAACAATATGACTGTGTCATTGTGGAAAGCTTTGGCGTGGGCGGCATTCCCCAGCGGCTCATGGATGCCTTTGCCGAGGAGCTGGGCGATTACGACCAGACCCACAAGATCCTGATCCTGACCACGCAGGTCACTTATGAGGGCAGCGATGTGGGCATTTACGAGGTGGGCAAGCGGGTCAAGAATCGCTTCCGCTTCCTGGAGGCCCACGATATGACCATTGAGGCCGTTGTCACCAAGGTCATGTGGCTGCTGGCCCAGAACTGCGAGAACTTTGACCAGCTCCAGCAGCGGTTCTACCGGCAGATCAATTTTGATACATTCTATCATTGAAACAAACGGGAGATGCCCCACCGGCACCTCCCGTTTCTGTTATGCGAACACCAGCTGCACCAGCAGCACATAACACACCGTACCGCCGGTGATGGAGACCCAGTAGAACTGGTCCGGCAGGGGGATGAAGAAGATGAACCAGCCCCTGTCAATTTGAAAACTTTTTGTCCGCCACTCGTGGACTTTTGGCGAATCAGGACAAAGTTTTGCCAAAAGGCTTGCACTTTGATGCTTTACTGTGGTAAAATCGAAGCGTACTTTCATTTGGAAAGACAAGGGGGAAAAAGTATATGACCAACATCTGCATCATCGCCACCATCATCATCTATCTGGTGGCAATGCTGTTGGTTGGGTTTGCATACAGCAAGTCCAACAACGACAGCACCGATTTCTACCTTGGCGGCCGCAAAATGGGCCCGCTGGTCACGGCCATGAGTGCCGAAGCCAGCGATATGTCCAGCTGGCTGCTGATGGGAATGCCGGGCCTTGCCTACCTCACCGGCATCGCCTCGCCCGGCTGGACCGCCATCGGTCTGGCGCTGGGCACCTGGCTGAACTGGCTCATCGTGGCCCGGCGGCTGCGGCGGTATTCGGCCAATCTGGAAGCCATCACCGTGCCGCAGTTCCTGTCCCTGCGCTTCCACGACCAGCGCAATCTGCTCAACGCACTGGGCGCGGTGATCATCATCGTGTTCTTTGTGCCCTACACGGCTTCGGGCTTTGCCGCCTGCGGTAAGCTGTTCCACAGCCTGTTCGGCGTGGATTACATGGCGGCCATGGTGGTCTCGGCCTGCGTCATCGTGGGCTATACCATCACGGGCGGTTTCCGCGCTGTTACCACCACCGACCTCATCCAGTCCATCGTGATGAGCCTGGCCCTTGTGGCTGTGCTGGTGTACGGCATTGGCGCGGCAGGCGGCTGGGATGCCGTTGTAGCCAACGCCCAGAGCCTGCCCGGCTACCTGACCATGGTGGCCAGCCACAACGCCGCCGAGGGCACGGCCACCTCGTACAGCCTGCTGGACATCGTCTCCACCATGGCGTGGGGCCTGGGCTACTTCGGAATGCCCCACATCCTGCTCCGCTTCATGGCCATTGAGGATGAAAAGAAGCTGGTACTCAGCCGCCGCATTGCCAGCGTGTGGGTCGTCATTGCCATGACAGCCTCCATCATCATCGGCATGGTGGGCCTTGGCATGACCAAGGCAGGCGCGCTGGAATACCTGAGCGGCTCCTCCAGCGAGACGGTCATCGTCCGCATTGCAAACCTCATTGCACAGCACGGCATTCTGGCAGCCGTGCTGGCGGGCCTGATCCTGGCGGGCATCCTTGCCGCCACCATGTCCACCGCCGACAGCCAGATGCTTGCCGCCGCGTCCAGCGTCTCCCAGAACATCCTGCAGGAGTTCGGCCACATGAAGCTGACCGAACGCCAGAGCCTGTTTGCTGCGCGCCTGACCATCATCTGCGTCAGCGTGGTGGGCGTGGTGCTGGCCCGTGACCCCAATTCCAGCGTCTTTGGCATCGTCAGCTTTGCATGGGCCGGTTTCGGCGGCGCATTCGGTGCGGTCATGCTCTGTGCGCTCTTCTGGAAGCGCTGCAACTGGCAGGGCGCGCTGGCCGGAATGCTCGCCGGCGGCCTGATGGTCTTTGTCTGGAAGTACCTCGTCAGCCTCTGGGCGGTGTGTTCGGCATCTATGAGCTGCTGCCTGCCTTCCTGACCTCCCTGCTGGTCTGCGTGGTGGTCAGCCTGGTCACCCCCGCCCCCTCGAAGGAGATCGAAGCCGAGTTTGAGGCGGCGAAATAAGAAACAATCGCAAGGGCATTGCACGGGAATCTGTGCAATGGCCCTTGCTTTATATGCGGCGCACAACGCCGTTCTCAACACGGTAGATCTTATCAAAACGTTTCATAAAAGCACCGGACACATCATGGGTAATAGCAACGACTATGCAGGGCAGAGAGAGCAGATTCTGCATCACCTGCTGGCTGGTTTCCGGGTCAAGGCTGGCAGTAATCTCATCGGCGATGATGAGGTCATACCGACGAAGTACCAACCGGGCGATGCCGATGCGTTGGCGCTGACCGCCAGAAAGATTTTTACCGTTTTCGCTGATGAGAGTGTTCAGTCCATCCGGTAGGGTTTGCACCCAGTCGGTCAGACCGGCAGCTTCAAGGGCACCGGTTATCTGCTGTTCGGAGAACTTCTCACTCAGACAGATGTTGCTGCGCAGGGTATCATTGAACAGATACGTTGTCTGGGCAATATAGCCTGTCCGGTGGTAAAGACTGCTGCGGTCAATGTCCCGGAGCTGCTGGCCGTTGAACAGAATATCACCGCTGTAATCCAGATAATATTGGAAGAGCAGCTTGGCCAGTGTGGATTTTCCGCATCCGCTTTCACCCGTGAGACCAATCTTTTCTTGTCTGCTCACGGTCAGGCAGATATCCTTCAACACCGGAGCAGCTGCACCAGGGTAGGTAAAACTGGTGTTTCGGCATTCGATCCGCTCCAGCGATGCAACAGGCTGACCGGCAGAAGAAGGAGCTTCCGGAACGGACATGGCAGCTTCCAGACGCTGACGGATGCCCTTGGAGGATTTCACCTTGGCCCAGCACTGAGCGATTTGGTTGCAGGGTGTGATGACAAAGTTTGCCATGCTGGCGGCAGTGGAAACAGCACCTACGGTCAGGCGGCCGTCAAATGCAAGAAACAGACCCACGAGCATGACCACGGGAAAGATTAGATTGCTGATGAGGGATGTGTTGACTACCATGGAATTCAAGCTCTGCTGGTAGCTCTGCTCACTGGCGCACGCTTGTGCGGCGGTAGTGCGATGACGAGCGGTATAGGCATCCTCTCGCAGAAAGCTCCGGATAACTTCAAAACCGCCAAGAAGTTCCTTGAGCTGCTGGGTGTAGTCCGCCATTTGCAGGGAAAAGGCATCCCGGGCAACTTTAAGCTGTTCGTTCATTTTCCGGGGCAGTACCAACGGCGGAATCGTTACCAGAAGGATTGCAATAAGCATGACCGGGCTGAGATAGAGATACATCCCCAGTGCACAGAGCATGATACCGCCCCAGAATACGATATTGAAGATGGACATATAGTAGTCATCGTATAGGTGCGCAGATCGGTAGTCAGTAGTGAGATGTAAGTACTGTCGCCCTCCTGCTGATACTGTGCCACCGGGCGGCGAAGCACTTGCTCCATGACCCTGCCTCGAACTTCCTCAACGGCACCGCAGGCCAGCTTGGTGAAAGAGCGGCGGCTCAGGCGCTCGAAAAACCAACTGGTAAAGGTAATGAGGAATACCAGCGCCATGTAACCGAGGGCTTCTTGCTTGCTTTTGGAATCAATGAGCCATTTGAGCTGAAAGCTTTTAAGCGGTGCAAAAAAGGAAACAGCGGCGGTAAAGCACACAAACAGGACGACCTTTGCCCAGTGTTGCCGGAAATAGTCGTTGGTAGTCGGCTTCATGAATAGCAGGCTCCTTTCCTTATGTAAGAAACGAATTTCAAAAAGATGCCATTCCTGACGCTTGGCCGGGAAGGAGACTGACCACCTGCATTTGCAGCACAGTGCCCGATGCCGCTGTTTTGCAGCAAATATAGAGTAACATAAAATTGGACTGAACACAATAGAGCAAAAGACTTTTGAAAAGAGCAGCTTTTTCAGTTGAAAGTAATCATCGCGAGTTCGCAGAAGGGAACGACGAAGCAACAGAAGAAGAAAAAGAGGTTCAGCGCAAGTTTGACAAGCCGGACACCCGGCGAAAGATGAGGAACGGAAAAATTAATTGCGGCTTCAAAAAGAAAAGATTCGGCTAAGAAAAAATATTTTGTATACAAAAAGAAAAGATTGTTTGTACAGAATTACGAAAATGATGCATAGATTAAAGAATACAACAAGAAATACTTTCAAATCGTAAAATTTTTGAGCAATTTCGTAAAAATGTACTAACATTTTGGAAAGAGATGCCGTATCATGGATTTATAAATGAGCATACGGCTTGCGGGCCGTGTGCCAAAATTGTCCGGAAAGTTCAGGAAGGAGTATTTTCATGGGAAAATCAACAGTGGATGCGTCTGCAGGGTTTGGATTGCGTGATAAACTTGCATACGCAGCGGGTGACTTTGGCTGCAATATGAGTTTTGCGCTCAAAGGTTACCTGACGATTTATTGGACGCAGTTTATGGGGATCGACAACTACCTGATGGCATCCCTTCTGCTGATCGTGCAGATCTGGGACGCAATCAACGATCCGATTATCGGAGCAATGGTAGATGCGGATACGCATAAATACCGCCGGAACAAGTTCCTTGCCTATATCTGGTTCGGTGCGATCGGCCTGACCGTGGCGGGTGCACTTTGCTATCTGCCGTTCCCGCAGGCTCCCGGTATGGTCAAGAACATTCTGTTTGTGGCAGGCTATATGATCTGGGATGCTTTCTACACCGTTGCGAATGTGCCGTATGGCTCGATGCTGTCTCTGATCTCGGATGACCCGATCCAGCGTGCACAGCTGTCGACTTTCCGCTCCATTGGTTCTATGGGCGGTGGGCTTCTGACCGGTATGCTGATTCCGGTGATCATTTATGATAACCAGAACAACCTGCGCGGTGAGCAGATGTTTGTCATCGCTCTGATCATGGGCGTGATCGGTCTGGTCTGCTTCCGCTTTATGGTCACGAACACAAAGGTGCGTGTGGACACCACGATCACTCTGAAAGAGGATGCACCGAAGTTCAACGTCATGAAGGCGTTCAACAACTTTATCCATAACCGCCCGGCTGTGGGCGCAACGCTGGCACCTATCGCAACGTTTATTGGTATGTATGGTGCCTCTACTGCAGGCCAGATCCTGTTCCAGGCTTATTTCAAGAATGCAAAGATCTCCGGCCTTGTGGGTATGATCTCCTACTTTGGCGTTTTCATTTTCAGTCCTTTTGTAGGCCGTATCGTCAAGCGCTTTGGCAAGAAGGAAGCCGTGACCTTTGGTTCAGTAGTCTGTGCGCTGGCGTACGTCCTGATGCTGGTTCTGCCATCACACCGGACGGCCGGGGCCTCAGCCTTTATGTCCTGTGTCAGATCATTGCGATGCTGGGCGGCGGTATCGGAAACTGCCTGAGCTGGTCTCTGATGGCAGATGCGATCGATTATAACGAGTGGAAATTTGGCGTGCGAGAAGAAGGCACTACCTATGCACTGCACTCCTTCTTCCGTAAGCTGCACAGGGCATCGGACCTTCTCTGGGCCTTGTTCTGGCAACCAAACTGGGTTATGATGCATCTCTGAAGGCTGCACAGACCATCGAAGTGGCAACTCGGATGCGCTATCTGGTGCCGATCATGTATCTGGGAAGCTATATCATGATGATCATTGCGTACGGCGTGGTGTTCAATCTGGACAAAAAGACGCTGGCGCAGATGGAAAGCGATCTGAAAGAACGCCGTGCAAAGAACGAAAAGTAAAGGATCTTAAAATCAGAGGAATAGAAGAACGGAAACCTTCTGATAAGATGATAGAAAGCCCTCCTTTCGCTTGTGCGACGGGAGGCTTTCTTTTTTTCAGTTGATCAGAATCGCCATCATCTCAGCGCAGGGGACCACGAAGCCGAACCCGAAGAAGAACAGCAGGTCGAGCACAAACTTCCAGAGCCGGACAGTAGGGGAGCAGAAGTTCATGGAGCGGGTGACGGAGGCACCTATCTCACCCCAGTGTCGGTAGTAGCCGGTCTGCTCAAAGTTGTTCCAGAGCTCCAGCGAGAGAAATTCTATCCCGACGAACAATGGGAAAAACACCCAGGAGGGAAGCCAGCCGTCTGCCTGCAGGTTCCCATTGCTCAGGGTACGCCAGTGGACGGCCATCCGGCCCGGGCAGGCGAGGATGCCCCAGATGGCCAGTGCGGCACTGAGCCAAAACAAAACTGCCCGTACCGAGCGCCAGTCAATGGATTGTTGACGGCGCAGCAGGGTAAAGAAATCTTCCAGCGGGACTTCCGGTGCAATATCTGCTTCCTGCGGGTCGCGGCAGTGCATCAGGTCGGCAAGGGTCAGCCCCAGCGCGTCGGCCAGTGGTTCCAGCGTGTTGATGTCCGGCAGGCCGACCCCGCGTTCCCATCGGCTGACAGCCTTATCTGTTACATGCAGCTGCTGGGCCAGCTCTGCCTGTGTTAATCCTTGTGACTTGCGCATCCGGGCGAGAAATGCCCCGAACGTTTTCGCATCCATTGTGCTCACATCCTTTGGAAAAAGGATAGCATACCACGCACCAAAAGGCAATCGATGCTTCGTTTACAGACGCTGAAACGCAAAAGCTCCCCACCCTGTGCTCGGTCAATGAGCACAGGATGGGGAGCTTCTTTATATGGAGTTCAGAAGAAAAATGCTGGGATCAGAGCTTACAGCTGGGGGCCGGCAGAGACCAGAGCCTTGCCGTGCTCGTTACCCTCGTACTTCTTGAAGTTCTTGATGAAGCGGCCAGCCAGATCCTTGGCCTTCTCCTCCCACTGGGAAGCGTCGGCGTAGGTATCGCGGGGATCCAGGATGCCGGTGTCAACACCGTTCAGGACGGTGGGAACCTCGAAGTCGAAGTAGGGGATCTTCTTGGTGGGCACGTTGTTGATATCGCCGTTCAGGATGGCATCGATGATACCACGGGTGTCCTTGATGGAGATGCGCTTGCCGGTGCCGTTCCAGCCGGTGTTGACCAGGTAAGCCTTAGCGCCGCTCATCTTCATCTTCTTGACCAGCTCCTCAGCGTACTTGGTGGGGTGCAGCTCCAGGAAAGCCTGGCCGAAGCAAGCGGAGAAGGTGGGGGTGGGCTCGGTGATGCCGCGCTCGGTGCCAGCCAGCTTTGCGGTGAAGCCGGACAGGAAGTAGTACTGGGTCTGCTCGGGGCTCAGGATAGAGACGGGAGGCAGAACACCGAATGCGTCAGCAGACAGGAAGATGACATTCTTTGCAGCAGGTGCAGAAGAGACGGGGCGGACGATGTTCTGGATGTGGTTGATGGGGTAGGACACACGGGTGTTCTCGGTGACAGACTTGTCAGCGAAGTCGATGTGGCCCTCAGCATCCAGAGTGACGTTCTCCAGCAGAGCGTTGCGCTTGATGGCGTTGTAGATATCAGGCTCGGAGTCCTTATCCAGGTTGATGACCTTTGCGTAGCAGCCGCCCTCGAAGTTGAACACGCCGTTGTCGTCCCAGCCGTGCTCGTCATCGCCGATCAGCAGACGCTTGGGATCGGTGGACAGGGTGGTCTTGCCGGTGCCGGACAGACCGAAGAAGATGGCGGTGTTCTTGCCCTCCTTATCGGTGTTGGCGGAGCAGTGCATGGAAGCAATGCCCTTCAGCGGCAGGAAGTAGTTCATCATGGAGAACATGCCCTTCTTCATCTCGCCGCCGTACCAGGTGTTGACGATGACCTGCTCCTTGCTGGTGATGTTGAACATAACAGCAGTCTCGGAGTTCAGGCCCAGCTCCTTGTAGTTCTCGACCTTGGCCTTGGAAGCGTTGTAAACAACGAAATCAGGCTCAAAGTTCTCCAGCTCCTCAGCGGTGGGCTTGATGAACATGTTGGTGACGAAGTGTGCCTGCCAGGCCACTTCCATGATGAAACGGACAGCCATGCGGGTGTCCTTGTTTGCGCCGCAGAAAGCATCCACAACGTACAGGCGCTTGTTGGACAGCTCCTTCTTTGCGATCTCCTTCACGGCAGCCCAGGCTTCCTCAGAAGCGGGGTGGTTGTCGTTCTTGTACTCGTCGCTGGTCCACCAAACGGTGTTCTTGGAGTTCTCGTCCATCACGATGAACTTGTCCTTGGGGGAACGGCCGGTGTAGATGCCGGTCATAACGTCCACAGCGCCAGCTCGCTGACCTTGCCCACTTCGTAGCCTTCCAGGCTGGGCTTGGTCTCTTCCTCGAACAGCTGCTCGTAAGAGGGGTTATACACGACCTCGGTCGTGCCGGTAATGCCGTACTTGCTCAGATCTACCTTTGCCATGATACTTATACCTCTTCTTTCGTTCAGATCAATTCTGATCGCGCGACGCACATGCCCTTAGCCAATGGGCAGCACGGGCGATGAAGAAATACAGATGCGTATTCTCCTGTTTACCATTATACATAAAAACGTTCCAAAATCAACCAGAGGGAACAAAAGGTTCTTATAAATGTAACAAATTTCATTCAGAATCTTAGCTGTTTGAAGTGATTTCATAAGAAGGAAGGGGAACCGCGGCGAACAAAATAAAGAAAAGAGACCCAAAACACAACTTTGATAATATTTTGTCGATTCTGGATGCAACTGGGTATCCCAGAGCGGAAAAACCGGGGCGGGAGGCCCGCAGCACAAATTTCTGAAAAACTTGAAATTTCCTGTTGACAAAGTACGACTGCTATGCTAAAATAACCAAGTCGGGAGCGAAACCCCGATGCGAAAATGGACGTATGGCCCGTTGGTCAAGCGGTTAAGACAGAGGCCTCTCACGCCTTTAACATCGGTTCGATTCCGGTACGGGTCACCATTTTATAGTAGTAAAACGGCTGTATGCCGTTTTATATAGATGCCTCTTTAGCTCAGTCGGTTAGAGCACCTGACTGTTAATCAGGGTGTCGCCTGTTCGAGTCAGGCAAGAGGCGCCAGTAAAGCGATGGAAATGTTCCATCGCTTTTTTCTTTTTGTTGACAGAAAATTGCACAGGGGATATACTGGAGAGTAAGAAATATCACGATAGCGGCATCCTTGTGGTCAGCGTCCTCACCCTCTCAGGCGCTTGAGCGCCAGCTCTCCCAAAGGGAGAGCTTCTGACGAAACGGTGAAGCTGCCCAAGGCTCCCCCTTTGGGGGAGCTGGCATTGCGAAGCAATGACTGAGAGGGTGAGCTGCCTGAAAAGGAGAAATCACAATGAAACAGATCATTCTGACCGGCGACCGTCCCACGGGCCGCCTGCATGTTGGCCACTACGTTGGCTCTTTGAAGGAGCGCGTGCGCCTGCAGAACACCGGCAAGTTCGACGAGATCTATATTATGATCGCTGACGCGCAGGCCCTGACGGACAATGCCGATAACCCGGAGAAGGTCCGCCAGAACATCTTGCAGGTGGCACTGGACTATCTGGCCTGCGGTCTGGACCCCAACAAGGTCCACATCTTCATCCAGTCCATGGTGCCTCAGCTGACAGAGCTGAGCTTCTATTATATGAATCTGGTCACGGTGAGCCGCCTGCAGCGCAACCCCACCGTGAAGAGCGAGATCCAGATGCGGAACTTCGAGACCAGCATCCCGGTGGGCTTCTTCACCTACCCCATCAGCCAGGCAGCGGATATCACGGCATTCGGTGCCACCACTGTGCCGGCCGGTGAGGATCAGATGCCCATGCTGGAGCAGTGCCGCGAGATCGTGCACAAGTTCAACGCCGTCTACGGCGAGACCCTGACCATGCCTGAGATCATGCTGCCCCAGAATGCAGCCTGCCTGCGCCTGCCCGGCATCGACGGCAAGGCCAAGATGAGCAAGAGCCTGGGCAACTGCATCTACCTGTCGGATGAGCCCGAGGACATCAAGAAGAAGATCATGTCCATGTACACCGACCCCAACCACCTGCGGGTGCAGGACCCCGGCAAGGTGGAGGGCAACCCCGTGTTCATCTATCTGGACGCTTTCAGCCGCCCCGAGCACTTCGCCGAGTTCCTGCCGGAGTACCAGAACCTCGATGAGCTCAAGGCCCACTATCAGCGCGGCGGTCTGGGCGACGTGAAGATCAAGAAGTTCCTGAACGCTGTCATGCAGGCCGAGCTGGAGCCCATCCGCAACCGCCGCAAGGAGTGGGAGCAGCGCCTGCCCGAGGTCGTGGAGATCCTGAAGGAAGGCAGCGCCGTGGCTGAAAAGACCGCCGCCGCCACCCTGGCCAATGTCCGCAAGGCCATGCGGATTGACTACTTTGCGGATAATAATCTGCTGAAATAATCGTTTGTAAAACGTAAGCCGCTCGTTTCCGGTGCCAATGCCGGAAAAGAGCGGCTTTTTGGTAAGCGCAATTGCTGGCTGACAGATTTCCAGCTGCAAATGGTGATTGTTGCCCTCCGTGCCTGAGTAGAGCGAAAAAAGATTAACAAATCATCTATTGCATCTCCTGAGAGAGTTGATATACTCAAGGAAGAACCATAAAAAGGAGGGCTGTGATATGAAACAAAAGGGAATCTGGCTTCGGAACGGATGGAGCTGCACCATCTGAATGCGGCAGAACTGGCGCTGGCGCTGCTGGTGCGGGAAAAGCCACTGACAGCGCAGCAGCTCCCTGCGGCGTTGACAGAAAAGGGAACCCGGCTGGATCGTAAACAGTTGGGAAAAATTCTGGCAAAGCTGGAACGTGCAGGCGCGGTTGAAACGGCGGCAGGAAAATACATCTGCCAGAATGGAACGATTCTCCACTATCCGACGACGTACAGTGAAAGTCAGCTGCTGGATATTATCGGTATGACCCAGAACACCGTAAATGGTCAGGCGGTATTCAGTGGAGTGCCGCCTATGAGCATCAGCTCCCGTGGCAGCAGCGGGGTTTGAAACAGGATATTATAAAACAAGCGCCGCGCTCCCTTGGGAACACGGCGCTTACTGTTTATTTCAGGCGAAATCAGTTGTTATATGCGCGGGTCTTGATCTCCTCGGTGACCTTTGCGATGAATTCATCCACTTCCATCGTGGTGGTCTCGCCCTTGCGGTCACGGACAGAGAGGTTGCCGGCCTCGGCTTCCTTGGCACCCAGAACCAGCATGTAGGGCACACGGTCCACCTGCTGTGCGGCGCGGATCTTGTAGCCGATCTTCTGGTTGTCGTCGTCCAGAGCCACGCGGACACCGGCCTCCACCAGCTTCTCGGTGATGCTCTCCGCATACTCGAGGGTCTTTTCGGAAACGGGCAGGACCTTGACCTGAACAGGTGCCAGCCAGGTGGGGAACTTGCCCTTGGTCTCCTCGATCAGGTAGGCCATGAAGCGGTCCAGGGAACCAAGGATGGCGCGGTGCAGGACAACGGGGGTCTTTTCGGAGCCGTCCTTGTCCACATAGGTCAGGTGGAACTTTGCGGGCAGGCAGAAGTCCAGCTGGCAGGTGGACAGAGTATACTCAGCACCCACGGCGGGCTTGACGTTCACGTCCAGCTTGGGGCCGTAGAAGGCGGCCTCGCCGATCTCCTCGGTGAAGTGGATGCCCAGCTCGGTCAGCACCTCGCGCAGAGCGTTTTCGGCGTGGTTCCACATGGCATCGTCGTCGTGGTACTTCTTCTTGTCGGCAGGGTCGCGCAGGGACAGAACGCAGCGGTAATCGGTGATCTTGAAATCCTTGTAGGTCTCGAAGATCAGGTTGCAGACATCGGCGACCTCGCTCTTGATCTGCTCCGGGGTGCAGAACAGGTGGGCATCGTTCTGGCAGAAGTGGCGGCCGCGCTCAATGCCCTTCAGGGTGCCGGAGGACTCGTAGCGGAAATCGTGTGCGATCTCACCGATGCGCATGGGCAGGTCACGGTAAGAGTGGGGACGATTTGCGTAGATCATCATGTGGTGGGGGCAGTTCATCGGGCGCAGGACGTAGCTTTCACCCTCCATCTCCATGGCGGGGAACATGTTCTCGCGGTAGTGATCCCAGTGGCCGGAAGTTTTGTACAGGTTCACGGTGCCGATGCAGGGGGTCATCACGTGCAGGTAGCCGCGTGCACGCTCCTTCTCCTTGATATAGTTTTCCAGCTCCTGCCAGACGGTGTAGCCTGCGGGCAGGAACATGGGCAGGCCGCGGCCACCAGGTCGTCGGTCATAAACAGGCCCATCTCCTTGCCGATCTTGCGGTGATCGCGCTCACGGGCCTCCTGCTGCTCCTTCTCCCAGGCTTCCAGCTCTTCCTGGTTGTGGAATGCCACGCCGTTGATACGGGTCAGCATCTTGTTTTCCTTGTCGTTCTTCCAGTATGCGCCGGACTGCTGGGTGATCTTGAAGGCCTTCAGCGCCTTGGTGTAGGTCAGGTGGGGTCCGATGCACATGTCAACGTACTCGCCCTGCTGGAAGAAGCTGAACTCGGTCTCGTCGGCCAGGTCAGCCATGTGCTCGATCTTGTAGTGCTCCTGGCGCTCCTCCATCAGCTTCACAGCCTCGTCACGGGGCAGGATGAAGGCTTGATGGCCAGATTTTCCTTGCAGATCTTGCGCATCTCTTTTTCGATGTTGGCCAGATCGTCATCGGTGAGCTTGGTGTCGCCCAGATCGACATCGTAGTAGAAGCCGTTCTCGGTGGCAGGGCCAAAGGCAAAGTCAGCCTCGGGGTACAGGCGCTTGATGGCCTGCGCATGATGTGAGCAGCGGTGTGGCGGATAACATGCAGTTCCTGGTCCTGCGGGCACTCGTCCACATGGCCGTCTTTGTAGATGATCTTCATAGTGGTTCTCCTTTTGATGAAAGTTAAAACAAAAAAGCGCTCCATCCCGCTCAAATTTACGGGATGAAGCGCCTGAAGATTTCACGCGTTCCACGGTTCCACGAATTGCGTGCCCTTGAGAACACGCCACTCGCTGTGCTGTAACGGGCGCACCCGGCAGAGGTTCTCCTCTGCGCTCTGCGGTGGTAGAAGCCCGATGCACGGCAGGCTGCTTGCAGCACCCGGTATCCGGGGCAGCCCTCTCTGCGTCATGGGGAACGAGCTTCGGTTTGTCCGCATCATCGCTTTGGTCAGGATGAAACTACGCTGATTGTAGCACGATGGCGGCAAAAAATCAAGCTCTCCGCGGCGAAAATCTGCGAAAAATCATTCTTCTTTTTTCTTCAGCTTGACCCGCCACTTGTGGGAGGCGTACTCCGGCCGCAGCTTGTTGGTGACAAAGGTCTGGCTGCTGTAGAGGCCGTGGTGGCCCGAGAGCATGTAGCACACGCCGCAGCCCAGCGCAATAAGCTCCAGCCCCTGCCCGCCAAACAGCTCGAATCCCAGCAGGATGGAGGGGATCAGGGCGTTTGTGGCTCCGCAGAACACGCAGACCAGACCGATGGCACCGGCAAACCCGGCGGGCAGGCCCAGCCATGGCCCGGCGATGCAGCAAAGGTCGCCCCGATGTAGAAACTTGGGACCACCTCGCCGCCTTTGAAGCCTACTGCCAGGGTCAGGGCGGTCAGGAAGATCTTGCAGGCAAAATCCCAGGGCAGGGCAGTGCCCTGCTCCACGGCATCGGCAATGACGGCCATTCCGGCCCCGTTGTACCGCCCGACACCGAACAGATACGAGAACGCTACCACGGCTGCACCGCCCGCAAAAGCCCGGAGCCAGGGATTCGGGATCCGTTTGGGGATCCCGTGTTCCAGGGTGTGAAGCGTCCAGCAGAACAGCCGGGTCACGGCGGCACAGGCAATGCCCAGCAGGGCGGTCTGAAGCGCGGTTTCCAGCGTCAGGTGCGGGATGGAATTGAGCACAAAATTGGTCGGGGCGATCCCGAAGAACAGGGATACGCCGTAAGCAATGAGAGCCGAAGTGAACGCGGGCATAAAGGCCGAAGTGAACGTCAGCCCCACGTCCTCCACCATCATGGCGAAGAGGGCGGCGGTCAGCGGGGTGCCGAACAGAGCGGAAAAGAACGCTGCCATGCCGCTGATGGTGGCAGTGCGGCGGACGTAATCGCTCAGATGAAGCAGTTTTCCCACGTTCCAGCCGATGCTGCCGCCCATCTGCAGGGCTGCACCCTCGCGTCCGGCGGAGCCGCCGCACAGGTGGGTGAGCACTGTGCCCAGAAAGATGGCGGGCACCAGCAGCAGGCTGACCGGCTCGCCGCTCTGCACGGCGCGGATGACATTGTTGGTGCCCACGCCTTCGCACTTTGTGACCTTGTAGAGTGCCACGATGGCAAGGCCCGCCAGCGGCAGGCAGAGCAGCAGCCAGCTCTGCGCGGCCCGCAGCTCGGTGACGTACTCCACGCTCAGGTGGAACGCTGTGCCGACTGCGCCGCAGACCAGACCCGTGGGCACGGCCAGCAGCAGCCATTGCAGGGCCACCCGCAGGGCGGCTTTTGGCCTCGCGGTTAAAATCATTCAAGTTGCTCATAGAAACTCCTGATACAAAAAAACTGAAAATTTTACACTCCAAAATAACACGCCCGCACAGGATGTCAACCCGGAACCATTGCAGGGGGCTCACATCGTGGTGACAACAACAAACCCCTGCTTCCTTGTGCGGAGAAAGCAGGGGTTCTGCCGAATGGATTTCAGAAAAAGGAAAAAGGAAAAGGAGAACAAATATCGTCACGCTTTCAAAGCGGGACAGCGGTTGAAATTGTGCGGAGCGTTACTCCACATCCTGCAGGGCGGCGAAATCTTCTTCGCCGGTGCGGATCTTGACCACGCGGGTCACGTTGTAAACAAAGATCTTACCATCGCCGATGTGGCCGGTGTACAGGGCCTTCTTGGCGGCATCCACCACAGCGTCCACGCTGATCTTGGAAACAATGACCTCGACCTTGATCTTGGGCAGCAGGGTGCTGTCCACAGGCACGCCGCGGTATTTCTCGGTGGTGCCTTCTGGATGCCGCAGCCCATCACCTGGGTCACGGTCATGCCGGTCACACCCAGATCGTTCAGCGCGGTCTTGAGCTGATCGAACTTGGAGAGCTTTGCAATGATGGACACCTTGTGCATCCCGGTGTCGTAGATGCCATCGTGGATGACGGCAGGCTCCTTGACCACAGGCACGGCAGCGTTCATCTGCACGGCGCTTGCCTTGGAGGCATCATCCTCGCCCAGATCGGTGTTCTCGTTGGGCACCATGCAGCGGCGTTGGCATCGGAGATGGAGAAACCGGCGTAAGCAGAAGTCAGGCCGTGCTCGTGGATATCCAGGCCGTCGATCTCCACCTCAGCAGGGACGCGCAGGCCGATGGTCTTGTCGATGATCTTGAAGATGATGAACATCACGACCACAACGTACACATCAACGGTGATAAGGCCCAGCAGCTGGGTGCCCAGCTGTGCAAAGCCGCCGCCGTAGAACAGGCCCTTGCCCACGCCGTCGCCGCCGTTGGAGAACAGGCCCACGGCAATGGTGCCCCACACGCCGTTTGCAAAGTGAACGGAGACAGCGCCCACGGGGTCATCGATCTTTGCAATCTTATCAAAGAATTCAACGCTCAGGACCACGAGGATGCCGGCCACGAAGCCGATGATGAAGGCACCGAAGGGAGAGACCGCGTCGCAGCCTGCGGTGATGGCGACCAGACCGGCCAGAGAGCCGTTCAGGGTCATGGAGACATCGGGCTTGCCGTAGCGCAGCCAGGTGAAGATCATGGTCACGCAGGTGGCAACGGCAGCGGCCAGGTTGGTGTTGAAGCAGACAAGGCCCGTCAGGGTCATGGCCTCATCGGTGGCAAGGCTCAGGGAAGAGCCGCCGTTGAAGCCGAACCAGCAGAACCACAGGATGAACACGCCCAGCGCACCGGCGGTCAGGTTGTGGCCGGGAATGGCGTGGGGGTTGCCGTCTTTGTCGTATTTGCCGATGCGGGGGCCGAGCATTGCGGCACCCAGCAGGGCGATCACACCGCCCACGTTGTGAACGGCTGCGGAACCGGCAAAATCATGGAAGCCCATGCTCTGCAGCCAGCCGCCGCCCCACATCCAGTGGCCGCAGATGGGGTAAACCACCAGCGAAATGGCAGCGGAGTAAACGCAGTAAGCCTTGAAGTTGGTGCGCTCGGCCATGGAGCCGGACACGATGGTGGCTGCCGTGGCACAGAACACGGTCTGGAACACGATGTACACCCACAGCGGGATATCAAGCCCCAGGTGCTGTAATCGCCCTGAATGAACGGATCGAACCCGCCGATCAGAGCGCTTGTGCCGCCGAACATCAGGCCGAAGCCGATGACCCAGTAGCACGGTGTGCCGATGCAGAAGTCCATCATGTTTTTCATCAGGATGTTGCCGGTGTTTTTGGCGCGGGTAAAGCCCGCCTCACACAGCGCAAAACCGGCCTGCATAAAGTAGACCAGGAATGCCGCAACCAGCACCCAACAGGTGTTTATGGAACTGAACATTATAATACCTCCCCGGTTTGTAATGCGCTCCCCGCACCGAATGTGCGCGGGAGCTTTGTTCAGGAGGCCCTCTATTCCTCCCGAGCAATATCCAGCGAAAACACAAAAGGCGCTGGCGGAATCTCTTCCGTCAGCGCCTTTGCTTTCGATGGCACGAGTATAGCCCCTTTGTGCAAAACTGTCAAGAGCCGGGGCGCGATTTTTACGTTTTACACAACCCAGAACCGAGAAAAAAGAGGGAAACTTTATAAGTCATTCTTTTTTCTCGGCCTCACCGGCGGGCGTTTCTTCCTTTTTGCGGCCGGAGCGGTGCCCGCCCTCCATCTCCCAGTGAAGCATCAGGCTCATCATGGCCCGCAGGGCAAAGGTGGCCGCCAACGGCACCACCGATTCCAGATTCTGCAACAGGAAGGTCTTGGCGATCTCCGCCGACATCAGGAACTCCAGCGCCGTGGTCAGGCCGCTGGACATCTCGTGGAGGAAATCGTGCTGGCCATGGAAAAAGGTGGCCCGCACATAGTGGTAGGTGGCCTTGACAAGGCTGGTGACGATGATGAACAGGCCGATGATCTCAGCCAGCCCGGAGATCATCGGCACCGCCGTCTCCAGAAACCCCTCCATGCCGTGGGTGACGATCTGATTGAAATGGTATAACCATGCCATATTAGACTTCCTCGTGTTTCGTATCATAAACCGCCCTTTTCAGGGCCGGGCAGGATGTGTTTGGATAGGATCCGGATATCCTGCTGCTTCTGCTTACAGCAGGGTCTTGATGTAGGCAGCCAGCTGCTCGTCCTTGCAGGAAGCGAAGAACAGCTCGCTGAACTTTTCGCCTGCAATGGCTCCCTTGAGCAGGTCCTGGTCGATGCTCTGCAGGCACTCGATCAGGGGCTTGAAGGTGGCGGCGCGCACATCGTCCAGAATGGCCTTGTTCCGCATCTCGGGCACAACGCGCTCCTTGGGGTAGCCCTGACCGTGGCCAAAGCCGAACAGCTTCTCGAAGCAGTACTCGAGGTTCAGCTCGCCGCCCCAGCCAAAGCCCTTGGCAAAGGGCATGGAAACGGCGTTGCCGTCGTTGACGTGGGCAAAGGTGTAAGCATCCACGGGGTCCTCCACATGGCCGCAGATCACACCGGGAAAGCTGTTCAGGCCAGCATGGCACCCTCGCCGGTGCCGCAGCCGGTAATGACGTAGTCAGCCGCGCCGCTGTTCAGCAGGATGGCCGCCAGAATGCCGCACTGAACATAGGTCAGCTGGGCGGCATCCTCTGCGGTGTACATGCCGTAGTTGACCACCTCGTGGCCCATGGGCTCCACCACCTTTTTCAGGGCGGCTTCAATGATGCCGTTCTTGGCGGCCTGACTGTTTTCGTTGATGAGTGCAATTTTCATGGAACATTCCTCCTGTTTTTTCAGATACCTCTAAGATACATGAGCGGCGGTGCGCTGTCAAGCGGCCATCAGCCCAGCTTCTTTTTCTGCTGGCGTGCCACGATGGGCATGAGCAGGGGCGTGGGAACGAGCTTCTGGGCCGTGGTGGCAAGGCGCATCAGGTGCTGGGCACGATGATGGTCTTGCGGCGGAGCATCCCGCGCATGGCCTCCTCCACGCAGAGCTCCGGGGTGATGCCCTTAAGGGCGAACACCACATCGGCGCGGTCGTTGAACTCGGTGTCCACGGGGCCGGGGCAGAGGGCACAGACATAGACCGGGCTGTGCTGCTCCCGCAGCTCCTCGGCCACGCCGCGGGTCAGGCTGACAACGTATGCCTTGGAGCATAGTAGCCCGCCATATAGGCCCGCCCGGCAGCAGGCCCGCCGAGGATGCCACGTTCAGGATGGTGCCGAAGCCTGTGCTTCCATCTTGCGCAGAGTGAACTTGAACAGCCGGTGCATGGCCAGCACGTTTACCCGCAGCATGGAAAGCTCCTTGCCCGCGTCCGTCTCGGAAAAGGCACCGCAGGCACCAAAGCCCGCGTTGTTGAGGAACAGGTCGATGCGTTCGTCTGCCAGTGCTTCGCTACAGGGCGGTGGACCGTGCGCGTCCTGCTCAAGGTCGGCGGGTACGGATGGCGGCAGAGGGTGCCGGCTGGACGTTGCCGCCTAGGACGTTCGGCC
>ENA-OQEB01000296-OQEB01000296.1-human-gut-metagenome-genome-assembly--contig:-NODE-296-length-21413-cov-4.525933_pt1 | contig 21413 bp, 31 predicted proteins | sample MGYA00242787_ERZ504619 | MGnify/ENA primary metagenome ERZ504619 (study PRJEB26092, sample SAMD00036317) | human gut metagenome | host: Homo sapiens | study: EMG produced TPA metagenomics assembly of... | reverse complement strand
CGGGAGTTCGAGTCTCCCCGGGGTCACCATCAAGCCCTTACGTCAGTAGGGCGTAAGGGCTTTCGTATATCGATAGGGCGGGCTGCTTCGGCTGTCGTTGGGCAGCGGGAGGAACCCATGAAAACGAATCGTCATCGGCATTCTGGCGCATGTTGACGCAGGCAAAACCACGCTGTCGGAAGCGTTGCTGTATGCCACGGGCAGCGTACGCAAGCTCGGTCGCGTCGATCATGGAGACGCGTTTCTTGACACCAATACGATGGAACGGCAGCGCGGCATCACCATCTTCACCGAACCGGCGATCATCACCACGCCGGATCTCACCCTCACGTTGCTTGATACGCCGGGGCACGTCGATTTTTCGGCGGAAATGGAACGTACCCTCGCCGTGCTCGACTATGCGATCCTGGTCATTTCCGGCGCGGACGGAATCCAAGGGCATACCGAAACGTTATGGCGATTGCTGAAGCGCTATAACGTGCCCACATTCATCTTCATCAACAAAATGGACGCTCCCGCAGCCAATAAAACGAAACTTCTGCAGCAGCTGAAGAAACGTTTCTCTGACGGATGCGTAGATTTTACCGGATCGCACAACGGAACCGAGGCGCTTGCCGATGTCATGGAAGACATCGCCATGCAAAGCGAAACCGCCATGGAATCGTATTTGGAAGAAGGGACGATTCCGGACGAAACCATTCGCGAACTGATTGCCGAACGTGCCCTGTTCCCGTGTTTCTTCGGCTCCGCGCTGAAAATGGAGGGCATCGACGAATTCATCGCAGGATTCGAATGGTATGTGCGCGAGCCGGAGTATGGCGGCGAATTCGGCGCGCGTATATATAAAGTATCGCACGACTCGCAAGGCAATCGACTGACTTGGCTTAAGGTGACGGGCGGCGAATTCAAAGCGAAAACAATGCTTTCCGGCACTGCGCGGGTTGGTTCCGATCCTGGCGAGTCGAAAATCGGTGATGATGGCCTGTGGCATGAGAAGGCCGATCAGGTGCGCGTGTATTCAGGCGCGAAGTTCAGTACGGTCGATTCGGTTGTTGCGGGCACCGTGTGCGCCGTTACGGGCTTGACGCGAACATTTCCCAGTGCCGGGCTTGGGAAGGAGCCTGACGGCGTAAATCCGGTGCTTCAGCCGGTGCTCACGTACACGTTGCTGCCGGGGGAGTGCGATATTCATGCCTGCCTGGTCGCGTTGCGTGAGCTTGAGGATGAGGATCCGTTGCTGCATGTGGTATGGCAGCCGCATCTTGGCGAAGTGCATCTGCAATTGATGGGTGCGGTGCAATTGGAAGTCATCCAGCAGATGATGCATGACCGGTTTGGCTTGGATGTTTCGTTCGGTCCGGGCGGCATCCTATATAAGGAGACGATTGCGCATCCGATCGAGGGCGTGGGGCATTTTGAGCCGTTGCGTCACTATGCGGAAACGCATGTGCTGCTTGAGCCGTTGCCTGCCGGCAGTGGCATGGCATATGCGAGCGTGTGCAGCGAGGATGTGCTCGACCGCAACTGGCAGCGGCTGATTCTGCAGCATTGTCAGGAGCGTGAGCATGTGGGCGTGCTTACCGGCTCTCCAATCACCGATATGAAGATCACGTTGCTGGTTGGCCGTGCGCATTTGAAACATACGGAAGGCGGCGATTTCCGTCAAGCCACGTATCGTGCGATTCGTCAGGGGTTGATGGAAGCGAAGGAGCGCGGCGATTGCCGTTTGCTGGAGCCATGGTATGGCTTCCGGTTGGAGGTTCCGCAAGATATGGTCGGCCATGCGATGGCCGATATTCAGCGTATGAGCGGCTCGTTCGACACGCCTGACGGTGACGGCGAATACATGGTGCTTGAAGGTGAGGCGCCGGTTGCGCAAATGCGTGACTATGCGATGGACGTCAACGCCTACACGCATGGGCGTGGGCATTTGAGTTGCGTATTCGCAGGGTACCGGCCATGCCACAACGTCGATGAGGTGATTGAACAGGCCGCGTACGACCCGGAATCCGACTTGGAGAACACGCCGGATTCGGTGTTCTGCGCGCATGGCGCCGGATATCCGGTCAAATGGTACAAGGTCCCCGAATTCATGCACCTCGACTACGCCTGGCACGGCGAAGAAGCGTAAAACATGTAGATAGGCTGTCGACGCCGGACTGTGCAAAGTTCCGCGTGTCGGCAGTTTTTTTTAAAACGCGAGTGGAGTAGATGTGTGAGAAAAAGAAAACCCACACGAGGTGGGGCTTGGTGGAGCGGACAACGGGACTCGAACCCGCGGTCTCAACCTTGGCAAGGTTGCGCTTTACCAACTAAGCTATGTCCGCAAAGAACTTCCGCCGTGAGAAGCGGAAATTCAGTGGGTGATATAGGAATCGAACCTATGACCCCTTCCGTGTGAAGGAAGTGCGCTAGCCGCTGCGCCAATCACCCGTGGGATAATTCCACCGGTTTCCCGGCTTCGTTACCCGCTTCGCGTGGGCGATACAAGATTCGAACTTGTGACCCCTTCCGTGTCAGGGAAGTGCGCTACCTCTGCGCCAACCGCCCGAAGCGAGTGCTAACTTACGTGGATTCTCGGCGGAATGCAAATCGTCGGCGTGTCGCGATGGTGTTGCGAGGGGTGACTCGCCGTCAATTAGCGATCGAAACCATTGGAATTTCCATGGTTTTTGCGTCTGGATCGGACTTGACGAACGATTCTTCAGAAGGGGATTGCGTCAACGGCAGGCGCATCTGATGCCAAGCCACATTGCCGTGTGTGGAAGCCGACATGCTTCGTCCATGAATCCCAAGCGGGAGTAAAAGCCAACAAGACGTTCTTTGCATGTCAGCACAATGCCTTTGCGTCCGGCAATCGTCGAATCAAGGATCACACGACGCAGCAGATAGCTGGCGCAACCGCGATGCTGGTAGACAGGAGCCACATCCACGCCGAAAATCATCTGCAATCACCCTGCTCGTCATGCATGGAAACATCCTCATACATGACATCAGCCAAATCTTTCTCATTGGTCGTCATGCCATTGACGAAACCAACCAACGTGCCATCTTCACGGAAGCGGGGAAGCAGGCGTCGTCATCGGCGTCAGTGTTGATCAAAAGCCAGAAATGTTCCGGATATGTGGCGACGCGTGCGGTCAGGCTCTCGTTCGTTGCGGCCTCCGCAGGCGGGAAGCAGGCAGCCTCCACAGCCTCAATCGCGTCCAAATCCTCCATCGTTGCATGTCGAATGAGCATGTGCATACTCTCTCGCAAGGCATACCCAATCTTCACATTTCGATATGAGCTGACGGCGGAAAGCGCCGACGTGCAATACTGTGGCAAGGATTACCGGGAAGCATTTCTTGAAGGTTGATAAACGCTTATACGAAAAACCGATAACGACGTGGCCTGTTCCGTGATTATCGCGCGGTACGATGGGGCGCGTTCAAGGCTAAAGCTTGGAAACAGCCTGAGAAGGCTTCAAACGATCCGCAGAACATTCGAAAACCTAGCGAGAAAGAGGGGAGCGCGTGTGTTCGACTGGACATTCGTGACGCACTACGCGCCGTTCTTCGTCAACGGTGCGGCGATGACGTTGTTCATTTCCGTATTCGGCATCGTGCTTTCGATTGTGGTCGGTCTCATCTGCGCGGGCATTGAAATCGCACGCATCCCAGTGTTGAAGCAGATTGTGCGCGTCTACATCGAACTCAGCCGCAACACGCCGTTGCTGGTACAACTGTATTTCCTGTATTTCGGTCTGCCGAAGCTTGGCGTTGTCTGGTCCGCGGAACAATGCGCGATCGTGGGACTCGGCTTTCTCGGCGGCTCCTACATGGCCGAAGCGATGCGTGGCGGCCTCGAAACCATTCCGAACGTGCAGCGCGAATCCGCATACGTGCTGGGCCTGAGCCAATGGCAGACCTTGAGCCGCGTGGTGATCCCGCAGGCCATCGGCACGTCCATCCCAGGCATTGTGGCCAACGTGATCTTCCTGATCAAGGAATCATCCGTCGTGTCGGCCATCGCGCTCGCCGACGTGATGTACATGGCCAAGGATCTGATCGGCATGTACTACAGCACGTACGAATCGTTGCTGATGCTGGTCGTCGCGTACTTGGTGATTCTGCTGCCGATTTCATTGTTCGGCACTTGGCTGGAACGGAGGTTCGACTATGAGCGGCGCTGAGATTCTGCTCGAGCCGGGCGTGTTCCCGCGCCTGCTGCAGGGCCTGTGGGTTACGGTATGGATCGCCGGCGTTTCGGTGGGTCTTTCCATTCCTGTGGGATTGGTCGTCGGCTGGCTGATGACGATGAAAAATCCGTCATCCGTGTGCTGACCAGGATTTATTTGGATTTCATTCGCATCATGCCGCAATTGGCGTTGCTGTTCATCGCGTTTTACGGTTTCGCCCGTGCGTGGAATTGGAATTTGGATGCGACCGGCGCATGCGTGTTCGTGTTCGTGCTGTGGGGCGGCGCGGAATTGGGCGATTTGGTGCGTGGCGCGCTTGAGTCGATTCCGAAAGCCCAGTATGAGTCCGCGTATGTGCTTGGGTTGAGTGGCTGGCAGACGTTCGTCACAGTGATTCTGCCGCAAGCGTTGCGTAGGCTTCTGCCGGCTTCGGTGAATCTGGCGACACGAATCGTGAAAACGACGTCGTTGGCCGTGCTTCTCGGCGTGGTCGAGGTCATCAAAGTGGGTCAACAGATCATCGACGCGAACCGTTTCCAATACCCGACCGGAACCTGTGGATCTACGGGGTGATTTTCTTCATGTACTTCATCGTGTGCTGGCCGCTGTCCATCGTGGCCCGCCGACTGGAAAAGAGGTGGTCGCATGACTGACGCAGCGGGCAAGCAGGACCAGGCAGGCCAAGCAAGTCTTGGGATTGCGCATTTGGTCAAGCAGTACGCCAATGCCGACAGGCCGGTGCTGAACGATATTTCGTTCGACGTGCCGCATGGCAAGGTGTTTGTGATCGTTGGGCCTTCCGGTTCCGGCAAATCGACGTTGTTGCGCACCATCGCAGGCCTTGAGCCGATTCAGGCGGCACCATTCGCTCAACGGCGAAGTGATCGAAACGGGCAAGCCGGGCACTGAGTCCGCTGGACGCAGCAAGCGCAGCAGCGAACTACGCACCCGCGTTGGCATGGTGTTCCAAAGCTACGACCTGTTTCCCAACAAAACCGTGCTTGGCAACATCACACTGGCGCCGACCTTGGTGCAGAAGCGAGATAAGGGCGAAGTCGAGCAGGAGGCGATCAGGCTTCTGGAACGCGTCGGCCTTGCCGACCGCAAGGATTCCTGGCCGCACGAGCTTTCCGGCGGCCAGCGTCAACGCGTGGCCATCTGCCGTGCGCTGATCCTGCATCCGGAAGTGCTGCTGTTCGACGAAGTCACCGCCGCGCTCGATCCGGAAATGGTGCGCGAAGTGCTCGACGTGATGCTCGAACTCGCCGATTCCGGCCAGACCATGCTCATCGTGACGCACGAAATGCAATTCGCGCGAGCCATCGCCGACCAGGTGATCCTGCTTGAAGATGGCGGCATTGTGGAACGGTCCGACGATGCCGAACGATTCTTCACCAATCCGACCACCGAACGTGCCAAGCAGTTCCTGCATACGTTTGAATTCGACCGGCATCGCAAGTCCGCCGAGCAATCCGAACGGTCCGAACAGTAGCGCGAAATAGCGCGAATCGGCGAAACCCAAGATTTTGATAGCAGTCATCTTTGCAAGAGAGGAGAAACCATGACCGCATCAATCATCAACAAAACATTCAAGAGCATCGTGGCCGCATCGGCCGCGTTGATCATGGCAGCCTCCGTGGCTGCTTGCGGTCCGTCCGCGGCCACTCCGAGCGACGAAGGCTCCACGGGTAGCGATTCCAGTTCCAGCAGCAGCGCCACCGCCCGCACTCTGGATGAGATCAAGAAGTCCGGCAAGCTCAAGGTTGCCGTGTTCTCCGACAAGGCCCCGTTCGGCTACGTCGACAAGGACGGCAACTATGCCGGCTACGACGTCTACTTCGCCGAGCGCTTGGGCAAGGATCTTGCGTAGACGTTGAATACACCTCCGTTGACGCCGCCGCCCGAGTCGACGTGCTCACCTCCAACAAGGTCGACATCACGCTGGCCAACTTCACCGTCACCGACGAGCGCAAGGAGAAGGTCGACTTCGCCAAGCCGTACATGAAGGTGGCGTTGGGCGTCGTTTCCCCGGAAAACGCCGAAATCACCGACGTTGACCAGCTCAAGGGCAAGACCCTGATCGTGACCAAGGGCACCACCGCCGAAACCTTCTTCGAGAAAAACTACCCCGACATCAAGCTGCAGAAGTACGACCAGTACGCCGATGCCTACAACGCGCTGCTCGACGGCCGTGGCGACGCCTTCTCCACCGACAACACCGAGGTGCTCGCATGGGCCAAGTCCAACAAGGGCTTCAAGGTCGGTATCACCGAACTGGGCGATAAGGACACCATCGCTGCCGCAGTGCAGAAGAGCAATAAGGAATTGCTGGACTGGATCAACGACGAAATCGACAAGCTTGGCGATGAAAACTTCTTCCACAAGGATTATGAGGAGACACTGAAGCCGGTGTATGGCGACGAAGTCGATCCTGATGAAATCGTGGTCGAAAAAGGTGTGGTCGACTGATAACTAGTTAATCAAACTAAATATTTTGAACCTTCCGTCGCTTTAGGCGGAAGGTTTTTCTATATTCAGATAATCATATTTACATACAAATATATGATTGCTGATAACGCTATATAAAAAACAATTATTACGATTCGCGCCTTCCATAAAAAGCGTATATAGCCACGCCGATGTTGCCATGTTGTTTTTCCGATATCTTGTGATTGTCTGCTTGAAAAACAAGCGAGATGTTTTACGAGAGAGGAGCACGGAACATGAAGTACGCAGTGATCGGTGCCGGCGGAATGGGCATCCAGTACGGTGTGCTGCTGCAGGAATTCGCGCACAAAGACGTCGACTTCGTCGATACATGGAAGCCGAACGTCGAGAAGATCCGCGAGCTGGGCGGTGCCTACGTGTCGCAAGACGGTGAAGACCGCCATCTCGTGCCGATCAACGTGTACTATCCGGAGGAATACGCCGGCCAGCCGGACGTGTGGATCGTGTTCCTCAAGCAGATGCAGCTTGACGGCGTGCTCAAGCGCTGCGCCCATCTGTTCAATGAGAAGCAGATCGTGTTCTCCGCCATGAACGGCTATGGACACTTCGAAAAGCTCAACGAATACTTCTCCACAGACCGCATTTACGGCGGCACCGCACTGATCGGTGCCTACGTGTACGGCCCCGGCGATTTCAACTTCACCGGCGGAGTACATGCCAAGGCCATGAACCTGTGTGCCTACGCGGATGATGTGACTGACGAGGTGCGCAAACACGAGCAGGCGCTGTACGAGGATTTCGCAACGGCCACGCTCAACCCGACCATCGTGGACAACTTCATCGGCATGTGCATGGCGAAAATCGTATTCAACTCGGTACTGAACACGCTGTGTACCATGTACCAGATTCGTTTCGGCGAATTCCATGCGCATCCCGACGCACGCTGGCTCACCGAACAGCTGGTCGACGAAGCCTACAGCGCGGCCGAAGCAGCCGGATACCAACTGTTGGGCACGCGCGAAACGGAAGTCGAAACCATTCTGCACACCGCGGGCGTGGCGCATCCGCTGCACTATCCGTCCATGTATCAAGACCTGACCAAGGGACGTCCAACGGAAGTCGACTACATCAACGGCTATATCGCCAAAGTCGGACGCGAGCATGGCTACGAATGCAAGCTGCACGAATTCCTAACCCGCGAAGTGCATCTCGCCGAACAAGCCTTCGCCATCCACAATCCAGACATCGTCGCACAGGCCAAAGCCGACGTCGAAGCCAGTAAGCCGGTAACGGAATAATCGTATTTTTTCAAAACAAGTAGGAGAGGGAAAACAACCATGACCATCGCTATTTTCAAGAGGCCGGACGGCATCAAACGAATCGTTGCAGCAGTACTTGCCGCTGCAACACTTATTTCCGTTGCGGCATGCGGTTCCGGCAACAGCGCATCCGCATCCAAGGAAAGCCTGAACACCACGAAGGGCAAAACCACCACAATCACCGTCGGCGTGTGCGCAGGACCATACGGCGACATGGTCGACAAGGTCATCGCGCCACTGCTGAAGGATGACGGTTTCAAACTGAAGACCAAGCTGTTCAACGATTATGTGCAGCCCAATAAGGCACTTGCATCTGGTTCCATTCAGGCGAATCTTTTCCAGCATGGCAATTATCTGAAGAAGTTCACCGCCGACAACAATCTCGACCTGACCTCCCTTGGACAGACCCCAACCCTTGGCTTGGGCATCTATTCCAACAAGTACAAGTCCATCGATGATATCGAAGACGGAGCTACGGTCGCAATCGCGAACGATGGCTCTAACCTGGCACGTTCTCTCGGCGTGCTCCAGCAGCAGGGTCTGGTGACGCTCAAGGGCGAAGTCGATGCCACCAAGGCTACGGTCAACGATATCGCATCCAATCCGAAGAACCTCAAAATCAAAACGATCGATGCTGCACAGCTGGCCCGTTCCTTGGACACCGTTGATGTGGCTCTGGTGCCGGGCAACTACTCTTGGCTGCTGATCTGAAGCCTGCCGATGCGCTCGCCATGGAAAAGCAGGATGATGGCGTGATCGAAGTGTTCGTGGTCCGTACCCAGGACGTCGATTCCGACTTCGGCAAGGCCGTCAAGAAACTGCTCGTCAGTCAGAAATTCAAGGACGCCATCGCCAAGAGCGAGTTCAAGGATTTCGGCAAGCCGACCACTTGGTGACCGCTGCAGCGCGGCGATAGGTAATATGCAAAGGCCCGTATGAATTGGAAAACTCATACGGGCTTTATGTAAACGAGATTCATCAAACGAAACGTATCGAACGAACGTAAACACGTACTTGAACGGAATGAGGAACGAACCATGAGCGTTATTGAACTCAACGACGTGTCCGTGACCTTTCATGAAGGCGGACGAACCGTCGAAGCGGTCAAACATGTGAACATCAGCGTGGAAAAAGGCGAAATCTTCGGCATCGTGGGCTTCTCCGGAGCAGGCAAATCCACGCTGGTGCGCACCATCAACCTGCTGGAACGACCGACGGGAGGTCATGTGGTGATCGACGGCAGCGACATCACCGCACTCAAAGGCGGTCAGCTGCGCGACCTGCGCAAGAAAATCGGCTTTATTTTCCAAGGATTCAACCTGATCACCAATGTCACGGTCGGCAAGAACATCGAATTCGCGCTGAAAGCCGGCGGATATCCGAAAGCGCAATGGTCGGAACGCATCCGCGAACTGCTGGCACTGGTCGGTTTGGAAAACAAAATCGACAGCTACCCGTCAAGCCTGTCGGGCGGGCAAAAACAGCGTGTATCCATCGCACGTGCGCTCGCCAACAAGCCGGAAATCCTGCTGTGCGATGAAGCTACCAGCGCACTTGACCTGGAAACCACGGAAGGCATTCTGGCGCTTCTGCAACGCATCAACCGCGAACTGGGCATTACCATCGTGTTCATCACGCATCAGCTTGACGTGGCGAAGCAGATTTTCGACCGAGTGGCCGTTATGGAAAACGGTGTGGTAGTGGAGCAAGGCAACACCTTCGACGTGTTCAGCACGCCGAAGCATCCGACCACCAAAGCGTTGGTGGAATGCTATCTGGCATTGCGGTGCCGCCGCAGCTGGTGCCGTCGCTGCCGGCCGGCACCATCGTGGAACTGCGATACAAGGGGGATGCGGCACTCGAACCGCTCATCAGCCGGGTCGCGCAGGATTACGGCGTGAGCATCGACGTGCTGCATGCGAATGTGGAGTATTTCGGTTCGCAGGCCATCGGCATTCTGATTGTGCTCGTTTCTGGCGCGGGGGAGCCGCTGGTGCAGGCGTTGAATACGTTGAGAACGCATGTGTTCAGCTATCGGGAACTTGATCGTGGGCAGCTGGTTGTGGCCGCCGAAGCTGCGGATAATCAGGAGGCGTGAGAACAATGGAAGAAACTCTGGAAATCCTTCAAGACAATCTCGGTCAGGCGTTGATCGACACGGCATACATGGTTGTGGTGTCGGCGATTATCGGCGTGGTGTTGGGCACGTTGGTGGCGTTGCTGCTGTATTTGACCGAAAATCGTTTGTTCACGCCGAATCATGCGTTGAACGTTATTGTCGGTTTCATCGTCAACGCGATTCGTTCGCTGCCGTTCCTGATTCTCATGGTGGTGCTTATTCCGGTTGCGCAATTGATTCTGGGTGATCCTTACACGCCGACAGGTGGCGCAATTTCCCTGTCGATCGCAGCGGTGCCGTTCTTTGCGCGAATCGCGGAAAGCGCGTTTTCCGAAGTTGATCCGGGCTTGCTTGAAGCTGCCATCTCCACTGGTGCCACCACACGCCAAATCATTGTGGATGCGGTATTCCCTCAGGCCTTGCGTCGTTCATTCGTGGTGTGGTGCTCACCATTATTTCACTGATTGGCTATTCCGCAATGGTCGGAACGATCGGCGCTGGCGGCATCGGCGATATGGCCATTCAATACGGCTATAACCGTTACGAAACCGGCGTGCTCGTCGTGATTGTTATTATTCTGATCGTCATTGTGCAGATCATTCAATGGATCGGCGATTGGTTCGCACGCAAGGTGACGCACTGATGGTTGCGTATATGCGTGAATGTGCGCATATACAGTCGCACGATGATAGGGAGGGTTGATGAATGACTTCGTATGTTTCTCCTGTTGCGTTCACTACGGTGGCGCAGTCGATTCCGCCGAATGTGTTCGCCGATATGGATCGCAAAGTGGCTGCCGCGGTTGCGGACGGGGCCGACGTGATCGACCTGGCCAAAGGCAATCCGGATGCGTTCCCCGCTGACTTCATTCGAGAAGTGGCCAAAAAGGCGGTTGACGATCCGGCCAATGCCCGTTATTCGCCGTTCGATGGCAAGCCGAGTTTTCTGCAGGCTGCCGAACAGTGGTATCGCAACACGTATGGTGTTGAGGTTGATTGGAAAACACAGCTTTTTGCCGTGGAGGGCGCGGTTGATGGTCTCGCGGCGCTGTTCGCCGTGCTTGTTTCGCCGGGCGATGCTGTGGCATATGCGGATCCGTATTACCCCTCGTATCATTGCATGACGGTGATGAGCCGTGCCGAGGAGGTTCTGCTGCCGTCACTGCCAGAGCGCGGCTTCCTGCCGGACTTGGATGCGGTGCCTGCGCAAGTGTGGAATCGTGTGAAAGTGCTGGTGCTCAACTATCCGAACAATCCGACGGGTGCGCAGGCTCCGCGTGGGTTTCTGCAACGTGCCATCGATTTGGCTCATGAATATCATTTCGCGATCGTGCAGGATTTCGCTTATGCGGGATTGGGGGTCGATGCGCAGCAAATCAGCATACTGTCGCTGCCGGGTGCCTTCGATGTTGCGGTGGAAGTATGCTCGCTGTCGAAAATGTATGCGATGGCCGGCTGGCGTGCCGGTTTCATCGCGGGCAACGACGACATTGTGTCTCATGTGAAGCAGTACCACTATCAAATGGGTTCCATGGTTACGTCCAGCATTCAAGACGCGGGCACTGTGGCACTGCTGTCGGATCAGAGCTGTGTGGCCGAACTTGCGGAACGGTATGCGTCTCGTCGCGAAATCGTGGCAGGTGGATTGCGTGAAGTCGGACTTGATGTTTTCGATTCAGACGGTGGCATCTACGCTTGGGTGCACGCTCCTGAAGATCAGACGGGTGAACAGTTTGCCGACATGCTGTTGGAACGTGCGTCCGTCGCCGCGCTGCCGGGCACGTGTTTTGGCAAAGTGGGCAAGGATTACGTACGATTCAGCTGCTTAAATCCGAGGACCAGTTGCGTGAGGCTGTGCGCCGGGTGGCTGCTGTGCTAGCGTAATTTTTCCTACGTAGCTTTTTGCATGGATGGGCGATTGCGGTGCGATGCCTTGCATCTCCGCCGTTTGATAGCCGCTTACAAGAAAACGTTATGGCGATTCGCGCGTTCTATAACAAACGTTGATAAGGCGCGGCGCGCGTTGAAACGCAGGATGCGGTTTAGTGGGTACCAGTGACCGCGTGAATGGCATGCGGCAATGAGCCACAACCCGAGGGGGTGCGCACCATGACCAGATTCAACACTCAGTTTGTCCACGGACTGCCGGTCAACGATAACAACACCGGAGCCGTGAACCCGCCGACTACGAAGCGCTTGATGCCGCTGTTTCCGGGCACTCCGCCAAGGGACCCGCGCATGGTTGTCCGGCGAAGGCCGTGTATTTCGAAGTTCTTACCAATCCGTTGCTGCAGGTCAACAATGTGACGAAGATTGCTGAAATCGCTCATCGCTATGGTGCGATTTCCATTGTCGACAACACATTCGTTACCCCGTATCTGCAGCTGCCGCTCGACCAAGGTGCCGACATCGTCATCCATTCCGCTACCAAGTATCTGGCCGGCCATTCCGAAGTCAACGCCGGTCTTGTGGTGGTCAAGGACGACGGGTTGGGCAAACGTGTCTACTTCGCGCAGAATCGTTTGGGTGGCGTGCTTGCGCCGAACGAATGCGATTCGGTGCGTCGTGGTATTCAGACGCTCGCCCTGCGCATGGACCGCCAGCAGGAGAACGCGCGTGCGATCTCCAGCTATCTGTTGCTGCATCCGCTGGTAAAATCCGTGCATTATCCGGGATTGTCGGGGCATGAGTATGAGATTTGGACATTGTTCAGGAAGTTGCGGATGAGGTGACGGTAATGAAAGACGGCCATCTTGTCGAATATGGAGCTGTCGGTTCCGTGTTACGACACCCTAAAGATGCGTATACGAAGATGTTGCTTGAGGCATCGCCTAAATTTGATGAGATTAATGCCTCGTAAGGAGTGATTTTATGATTGACAATGCGGCAATTGATTTCTATGGAGCCGACTGGTGCGGCGACTGCCATCGAGCCAAGGCAGCATTAGACCGTTTCGGGGTCGCCTACAGCCTTCATGATATCGAGCATGAGGATGGTGCTGCAGAGAAGGCCATTGCGATCAGCGGACAACAGCACATTCCCGTGATTCGGTTCGCCGATGGCTCATGGCTGGTGGAGCCTTCGGCCACGCAGTTGCAAGCCAAATGCAAGGAACTCGGCCTGATCTGATTCAACATTGCGTATGCCATCTCACGAGTCGGACAAGGAGAATTGTCTCCTGTTCGGCTCGTAGACGTATGTGGGTCGGCTTCCGGACGGTCGATGTCCGGCTTCCGAATGGACTTTGCCCAACTCGCGGACATTGTCTGCACGTGATTGCATTCTTTGGTAAGTTTTTGCTTGGGTTCGGCAATGGTTGCAGAACCTACGGAAAGCCGTCAATCAACAGGCTTTCGAGAGAAAACCAAAGAAGGGAGTAATGTCATGCCGTTCCTTATTACGCTCCTTGTCATTGCACTTATCGTCGCGTTCCTGTTCCTGTCCACGTTGTTTATCGTGCCGCAGCAGCAGGCCTATATTATTGAGCGTTTCGGCAAATTCAACAAGGTGCAGTTCGCCGGCATTCATATTCGAATCCCGTTCGTGGACCGTATCGCCATGAAAACCAACATGCGCGTCAATCAGCTTAATGTGCAGTTGGAGACCAAGACGCTTGACAATGTGTTCGTCACGGTGGTGGCGTCCACTCAGTTCCGTGTTGACCCGAGCAATGTGGCCACCGCATACTATGAGCTGCGTGATCCGGCTGGTCAGCTGCGTTCCTACATGGAGGATGCGCTGCGTTCCGCCATTCCTGCATTGTCTTTGGACGATGCCTTCTCCCGTAAGGACGATGTGGCCTTTGACGTACAGAAGACCGTCGGCAACGAAATGTCCCGCTTCGGTTTCACTGTGGTCAAGACGCTGATCACTGCCATCGATCCGAGTCCGCAGGTCAAGAACGCCATGGATTCCATCAACGCTGCCCAGCGCGAGAAGGAGGCCACCCGTCAGCGCGCCGAAGCCCAGCGTATTCAGATCGAGACCCAGGCGGCAGCCGAGGCTGAGAAGACCCGTCTTCAGGGTGAAGGCCAGGCCAACTATCGTCGTGAGATCGCCAATGGTATCGTCGACCAGATCAAGAGTCTGCAGGCAGTCGGCATGAACGTGAACGACGTGAACAATGTGGTGTTGTTCAACCAGTATCTCGACACCATGCGTAATCTCGCCTCGTCGCAGAATGCGAAGACGGTGGTGTTGCCGGCTTCGACGCCTGGCGGTTTCAACGAGATGCGCGACCAGATCACCCAGGCCATGATGTCCGCGGACGAAGCTGCGAAATAGTCGCAAAATAGCCGTGCCGATGCTCTGCATCGATGACAAGATGACCTTCGTATTCGTGTTGTGCGAATTCTTGCGCCAAAGTGCTTTTTCCAACACGTCGTGCTCCCTCAATAATAAGCATGGCGCGCTTGCCATTCGACGGGCTTTTCCAAGCCATGAGTGTTTGATATGCCTTGCGCCTGAAGAGCATGGTGTACTCCTTGAAAATTAAGGCATTTACACGAAATGCAGAGTAAGGACAGCGCGTTTTATACACGAAATGCAGAGTGTCGATACGGGGCGAGGATGTTTCGCTGACGTTCCAGAGGCATGAAGAATCCCTCCTTTCGAGACGGCCGCTTATATGTGACGGAGAGCGCGGCGGTGAAAGGAGGGATTATTGTTTGGCGCGTTGCCGTACCGCAACGCACGTCTATGTGATTGGCCTGTCGGCAATGACCGTGTTTTGCGCACGCATGTCATACGTTTCGGCGTATGTCACGCCATGCTGACAAGACCTTCCTTGGAGTTTGAATTCGGCAGTGAGCAGTTCATCGCATGTGATTCAAGCAGGTGAAGCTGTTTCTGCAGGTCCATGACTTTCTTTTCCAGCCATTTGATGGTCATGGCTTGGGTGATCACCAGCAGATCGCGCTGCCCGGAATCGGATTTGTTTGCCAACGTCTGTGCTTCAAGCATGATTTTCGGATCGGCTTTCCAACGGGCGATCGCGCGTTCGATGCGCTTGCCTCCCATGATTTTCGGATCAAGACCTGCGCTGGCGAAAATACTGGTAGGACCGTTGCCGCGCAGATATTGCGCCATGCAACGCACCTGAAATTCCTTCGAGTACGTGATGCGGTCCATGGAAGCTCGCTCCACCGCGGGCAGGGTGTTCAGGTAATACACCTCGGTTTGAGTAAAACGACGACGCATGATGGTTCCCCTTGTGTGATATGCGGATGACGCTTCCGACAACGTCATCCGAATGTCTGCCTCGTTGTTTTCATTCTATTTTTGCGAGATTCGGGGATTTTGCCGTCTGGCACGAAACGAAGTGTTTTTGGCACGAAACGAGAAAACCACCCTAGTTAGGGTTGTTTTAGGAGGATGTGAGACGGGGGTCTGTGCTTCTCGGGGTATTCCCCTAAGGGATGCAGGGAACTGGAAAACGGTATAAACTCGGTTGTGGGACAGACGTATTGACGCCGTGTGGGGGAGGGCAACGAAGACTATGACAGATCATGAAGGGCAAGAGTCGATGGCGGGGACGCGCAGACCCATCATCGAAGTCAAGAATCTGCGTAAGGAATATCCGGTGCTCGACGAAACCGTCGTGGCGCTGGAACGCATCAATCTCACCATTCCGCAAGGGCAGATCTGCTGTATCTACGGCGAATCCGGTTCTGGCAAATCCACTCTGCTGAACCAGCTAGCAGGCATGGAAAAACCGACCAAAGGCGGCGTGCGCATCGGGGGAGTGCCCATTTCTCGGTTGAATGAACGACAATTGGCGGAATTTCGGCAAAAACATCTTGGTTTCGTATTCCAGTCATACAACCTGCTTCCCAATCTGACTGCCGTGGAAAACGTGCAATGCCGCTGATGTTCCAAGGATGCCGAAAACAAGCGTGAGGCAATCGCCAAGAAAATGCTGAAACGAGTAGGGCTCGGCAAACGCATGAACCACTACCCGACGCAAATGTCGGGCGGACAGCAACAGCGTGTCGGCATCGCGCGAGCGTTCGCAGCCAGACCGCAAGTCGTATTCGCCGACGAACCGACCGGCAACCTCGACTCCAAAACCAAAACCGACGTGATGAACATGATCTGCGCGTTCGCTCGCGACCTCGACCAAACCATCGTGCTCGTCACCCACGATGACAATATGGCGCAATATGCCGACCGTATCGTAACGCTACTTGACGGACGCATCATCGATGACCGTCTGATGAACAACGCGTGACGGCAGAGAAGAGAAGGAAATTCCATGAGTAACAGCAACCATTCCGCAAAATTCATCAACATGCTCATCGCATTGATGGCGTCCATCGCCATCGCGCTGACCTGCATTGTGCCGACGGCGCTCGCCGAAGACGGTGATGGCACTGACGACAACAACGGCGGCTCCACCGTGCAGCCGGCCGGTCCGGTGCCGAACATCATCATCACCAACTTCACCTATGGCGACGGTTCCGTGGCGGTCGGCACGAATTTCGATCTTGGCTTCACCTTCCAGAATATGGGCAAGGTCGCGGTCAGCAATATGGTCGTGACCGTTGACGGCGGCGAGAATTTCGCCATTTCCGGCGGTACGAACACGTTCTATTACGATTCGCTGTGGGCGGGCTATTCCCTGACCCAGACCGTGCCCATGCAGGTGCTGTCGAGTGCGAAGAACGGCGCGCAGGGCATCGATATCAACTTCAAATACGAGTATGTCGATGGCGGCACCCGCAATTCCAACACTTCGGATATCAAGATTTCCGTACCTGTTTCGCAGCCCGACCGTTTCGAACTGGGCGATCCCGTGCTTCCAGACGCCATCAATGCGGGCGAGGAATCCACCATTCCATGGAATACGTGAACAAGGGCAAGGGGGATGTATCCAATGTCGAAGCGTCCATCGAGGGTGACGGCATCACCGCCACGCAAGCCACGCAGTATATCGGCAATGTGGCGTCCGGCGCTTCTGGTTCCATCTGATTCGCTTTCACTGCGGATGCGGCCGGCGAATATGATGCCAAACTGAAGGTGACGTACGAGGATGCCGACGGCCAGCAGCAGACCAAGGAATCGCCGGTGAAGATTACGGTGTCTGAGGCTCCGGCTCCCGCCGATCCCGGTATGGATGTTGACCCGCAGGAAAATCAAGGCATTCCGACTTGGGTGTGGATTGTCGTTGCCGTGGCTGTCGTTGCCGTGATCGCCATTGTGGTTGTGGTGGTTGTGCGTCGCCGCAAGAAGGCGAAGAAGGCTGCCGAGGATGACGATTGGGATTGGGATCCCTCCGATTCGCATGCAGGTGCTGATGATGGTGCGGCTAATACGGCTGGTGCCATTGACGCGCCGACCCAGGTGATTGATTCCGTGCCCTCCGACAAGGAGTGAGCATGCGATTTTCGGATATTGCACGTTCATGCACGCAGAATCTGCTGCGTCGCAAATCGCGTACGATTCTTACGGTACTTGGCGTGATCGTCGGCTGCTGTTCGATCGTGCTCATGATTTCCATTGGCCAAGGCATCAACGAACAGAACGAGCAGATGCTCAAAAACATGGGCAACCTGAACGACATCACCGTATATGCGGACGGCGGAGGTTCACATTCCACGGCAACGTCATCCAGCGTGAGCGGTGCCGACGGCGAACAGGCGAAACTCGACGATGACGCCGTGCAGAATTTCCGCAGCATTGCCGGTGTGGCCGGAGTGCTTCCTCAGAAAACGATGTCATACAGTGTGGATGCCACGCAAGGAGCTGGCTCCCGGTACGTGTCGCAATATGTCAACGTGGTGGGAGTCGACGCCACGCAATTGGAAGAATCCGGCTATAAATTGGCCAGCGGACGTCTTCCGATGCGTGCCGGCGAAGTGTTGGCGGGCAAATCCTTCGTGTATTCGTTCTACGACAAGTATGCGTCAGATCCGAGCAATCATCGTATAGAAGCGGGCGGTTATTACTGCGATGAGCACGGTTGCGCCCAATCCGAAGGCGAAGACCCGTTCTTCGATATGCTGAACTCCAAAATCACGTTGATTACCGGAGCCAACTATCAAAGTCCCGACGACTACCACAAGGTGGGCGGCGGATCCGTGGCGCCATCCGATTCCGGCAGCGGTGAGAGTCCCACCATTACCATGCCATACACGGTGGTGGGTGTCATTGATTCCTCCGCCAACAACTATGATGCGTTCACTTCCGGCATTGTGATGAGCATCGACGATATGAAAACGTTGAACGCCAAAATATCGGGGGACACCAAGGCCAACACGTCGAGCAAGGTCGTTTACGATCAGGTACTGGTGCACACCCAAGACATCAAAGACGTTGCCGACGTTGAAGCGCAAATCAAGGGCGCCGGTTATCAGACTTCCTCGTTTGAGCAAACGCGTAAGGAGATCGAAAAGCAGTCGCGGGGCATCCAGTTGGCTTTGGGCGGCATCGGCGCGGTGTCGTTCTTCGTTGCCGCGATTGGTATTGCCAACACCATGATTATGTCGGTGTCGGAACGTACGCGCGAAATCGGCATTATGAAGCTCTTGGCTGCTATGTGCGCGATATTCGCATGATGTTCCTGTGCGAGGCTGGTGCGATCGGCCTTGTCGGCGGTGTGATCGCTTGCTTGATTTCCGCGATTGGTTCGATAGGCATCAATATGGCGTCTTTGGGTGGATTCAGCATTGAGAATATCGGCAAAGCGATTATGGGCGGCGACGATGTGACTCGCATTTCGGTGATTCCGTGGTGGCTTTTTGTGGTGGCCATGCTGTTTTCGATCGCCGTTGGTGTGGTAGCAGGTTTCGGCCCGGCCAATAAGGCTGTGAAGATTCCCGCTTTGGATGCCATCAAGAATGATCAGTGATTGCTGATTACAGATCGCTGATTTATAGATTGGCGGGGAATGGTCCACAGATATACCGATCATTCCCGCCAATTCGCTTATGTATCGATTATTCGCTGAGAATACCGCGGATTCGAGAGACGATGGTTTCTGAAGTCAATCCGTAACGTTCGTTAAGCTCGCCAAGAGGCACTCGGTCGGTGAACTCTTTGGCTGCGCCGAAATTCAGCACACGAACGTGAGAAGCCTTGGTATTACTGGAATTGGCATAAAATGCGGTGACTTTCTCACCCCATCCGCCTTCTAGCTGGCCATCTTCCAACGTAACAACCAAACGATGCCCATCGGCAAGCATCGCCAGTAATTCGGCATCCATCGTGGAATATTGCAATGCGTCAACAAGCGTTGCGGTAATCGCAGCATGTTCTTCATCATTTTCGGCCAGTGCCGACGTAATTTCGGCAGCCAACGGCATGGTATTGCCGAGTCCAAGAATCGCCACATCCTGCCGGGCTGAACGATCTGATAGCGGGCGAACGGGCATGCTCCGGCAATATTGACGGCTGGATCATGCTCTTCGGCACGCTGCAACGGGTCGAACGCCATATCGGCGGCACGTTCAAGTGCGAGAATCTGCTCGCCGGGCATACGAATCGCCACCACGCCATGTCCGGACGGGCCGGTAGCCCAAGCCAACATGTCAAGCATCTGTTCGCCGCTCGCGGGAGCCAAACAGGTCACGTCGGGAACATTGGCGAACATCGTCATATCGAATGTGCCGAATGCGTATTGTCCGCGCCGGAAATTCCCGCGCCGAAAATCAGCAGCGTGGCGGGAACATGATTCAATGCCAACTCTTGCTGCAGCTGGTCGAACGTGCGTTGGAAGAACGTGGCGGAAGTCGCAAGCACCGGGCGTCCGCCAGCCCTGGCGATACCCGCGGCGAATGCGGCGGCATGTTCTTCCGTGATACCGGTATCGACGTAGTGGGCGCCGGCACGTTCACGAAAATCTCGGGTGATGCCATTCGATCCGGGGGTTGCGGGGGAGATGACCACCAATCCCGGCTCATTGTCGAAACGACGTTCCAGCGATGCCATGGCCATTTCGCCATAATATTTGCGTGCGTCGAGCGGTTTGCCGAGCGAGGCCTCCGGATCCTGCCAATGGTTGGCCTCGCATTGGCCCGCATGAGGTTGAGGATTGGTCTGATTGCAGCCATCCGAACCATTGTCGGCTTCCGTTTCGTCATTGAAGCCCAAGCCTTTGGTGGTGTGGATATGCACTACGATCGGGTGGTCAATGTCTTTGACCTCGTTCAGTACTTCCACCAGCGCGTCAACGTCATTACCCTGCTCCACATAGCGGTAGTCCAAGCCGAATGCCTTGAACAGATTCAGTTCGGCCATGCCATTCGACGTACGCAACTTGGCAAGCTGCCCGTACATACCGCCGAAATCCTCAGCGATCGACATTTCGTTGTCGTTGACGATGATGATGAGATTACCGCCCTGTTCGGCCGCATTGTTCAGCCCTCGAACGCAATGGCCGAACTCAGGGATCCATCGCCGATAATGGCGATAACATTGCCGATAGTGCTTTCGCCGGCGGCGCGCGCTGCATATCGCGGGTTTTGGCAAGACCGCAGGCCAGAGAAATCGAAGTGCCGGTATGGCCGAGCACAAAGGAATCATGTTCGCTTTCCAGCGGATTCGTGAAACCGGTCACCTCATCAAAACGAGATTGGTCCAAGTATGCTTCGGCGCGGCCGGTAAGCATTTTGTGCACGTAGCTTTGGTGCGACACGTCGAAAATGAAACGGTCGCGGGGCGAGTCGAACACGCGGTGCAATGCCACAGTGAGCTCCACCACGCCAAGATTCGAGCCGATATGCCCGCCATGTTTTTTGCCGTAGTCGAGCAGCGTGGCGCGGATTTCGAGGCATAGATCGCGTAATTGCTGGGCTGAAAGGGCATGTACGTCCGCCGGAGTGTGAATCGAACTCAAAATGCCAGCGGTCATCGTGCGCAATCACCCTTCCCTACGATCAGTGCAACCAAGTGCGAAATCATATCCCACTGTATGCCCCGACGAGGTGTTTGCGGGCAAAGGAGCGCAAAGTCTTCTCAACTTGAGGCACAATAGAGGTGTTTGCAATCGTGAAAAGCCGTTATTCGCAAAGGAGCGCGAACATGAAAGCCGTATATGCCACCGGAACGAATTATGATGATCCGCTGTCCGTGCTTGAAGTGGGCACTATGCCTGAGCCTGAAACCAAGCCATTCTGGTCCACCATTCGTGTGAACTCGGCGAGCGTGAACCATCATGACGTGTGGAGTCTGCAAGGTGTGGGGCTTTCCGACGAGCAGACGCCGATGATCCTCGGCACGGACGCGGCTGGCGTGTTGGAAGAAGACATTCCCGTACGAAAGGACTTAAGGCCGGTTCCGAAGTGGTCTTGTATACCTTCGTTGGTACCGATGCGCCGGTGTGATGCCGGGGGAGAGACGCTCGATCCTGT
>ENA-OQEB01000295-OQEB01000295.1-human-gut-metagenome-genome-assembly--contig:-NODE-295-length-21426-cov-1.986572_pt1 | contig 21426 bp, 25 predicted proteins | sample MGYA00242787_ERZ504619 | MGnify/ENA primary metagenome ERZ504619 (study PRJEB26092, sample SAMD00036317) | human gut metagenome | host: Homo sapiens | study: EMG produced TPA metagenomics assembly of... | reverse complement strand
TGGAAGGGCGTACTGGAGCCGATGGTCATGATTCCCATGGGACTGGGTATGGTCGCCATCAATTGCGGCACCCTTTTCATGCCCGACGGCACATTGGGGAATCTCTTTCTGGACCCGATGCTTTCGGATACGGACGACTTGATGAACACCATGCAGATAGACTTCCTGCAACCGGTCTACACCCTGACCTTCAGCAACGGATTGATTGCATGCTTCGTATTTATGGGTATCGTACCTGCTCGACGTGGGCTTCCTGCTACAGAAACCGTTTGCCAGCATATTCCTTGCCCTATGTGCCGAATTGGGAACTTTCCTGACTGTACCCATCGCATCTGCATTGGGACTGTCCTTGAAAGAAAGCGCTTCCGTAGCATGGTAGGAGGTGCGGACGGGCCGATGGTGCTTTTCACTTCCTTGGCCCTGGCCAAACATCTGTTTGTACCCATCACGGTAGTGGCCTATCTCTATCTGGGACTGACATATGGCGGTTACCCCTATCTGGTGAAGCTGCTGGTGCCGAAACGCCTGCGCGCCATCAAGATGACGAGCAAGAAGCCGCCCAAAAACTATGATGCCAAAGTAAAACTGGCTTTCTCGGCTATATTGTGTGCTGTACTGTGTTTTCTGTTCCCGGTTGCCTCACCGCTGTTCTTCTCCTTGTTCCTCGGAGTGGCAGTACGCGAGTCGGGGATGAAGCATATCTACGATTTTGTAAGCGGTCCGCTGTTGTATGGTTCTACTTTCATGCTCGGCCTGTTGTTGGGCGTACTTTGCGACGCACATCTGCTGCTCGACCCTAAAATTCTTAAATTGTTGGTATTGGGCATGGGCGCACTGTTGCTCTCCGGTATCAGCGGAATCATTGGAGGGTACATCATGTACTTCATCAAGCGGGGCAATTACAATCCGGTCATCGGAATTGCAGCCGTGAGCTGCGTGCCTACTACGGCGAAGGTTGCCCAGAAGATAGTAAGCAAGGACAACCCCAATTCCTTCATCTTGGGAGATGCCTTGGGGGCTAATATTTCAGGAGTAATCACTTCGGCCATCATTACGGGTATCTATATTACTATAATTCCCTATCTGTAGCCTGCGTAGTGGGTTTAGGTGACGGAAAGAGGTTGTGGCAATCACAATCTCTTTCTTTTTATGATACATGGGGCAAGCTGTTGCATTTCAGATAAAATCCTTTACCTTGCCGGCAAACACATTTATCAAGATATCAGGATGAAGAAAGTACTTAAATTGGCCGGAGGATTCATGGTCGGGGCATGCATCGGTTTCGTAGGAGTAATAGGTGTAAGAGTCCTGGTTTTGGGAGACTCGTTCGACGGTTTACACAGCAAGTTTGCCGAAACCGGCATGCTGGAGACGGTAGGAATTTCCCTGTTAGCCATACTGATTCTGCTGTTCTCCATCTTCCTGCAAGTACTTCTGCACGAAGGCGGGCATCTTGTCTGCGGACTGGCAACCGACTACCGCTTCGTCTCCTTCCGCATCTTCAACCTTACCTTCATACGGAAAGACGGGAAATTATGCATCAAGCGTTTCAGCCTTGCCGGAACGGGAGGCCAATGCCTGCTTACCCCACCCGAAAGGCCTCTTGAAGATATCCCAACCACCTTGTACAACCTGGGTGGAGTGCTTGCCAACCTGCTGACCGCCATCCTTGCCTTCCTCCCCCTGCTGACCGTAGACGGGCTGCCTTACCTGCTGAAATTCTTCCTTCTGATGCTCTCTTTGATTGGCATTCTCCTTGCAGGGATGAACGGCATCCCCATGAAGATGGGCGGCATCGGCAATGATGCCGACAACATGTGCCTGCTTCTCAAGGACAGCAAGAGCAAGCAGGCACTGGTCACCCAGCTGCGCATCAACGCATTGGTGCAAGAGGCATGCGTCCTAAGGACATGCCTGCCGAATGGTTCAGCCAAACGGAAGACATCAACTACAAAGATGCCCTGCAGGTCACCATAGCCTTGATGAGCGCCTCGCGCCTGCTCGACTGCGAAGAATGGGAAGCCGCCTACAATGCATTTGAGAAAATAATGAGCCACCGGCACGAAGTCATCGGGCTTTTGATAAAGGAAACCGCTTGCGAGCTGCTCTTCACCGCATTGGTGACAAAGAGGACCGCACGGGCAGAAGAATTATATACCGATGAGCTGGATACCTACATCCGGCAATATAAGGATGTGACGTCTTCCAAACAGCGGCTGCTCTGCGCCCTGGCACTCTACCGGGACAAGGACACAGCAAAAGCAAAGGAGATTTACGAAGCCACCTGCCAACGGAAAAACAAATACTTGATGCAGGGAGAAGTCAGTTCGGACATAGCTTGATGAAATCAATCCTTACCGCCAAGAATGCCTTGTAAGATGGAACGATATTTCTTTTACTTGTTATATCTACTGCTTGGCTGCTCACTATGCGGTTGTAGCAGAAAACAAGCGCCAAAGCAGACACAAGACCCGGATACGGAGACCACCATCCCGTACGCCGACACCATAGCGGCACCCGTCCCTCCGGCTCCGGCTAAAAGCCGGACAGCCCGCTACCTGGACTCCCTCGGTTTCGTCAACATCGCCGAAGCGGACAGCAGCATCGCCATCGACTTGATGTACACCCGTGCCGACAACTTCACCGGAACCCTATTGTACGAAGACCTGAAAGAAGCCTACCTGCACCCCGATGCCATGAAAAGCCTGAAGCGGGCACAACGCCTACTGAAAGAACAGTACCCCGGCTACAGCCTCATCGTCTACGACGCAGCGCGCCCCTTGTCCGTACAGCAGAAGATGTGGAACGTAGTGAAAGGAACCTCCAAATACATCTATGTCTCCAACCCCTCACGCGGCGGCGGCCTGCACAACTACGGATTGGCGGTGGACATCAGCATACTCGACGATAAAGGAACTCCTCTGCCCATGGGCACCCCGGTAGACCATCTGGCAGGGAAGCCCACATCACAGAAGAAGCCGTGCTCGTGGCACAAGGCAAGCTGACAGAACAAGAACGTGAAAACCGGCTGCTGCTCCGGCAGGTAATGAAAGAAGCCGGATTCCACCCGCTACCCAGCGAATGGTGGCACTTCAACCGCGTCAGCAGGCAGACGGCAAAGGAGCGATACCGGGTCATCCCTTAACTCTCACCCCCAGCTTGTCCGGAAACTTAAATTTGCTATCGCTTTGACGCGGATGACGCAGATGACGCGGATGACGCGGATTTTTAATATTCTTAATCTGTATTATCAGCGTCATCTGTGTCTGAAAAATAATCAGACAGAAAGCTGCGAATTTATGCCCCACTTTGTCCTTTTTGAGATAACTTTGCATCAGAATAAATAAGCCAAGCCATGCCTTTATCCCAAGACACCCTCCGCTTCATCCGCGAGCATCGCCGCGACGACGTGCGCAGCCTTGCCTTGCAGGCACGCCGCTACCCTTCGGTAGACATGCCCGCCGCCATCACACAGATTTCCGGCTGGCAAATTGCCAAAGAGAAGATACCCGCATGGGCCGAGAACGAGCATATACTCTACCCGCCCACCTTTCTCTGGAACAATGCTCCTCCCAAGCAACGGCACAGTATAAAGCGGAGATTATAACTAACCTGCTACATACAGAACAAGAACATCCCGCGCAGAACAGTACCCCCGCATCAGCCGGCACCTTTACCGACCTCACCGGAGGTTCGGCATCGACTGCGCCTATCTCTCCTCCCGCTTCGGGCATGCCACTTACGTCGAGCGCCAGGAAACCCTCTGCCAGATAGCCGCACACAACTTCCCTGTCCTCGGCCTGAACCACATCTCCGTCTGCCACGCAGACAGCGTCCGCCATCTGCAAGAGATGGAGCCCGTGGACTGTATATTCATAGACCCTGCCCGCCGCGACGGACACGGTGGAAAGACCGTAGCCATCGGCGACTGCGAACCCGATATAGCCGCCCTCGAAGAACTGCTGCTGCGCAAGGCAAGACACGTACTGGTAAAACTCTCCCCCATGCTCGACCTCACCCTTGCCCTGAACGATTTGAAGCATGTACGAGAGGCACACATCGTCTCCGTGGGCAACGAATGCAAGGAACTGCTGCTCTTGCTGGGACAAGGCGAAGGAGTGCCGGCAGACGACATCCCCATCCATTGCGTCAACTTCACCGGTGTACCGGCTCCCCAAGCCTCGTCTTCACCCGCCGGCAGGAGAAGGAGCGTGCATGCCCCTACACCCCTCAACTGAAATCATACCTCTACGAACCGAATGCCTCCGTGCTGAAAGCCGGTGCATTCCGCAGCCTCTCCTCATTGTATAAGGTGGAAAAACTGCATCCCAACAGCCACCTCTACACCTCGGACCACTTCCTGCCGGACTTCCCCGGCCGCAAGTTCCGGATTACCTCCTCCTGCGGCTTCGGCAAGAAAGAAGTGAAAGAGATGCTGGCTGCCGAGAAAAAGGCGAACCTCACCGTGCGCAACTTCCCCGCCACCGTGGCCGAACTGCGCAAACGACTGAAATTGGCCGAAGGGGGAGGCACTTATCTCTTTGCCACTACTCTGGCAGACGAGAAGAAGGTACTTATCCGCTGCCAGGCTACGGGATAAGACACCAACCCCTATACCTTCCCCTGCACGAGATGTACATCTCATGTTGCTCGAGATGTACATCTCATACAGTCCGAGATGCACATCTCGTGCATCTTTAGCATCAGTCTGCCAGATGACGGCAAAGGGAGATACCGCCGAAAAGGTACTACCTCCAAGAATTTATGTAACCTCATTGTAACTGAATCGTTATCTGTTCTTCAACGCTCCGCAACCTCCACGTAACGGCAACCCTCTACTTTTGCGGCAGATTATTAACAGATAATAACAAGTATGAAACAGATTTTGAGAGCATTCTTATTCTTACTCCTATTCACCGCCACCGTCAATACGGCCATTGCCGACGAAAAAGCAAATGTCACGAAACAAGGAACTGTACGTGGACGCATCATCGACGCCACTAAACAAACTCTCCCGGGCGCATCCATCTACATCGAGAAACTACACACTGGCGTGACGAGCGACGTCAACGGCTTCTACACTTTCTCTAACCTTGACCCGGGAACCTATACAGTAAAGGTGAGCTACGTGGGCTACTCTCCCGTAGAACTGAAAATCACCATCCCCGCAGGCCGTACACTGGAAAAAGACGTCGTACTGAACGAAGGCGTGGAGTTGCAGGAAGTGGTGGTAGGCGGTGCCTTCCAGGGACAGCGCCGTGCCATCAACTCACAGAAAAACAACATGGGGATTACGAATGTAGTCTCTGCCGACCAGGTAGGCAAGTTCCCCGACTCCAACATCGGTGACGCCCTTAAACGCATCTCCGGCATCAACGTGCAGTACGACCAAGGCGAGGCACGCTTCGGGCAAGTGCGGGGCACGAGTGCTAACCTCAGCTCCGTCACCATCAACGGCAACCGCGTTCCCTCTGCCGAAGGCGATACGCGCAACGTACAGCTCGACCTCATTCCGGCAGACATGATTCAGACCATCGAAGTGAACAAGGTAGTAACCGCCGATATGGACGGCGACGCCATCGGCGCAGCATCAACCTCGTCACCAAGAACTCCCCCTACAAGCGTACCATTGCCGCCACCGCCGGAACCGGCTACAACTGGGTGAGCGAAAAGGCGCAACTGAACCTTGGCTTCACCTACGGCGACCGCTTCTTCAACGACAAACTCGGCTTGATTGTATCGGCCTCCTATCAGAACTCACCTTCTGGTTCCTACGACACCGAATTTGTATGGGAGCAGGATGACAACGGCAAGACGTACGTCAACGACTACCAAATCCGCCAATACTACGTCACCCGCGAACGCCAAAGCTACTCCGCCGCACTGGACTGGGACATCAATGCCAACCACAAACTGACCTTCAAAGGCATCTTCAACAACCGCAACGACTGGGAGAACCGCTACCGTACACGCTGAAAGACCTTGACCCCGACGGCAACGCCACCGTACGCATACAGACCAAAGCCGGTACGCCGGACAACCGTAACGCCCGCCTGGAACGCCAGCGCACCATGGACTTTGCCCTCGGCGGCGAACACCTCTTCGGCGCCCTCTCCATGGACTGGCACGCCAGCTATGCCAAAGCCAGCGAAGAACGTCCCAACGAACGCTACATCGACTTCCAACTGAAGAAACAGAAGTTCGACATGGACCTGAGCGACGAACGCCAACCCTTTGCCAGCCCCAAAACAGGCTCTACCATGACATTGAACGATGAATTCAGCCTGAAAGAGCTGACGGAACAGCAGGAAGACATCAAGGAGCAGGACCTGAAGTTCTCCGCCAACTTCAAACTTCCCTTCAAGAACGGCAACAAGCTGAAGTTCGGCGCAAAGGTAGTGCGCAAGACCAAGGATAAAGAAGTGGACTTCTACGAATACTCTCCTCTGGACGAGGATGCCTTCATGACGAACAGCCTAGCAAATACAGTGGACCAGACCAACAAGAACTTCATGCCCAACAACAAATACCAGGCAGGCATCTACGCCAGCAAGGAATACACCGGCTCTTTAGACTTGAACAACGCTTCCCTCTTTGAGAAAGAGCAGGTACAGGAAGAACTTGCCGGAAACTTCAACGCCCGCGAAACCGTGACTTCCGGCTACCTCCGCTTCGACCAAAAACAGACAAAAGACGTGGAACTGATGACCGGACTTCGCATAGAGAACACCAACCTTGCCTATACGGGACGCACCTACGATGCCGACGAAGACCTCACCAGCAAGACCGACCGTCAGCGCAACAGCTACATCAACTTCCTGCCGTCGCTGCTCGTAAAGTGGAATGTAAACGATGACTTCAAAGTGCGCGGTTCGTTTACCCAAACCTTGTCACGCCCCAAATACTCGGCCCTCGTGCCCAGTGTGAACATCAAGCGTTCCGACAACGAAATCACCATCGGAAACCCGGAGCTGAAACCTACCGTCTCCTACAACTTCGACTTGAGTGCCGACTACTACTTCCGCAGCATCGGTCTGATAAGCGCCGGCATCTTCTACAAGAAGATAGACGACTTCATCGTAGACCAGGTGAGCACCAACTACGAATACCAGGGTAACACCTACACCCGCTTCACCCAACCCAAGAATGCGGGCAACGCCAACCTGGTAGGGGTAGAGTTATCCTACCAGCGCGACTTCAGCTTCATTGCTCCCGCTCTGAAATGTGTAGGTTTCTACGGAACGTACACCTACACCCACTCTCGTGTGGAAGACTTCAACTTCGAAGGCCGCGAGAATGAGAAAGACTTGAGCATGCCAGGCTCTCCGGAGCATACCGCAAATGCTTCCCTATACTTTGAGAAAGGCGGTCTGAATCTGCGCCTGAGCTATAACTTCGCTTCCGACTTCATCGACGAAATGGGAGAAAGCACCTTCTACGACCGCTACTACGACAAGGTGAACTATATGACGTAAACGCCAGCTATACCTTCGGAAAGAAGTTCAAGACTACCTTCTACGCCGAAGCCAACAACCTGCTGAACCAGCCGCTACGCTACTACCAGGGCACAAAAGACCGTACCATGCAGGCAGAATACTACGGCGTGAAAGTGAATGCGGGAGTGAAGATTAATTTTTAAACAACGAATTCTATCTCAACAAGTTATCAACATTAACTACTCAACAATTTAATAATGACAATGAAGAAAATATTCCTTTTACTGTTTATTGCCCTACTCGGCAACGCAGCCATTGCCCAAATCACCGATTACTCCATCTTCGACAAGAAGTTCAACTTCTACGTAGCCAACGACCTCGGCCGTAACGGCTACTACGACCAAAAGCCCATCGCCGACTGATGGGACAAATGGCAGAAGAAGTAGGCCCCGAATTCGTTCTTGCCACCGGCGATGTACACCACTTTGAAGGCGTACGTAGCGTGAACGACCCGCTTTGGATGACCAACTACGAACTTATTTACAGCCACCCGGAGCTGATGATAGACTGGTTCCCCCTGCTGGCAACCACGAATACCGCGGCAATACGCAGGCTGTGCTCGACTACAGTAATATCAGCCGCCGCTGGACCATGCCCGCCCGTTATTATACCAAGACGTTCGAGGACAACGGCGCTACCATCCGCATCCTTTGGGTAGACACCGCCCCGATGATTGACAAATACCGCAACGAAAGCGAGACCTATCCCGATGCCTGCAAGCAGGATTACCAGCAACAACTTTCCTGGATAGATTCCGTACTGACTACCGCCAAAGAGGACTGGGTTATCGTTGCCGGACACCATCCCATCTATGCCGAAACCCCGAAGGACGAGAGCGAACGTGCGGATATGCAGCACGTCTCGATCCCATCCTGCGCAAGCACAAGGTGGATATGTACATCTGCGGGCACATCCACAACTTCCAGCACGTACGCGTGGCAGGCAGCGACATCGACTATATCACCAATTCTGCCGGTTCGCTCGCCCGCAAGGTGAAGCCCATCGAAGGGACCGTATTCTGCAGCCCCGAACCGGGTTTCTCCATTGTATCGGCCAGCAAAAAGACACTGGAACTGCGCATGATTGACAAGAAAGGGAATGTATTGCACACGGTGACGCGCAGCAAATAATCCAAGCCGGCACGCAAGCAGGCGCATTCCCCCGAAGCCCTGCCGAACAACCACTTTCCTCCCACGAAGCAAAAGACCATGTTTCGTAGGAGGATTTTTCCATCTCATACGACAAAAACAAAGCCTATCCGCAGGAATACAAGAAAAAAGCCCTATATTTGCATTTGTCAATACATAACTATGATGAAGAAGATACACTTCCTGCTACTAATCAGCCTGCTACTTGCCGCTTGCAGTGATGACGACAAAGAGAAACAACCCGCTTTTGTGACCAATATCACCATATCCGATGCCGGAAAGACCTTCAATCCCGGTGATGCCGTGACCGTCAAAGCCGACGGCTTGCAGAGCGGCGACCAAATCATATTGGACATCTACTGGCCGATAGCCGACAATCCTCTCTTTCCCGAAGGGTATTCACGCTACACACGCGCGTTACCACGGAGCAAACCACCAACAGCATTACTTTCCTTGCCCCCGGACACTGGCCCGCCTCACGGGTAGAAATGTTCCTGGAACGGGCAGGACAGCTTCAGCCTCTCGGCCAGATTTCGGTAGCGACGGACAATCCCCCGAAGAACCATATCTCTACGGTATCACCAACTCCCACGCCATTTACACACCGACCGTTCCCCGCGGCATCACCCGTATCGACCTGGTAACACAAGAAATATCGGAAGTAATCCAGTTCCATGACGACGAAGATTTCCACCTTGCCGCCAACATCCCCGGCACCAACATCCTCTGCGGGATACGGGAGAAAGACGGCAGTAGTTTCATCGATGGATACGACCTCTGCATGCACTATTGGTGTAACCCGGTAGAACGTAACGCAATTACCATCTGCTCGGACTTCAACAACACTGTTTCCCTGGAAATGGCCGGAGATAAGCTCCTCACCTACTGTAGCATCTCTTATCCGGTATATACCCGGTTGAATATGCCACCGATACATACTCCCGAAATACCATTACCGGATGGACTGAGGCCCGAATCCCTCTCACGCTATCCGGGCGTGATAGCCGACGCCCACATGCTGCTCTCGGCCAACAACGGCGACGGCACCTTCTCGCCCGTCGTGATAGACATCGCCAAAGAAAAGATGCATTGCTACGACCCCATCAAGCCGAAGCCTTGATACCTTTCCGGATTATGGAACCATCCCCCGAAAACCCAAACAGCCTGCAATGCAAAGGAGGCTATATCGTTTCCCGTGCCAATGGTGGAGATACGCAATTCTGCTTATGGGATACTACTGCCGGAAACTTGAAAGAGTCTTTCGCCACCTACCCAACGCCGTACGCTCCGCTACCATGTACTACTCCAAGGACGGGCAGACAAGGAAACTCTACGTGCAGTTTGCAGGCTATCGTGAAGGCGACTTCATCGAAACTTATGATTTCCAGACAAAGAAATGGAGGATGTTTATGTTCTACGTACCGTTTGCAGAGATTTTACTGGCACGATAACCGGCTCCCTTACTGCTTTTTCTCCCGCAAGTCATCCTTGGGTATGGTCGTCTCACTGCCGTCACGCGTAGCTATGTAGTGAGGAGACATGATTTCGATGCCTGCTTCGTTGAAGGCATCCTGGATATTCTGATGCAAATCAGAGTAAATCTGGCTAAGGCTGTTGGCATCCCTGATATAGGCATTCACTTGATAAACCGGATAATAATCCTGAAGGGAAGTCTCCAATACAAACGGACGGGGATCATCTATCACTCCAGGAGTATTCAATGCAGCCTCTATCAACAGCTGATGTGTCTTCCGCCACGGAACATCGTAGCCAATACTGACCTCCGAATGGATAATCAATCCATACTCACGGGCAGACTGGCTGTAATTGACCGTATGGGAAGACATGATGAAAGAGTTCGGAATGGTCACCACCTCATTCTTCGGAGTACGGATGCGGGTGACGAGCGGTGTTTTCTCAATGATGTTGCCAGTAGTGTCATTCAGCTTGATGCGGTCACCCAGCTTGAAAGGCCGCATGTAGGTTATGACCAGTCCTGCAATGATATTGCCGATAACCGTACTGGAACCGAGCGAAACAATCAACCGACAAACACGGAGATTCCCTGGAAGACTCCCGACTTGGAACCCGGCAGATAAGGGTAAATCATGGCAATCATAAACGCATAAAGCAAGAAGCGCACAATATGATAGGTAGGAATGGCCCAATCCGGATAGAAGCGTTTATCTTCAGCCGTTCAGCCTGCACCTCATTGGCAAGATAACGCACCAGTCTGACCAGATACTTCACCGCATAGCATATCACAAAGATAGTGAACAGATTGGGTATATAGTCGGCTATTCCATTCAAGATGACCTTTATAGGATTCCAGATGTAGGAGAATAATGTATAAGCCAAGCTCTTGGTCTGAGGGAAAATGGAGAATAATAACGGAACCGTCAGCAGCAACTGCAACAGCATGATACATAACGCACCAGGTTGGCAACAAACACCAGCAGGTTGACCTGCTTCTGCGTATCCAGCAATTCATAATCCTGAATAGAGATCGGTTTCAGCTTGGTATCCTTCAGCTTCTGAATGCGTAGTTTGAGTTTTCTGAACAGCCAGTTGGTAAACTTGAACAAGAAGAACTGTCCCACAAGCACCAGGATAAAGTACAAGATACGCTTACCCAACTGCCACAAGCTATGCTCCTTCTGCATGGCTTTCAGTTTGTCCACCACGACATGCCTCTTGCTGGCGGCCAGCTGGTCGCGGGTACAGTTTTCCCACAAAGCATCCTGATCGGTAAAGGAAATGATGACCTTTTCGCCATACATCAAGTCTGTAACAATATCCGTACTCTCTAAATAAACAGAGTCCGGACGCAGATTGAAACGCGTGCCCAATGCTTCGATGACGTTACTTACATCTTTGGCTCGCTGTTGGGGCGTATGCCTCCACGCTTGGCATACAGATAGAACAAAGTGTCCTTCTCCACCACCACCGGAATACCCGGTGTCACCGTCCGCAACGAATCAATGCGTTGTTTCTGCAATGCCAGCTTCACCGAATCGGCCGCATAGCCCGCCAACTTCATCTGCTCCATTTCCATCCGCAGGTTCGCCTCATTCAGCCGGGCTGTTTCCAACTCCTGCCGGACAAGCGACAACTGAATCGAATCGGAGTCAGTCCTTGCCACTGTGACACTCCCCACACTATCCTCACCTAAAACACTGAGCACTTTATCTACCAACTGAGCTGACACTCCGTCCGCCAGCATCAACAGCCAACAAAGACAGAAAGCACGGATAACCTTCATATATAAACTTCTTGATTTGATTCTTTGCAAATATACCCAATAAATGCTTCAAACATACGGAATGTTTTTAACTTCCTACTCTAATCGACATAACTTTTTCATGCAAACATGAAAGTTCTGTATCCGGTTTGCACTATCTTTGTACTCAAAATTGACATACCTATGGATATATTGTTTCTTGTCGGAGGACTGCTCCTCATTCTTCTGGGTGCCAATGGCTTGACAGACGGTGCCGCATCCGTTGCCAAACGTTTCCATATACCGTCCATCGTCATCGGGCTTACCATTGTTGCCTTCGGCACTTCCGCACCGGAACTCACCGTCAGCATATCTCTGCTCTCAAAGGCAGTGCAGACATTGCCATTGGCAATGTGGTGGGAAGCAATACGTTCAATACCCTGATGATTGTGGGTTGTACGGCCCTTTTGCCCCGATAGCCATTACCCGTAACACACTGAAACGCGAAATCCCCCTTTGCATCCTTTCATCCTTCGCCCTGCTGATTTGTGCCAACGACGTCTTACTGGACAGCAGTGGGGAGAACATACTCAGCATCACCGACGGCCTATTGCTGCTATGCTTCTTTACCATTTTCCTGAGTTATACTTTTGCCATTGCAAAAGGGATGGAAGTATGAAGGAACCGGAAAAGGAGCACTTACAGGAAGAAGACGAAATCAGGCTGTTACCCGCGTGGAAGTCCGCCCTATACATTCTCGGCGGACTTGCCGGCTCATCATCGGAGGTAATTTCTTTGTAGACGGTGCCAGCGGCATAGCCCGCGGATTGGGTGTCAGCGAATCCATCATCGGTCTCACGCTCGTAGCAGGCGGCACTTCATTACCCGAACTCGCCACCTCCATCGTAGCCGCCTTGAAGAAAAGCCCCGAAATAGCCATCGGAAACGTCATCGGAAGTAATCTCTTCAATATATTCTTCGTACTGGGTTGTTCGGCCTCCATCACTCCACTGCGTCTGACGGGCATCACCAATTTCGATTTGTGGGTACTCGTAGGGTCCAGCATCCTGCTTTGGCTGTTCGGTATCTTTTTCGGGAAACGCATCATCACCCGGGTGGAAGGAAGCATTCTGATTCTCTTGCTACATTGCCTACCACAGCGGTACTGATATACAACCTCTAACAGCAAATTTACAAACACCCTACGCGGTATTTTAAAGATTATCACGTATTTTTAAATAAGGCAAGCTGTACCTCGGCATAAAAAATAAGCAAGCTTATTTTGTTCTGCTCTCAGTTTGCATTACCTTTGTGGTCTCAATATTGAACAACTATGGCAATTACAATCAAGAAAGTAACCACAAGACGGGAACTGGAGCGCTTTATCCGTTTCAACTACCTGCTATACAAAAACAACCCTTATTCCGTCCCCGACCTTTTCGATGACATGCTCAACACCTTCAACAAGAAGAAAAACGCTGCATTCGAATTTTGTGAAGCCGACTATTTCCTGGCTTATCGGGAAGGTAAAATCGTAGGACGTGTAGCTGCCATCATCAACCACAAGGCAAACCAAACCTGGAACAAAAAGGAAGTCCGCTTCGGCTGGATAGACTTCATCGATGATGCGGAAGTCTCCGATGCCTGATTCGCACCGTGGAAGAATGGGGAAAAGAACGGGGAATGACACATATACAAGGCCCGCTGGGATTCACAGATTTCGATGCCGAAGGTATGCTCATCGAAGGATTCGACCAGCTCAGCACCATGGCCACCATTTATAACTATCCCTACTATCCGCAACATATGGAGCGCATGGCTTTGAGAAGGATGCCGATTGGTGGAGTACAAAATCTACATTCCCGACGCCATACCCGACAAGCACAAGCGCATCTCCGACCTCATCCAGCGCAAGTATAACCTCAAGGTAAAGAAATACACATCTGCCAAGAAGATTGCCCAAGACTACGGTCAGGCCATCTTCGAACTGATGAACGAAGCCTATCAGCCACTCTATGGCTATTCTGCACTGAGCCAACGGCAGATTGACCAATACGTCAAGATGTACCTGCCCATCCTCGACCTACGCATGGTGACATTGATTACCGATGCCGATGACCAGCTGCTTGCCGTAGCATTTCCATGCCGTCACTCGCCGAAGCGTTGCAAAAAGCCCACGGGCGCCTGCTTCCTATGGGTTGGTATCACCTGGCCAAGACCATCTTCTTGAAGAAATATCCCAAGATGCTCGATTTGCTGCTGGTTGCCGTGAAACCGGAGTATCAGAACAAGGGGGTAAATGCATTGTTGTTCTCCGACCTTATCCCCGTCTATCAGCAACTTGGTTTCGAGTATGCCGAGAGTAATCCGGAGCTGGAGCTGAACGGCAAGGTGCAAGCGCAGTGGGAGTACTTCAAGACGGAACAGCATAAACGGAGAAGATGCTTTGTGAAAGGAATAAAATAAGTTCTAAATCCAGAATATAAGCTTGTCAGAAGTCCATAAAAGACATTATTTTTTTGCGAACCCCCGAATTTCTCATTACCTTTGTCGCAATGCGCAATATGAAGGAATAACGTACTTATGGAAGATAACAACAATATGACCCTGCCGCTGGAAGAAGCAGACAACAATATCACAGAGAGCCCCGTTTCCAGCGTGGAATATACCGACGACAACATCCGCCACCTGGACGACATGGAGCATATCCGTGTCCGTTCCGGTATGTACATAGGCCGTCTGGGCGACGGCTCACAGAACGATGACGGCATCTATGTGTTGCTGAAAGAAGTGATGGACAACAGCATCGACGAGTTCAAGATGGGTGCCGGAAAGCGTATAGAAGTGACTATAGAAGACAGTCTGCGTGTCAGCGTACGCGACTATGGACGAGGCATTCCGCAAGGCAAACTGGTAGAGGCGGTCAGCAAACTGAATACCGGGGGTAAATATGACTCGAAGGCTTTCAAGAAAAGTGTCGGACTGAACGGCGTAGGTATCAAGCAGTCAATGCGCTGAGCAGCCGCTTCGAAGTACGCAGCTACCGCGACGGCAAGGTACGTATCGCCATCTTTGAAAAAGGAACGCTGTTGAGTGATGTGACCGAAGACTCGACAGAAGAAAGCGGAACCTATATCTTCTTCGAACCGGACGCCACACTCTTCTTGAACTATTCCTTCCAGAACCAGTTCGTAGAAACCCTGCTGCGCAACTACACCTACCTGAATACGGGCCTCACCTTCATTTACAACGGCCAGCGCATCGTTTCCCGCCACGGCTGGAGGACTTGCTGAAAGACAACATGACCAGCGAAGGCCTTTACGACATCATCCACCTGAAAGGAGAGGACATCGAGATTGCCTTCACACACACCAACCAATACGGCGAAGAGTACTACTCCTTTGTCAACGGGCAACACACCACCCAAGGCGGCACACACCAGACTGCCTTGAAGGAACACATTGCCCGTACCATCAAGGAGTTCTACAACAAGAACCAGGAATATGCCGACATCCGCAACGGACTGGTAGCCGCCATTGCCATCGACGTGGAGGAACCCATGTTCGAGAGCCAGACCAAAACGAAACTGGGCAGCAACAACATGTGGCCTGCCGCGCCGCAGGAACACAAGCCCGCCGGCCCCACGGTGAACAAATACGTAGGAGACTTCATCAAGACGGAAGTGGACAACTACCTCCACAAGAACCCGCTTGTGGCCGAAGTGATGCTGCAAAAGATACAAGACTCCGAGAAAGAGCGCAAAGCCATTGCCGGCGTCACCAAGCTGGCACGCGAACGCGCCAAGAAAGCCAACCTGCACAACCGCAAGCTGCGCGACTGCCGCTACCACTTGAGTGACGGTAAAGGCAAAGACCAGGAAACCGAATCCTGCATCTTCATTACCGAGGGAGACTCCGCCAGCGGTTCCATCACCAAGAGCCGCGACGTGAATACCAAGCAGTATTCAGCCTGCGTGGTAAACCGCTAAATTCCTACGGACTCACCAAGAAAGTAGTTTATGAAAACGAAGAATTCAACTTGCTTCAAGCAGCCTTGAATATAGAAGACGGCATAGAGACACTGCGCTACAACAAAGTCATCGTAGCTACCGATGCCGATGTGGACGGCATGCACATCCGCCTGCTCATCATCACCTTCTTCCTGCAGTTCTTCCCCGACCTGATAAAGAAAGGGCATGTATATATCCTGCAAACCCCTCTCTTCCGCGTGCGCAACAAAAAGAAGACAAGTTATTGCTATACAGAGGAGGAACGTGTGAAAGCCATTGAAGAACTGGGTCCCAACCCCGAAATCACCCGATTCAAAGTCTGGGAGAAATCTCGCCCGACGAGTTCAAGCATTTTATCGGCAAGGATATGCGTCTGGAACAAGTGTCCCTGCGCAAGACAGACCTCGTAAAAGAGCTGCTGGAATTCTACATGGGTAAGAATACCATGGAACGACAAAACTTTATTATCAACAACTTGGTTATAGAAGAAGATTTGGCATCATGAGAAGAGCTATCTTTCCGGGAACATTCGACCCGTTTACTATCGGACACTCTTCGGTAGTGAGCCGTGCACTGACTTTTATAGACGAAATCGTCATAGGCATCGGCATCAATGAAAATAAGAATACGTATTTCCCCTTGGAAAAGCGCGAACAAATGATACGAGACTACTACCGGAACGAGCCGCGCATCATTGTGCAGTCCTATGACTGCCTGACTATCGACTTTGCCCGGCAGGTAGATGCCAGTCTGATAATACGCGGCATACGCACCGTGAAGGATTTCGAATACGAGGAAACCATTGCCGACATCAACCGCAAACTGACCGGCATAGAAACCATCCTGCTCTTCACCGAGCCGGAACTTACCTGCGTCAGTTCCACCACCGTGCGCGAACTGCTGCAATACGGCAAGGACATAAGCATGTTCATACCGGAGGGAATGGAGATTAGGGATTAAGGATAAAGGATTAGGGATTAAAATGGAAATGATGAAAAAACTATTTACTATTATAATATGTATATGCGCGGTGACGGCACAAGCGCAAAAGCCGAACAATGAAGCCCTGCGCAAACTGCAAATGGCAGAGTTTGCCATCACCAACCTTTATGTGGACAAGGTGGATGAAGACAAGCTGGTGGAAGAAGCCATCATCAAGATGCTGGCACAACTCGACCCGCACTCCACCTACAACAACGCCGAAGAAGTGAAGAAGATGAACGAGCCGTTGCAAGGCAATTTCGAGGGCATCGGCGTACAGTTTCAGATGATAGAAGATACCCTGCTTGTGATACAACCCGTGAGCAACGGACCTTCCGAGAAGGTGGGCATCCTTGCCGGCGACCGTATCGTAGCCGTCAATGACAGCGCCATTGCCGGAGTAAAAATGAGCACGGAAGATATTATGAGCCGCCTGCGCGGACCGAAAGACTCGGAAGTGAAACTCACCATCGTGCGCCGTGGCGTGGACGACCAGCTGTACTTCACCGTGAAGCGTGACAAAATTCCCATCCTCAGCCTGGACGCATCTTACATGATACAACCCAAAACCGGCTATATCCGTATCAACCGCTTCGGGGCAACCACCGCCGAAGAGTTTGCAGAAGCCCTGAAAAGCCTGCAAAAGAAAGGAATGAAAGACCTCATCCTCGACCTGCAAGGAAATGGAGGAGGGTATCTGAATGCCGCCATCGACCTTGCCAACGAATTTCTGAAGCAAAAAGAACTCATCGTCTACACCGAAGGAAGGGCCGCACGCCGCAGTGATTTCTTTGCCAAAGGTACGGGCAACTTCAAGAACGGCCGTCTCATCATATTGGTGGACGAGTACTCCGCTTCTGCCAGTGAAATCGTGACCGGAGCCATCCAGGACTGGGACAGAGGCGTGGTAGTAGGACGCCGCACCTTCGGCAAGGGATTGGTACAGCGTCCTATCGACCTGCCGGACGGTTCCATGATTCGCCTCACTATCGCCCGCTACTATACTCCTTCGGGCCGTTGTATCCAGAAGCCTTACGACAGCACTGCCAACCTCGACGGCCGCCTAACCGGCGAGAACAGTCAGGATAAGTATAACCAGGAACTGATAGACCGCTTCAATCATGGAGAAATGATTCATGCGGACAGTATCCATTTTGCCGACTCCCTGAAAGCACAGACCAAGCGTATGGGACGTACCGTTTACGGAGGTGGAGGTATCATGCCCGACTTCTTCGTCCCCATCGACACTACCCAGTACACAGACTATCACCGCAACCTCGTAGCCAAAGGCGTGGTTATCAAAGCCACTACCGGCTACATCGAGAAGCACCGGAAGGAGTTGCAGAACAAATACAAGAAATTCGAAGCCTTCAACGAGAAGTTCGAAATAGACGATAACTTCCTTGCCGAAATACGTACGCTTGCCGACAAAGAGAAAATCAAGTTTGACGAGAAACAGTACAACCAATCCCTACCGCTCATCAAGACACAACTTAAAGCCTTGATAGCCCGTGACCTATGGGACATGAACGAATACTTCCAGGTGATGAACAGCACGAACCAGAGCGTGCAGCAAGCTCTAAAAGTGCTGAACGAAGGCATCTACAGCACTATTATCCAATAGCCGACTTGAAACAAACTTAGGCGCGGATTATGCGGATTTAGTTTATCTAACTCCGCGTATTCCGCGTAATTCGCGCCTAAAATCATTCTCCGAACAGCCACTTATTCAGCCACTTGTTGACGTAGATGTTGACCACAGCACATCCAGCACCGATTGCAGCCCCCGCCAACACATCTGACGGATAATGCACTCCCTCGTTCATACGGGAAACTCCCACGGAACAAGCCCACAGGGCAGACGGAGCTATCACATACCATTTAGGATACTTTACACTGAGCGAGGTGGCAAGGGCAAAAGCCGTCGCCGTATGTCCAGAAGGAAAAGACGGGCTGCCTTCATGGCTATATGCATGCACTCTGTCGGGATATTTATCATAAGGACGCTCACGGTCCACCAGATATTTCATTCCATAAGTCACAACAAAAGCCCCCGCTACACTTGTACCTACGTAGACCGCATCTTTCAGCAAACCCTTATCATGTTTTATCCAAGCGGCAACCGCCATCGCCACCGGAACACCGACAGCAACATAGGCTCCGAACGTGAAATTATCTTATTATAGTTACGGACAAACTTGCCATCCCAACTGTTAACCCGGTGCAAAGTGTTAATATCCCAATTCTGTGCCGAAAGACCGGATACAACAAGGCAGATAAAATATACAAAAAAAATAGCCTTTTTCATAAGTCCTTTATATTAGTTTGACGCAAAGATAGGACAAATAGATAGAGTTTTCACAAAAAAATTCTATCTTTGTTGCCACATTTATAATAATTCGCTAATCATTTCATGAGACTGGAAACTTGCTGCAACCGACAGATTGATTGTATGGTATGTCCCCAAAAATCAGAAGGAGTATTGGTTTACCGCCACTACCCCAAGGGACAACATTTCTCTGCTGAAAAGTGCACACAGAACTGCATGATATTTATGCTGAAAGGTGAATTACTTGTAAACAGTGACGAATATCCGGGCACCACTCTCCAAAGCCGCCAGCTCATCTTGCAAGCCATCGGCTCCAAAGTAGAACTCCTGGCTTTGACCGAAGTGGAATATATTGTCTATTGGTTCACCGAGCTTCCTCTGATTTGCGAAGAGCGCTACAAGGAGATACTGAAACGCTCGGAAGCCCCCTTGACTTATACCCCGCTTACCGCGATTTCCATGCTCGAAGGGCTCCTGAAAAGCCTTGCCTGCTACCTCAACGAGCAACCCTATGCGTGCAGCAAATACATTGAAATGAAATGCCAGGAATTGGTATACATATTGACATGCTACTATCCGCTACACCAAATCAGTACATTCTTCTACCCATCAGACTTATACGGAAAGCTTCCAATATTTCGTCATGCAGAACTACGACAAGGTGAAGAATGTGGAAGAGTTTGCCCACCTCGTGGATATACCACCACCACATTCCGCCGTCTGTTTAAAAATATGTATGGGGTCCCGGTCTATGAATGGATTCTGGACAAGAAACGTGAAGGAATTCTGAACGACCTGCAATACACCAAACAACGCATTTCAGTCATCAGCGCCCGCTATGGCTTTGATTCCCTATCCCACTTTGCCCACTTCTGCAAAGACTCTTTCGGAGACACGCCCCGCGCCCTGAGAAAACGTTCGGCAAACGGAGAAAAGATTTCCATTATCTGCAAAGAGCAAGGCAAAGACCAGGAGGACGAGTAAACCTTTTACTTGTCCGTAAACTTCGCATTCTGCCGGATTACGGAATTATTTCTTTAATCGCTTGCTTTATCGCTGGATTTCTCCTATTTTTGCGAAACATTTACAGAAGTATCCTGATAGAACAAATTTTCAAACTATTAAATAACTTAAATTCAATCATTTATGTGGTTAAGTAATTCATCTGTAGGAAGGAAAGTGGTGATGAGCGTTACCGGTATCGCCCTTGTCCTGTTTCTGACATTTCACATGGCGATGAACCTGGTTGCATTAGTCTCGGCTAATGGCTACAACATGGTTTGTGAGTTCCTGGGAGCAAACTGGTACGCATTGGTGGCTACGGTAGGTCTGGCTGCCTTATTCATCATCCACATCATCTACGCTTTCTGGCTGACTATGCAGAACCGTAAGGCACGTGGTAGCGAACGCTATGCCGTTACGGAAAAGCCCAAGACTGTGGAATGGGCTTCTCAAAACATGCTCGTACTGGGTATCATCGTAATCGTGGGTTTGGGCCTGCACCTGGTAAACTTCTGGGCTAAAATGCAGCTTCCCGAGTTGATGCACAACATGGGCATGCATGCTGACACCCTCACGCTGGCATATGCAGCCAACGGTGTCTATCACATTCAAAACACCTTCAGCAATCCGGTATTCGTAGTGCTTTACCTCGTTTGGCTGGGCGCATTGTGTTCCACCTCACTCACGGTTTCTGGAGCTCCATGCAGTCTTTGGGCTGGAACAACAAAGTATGGATTAACCGTTGGAAATGTATCTCCAACATCTATTCTACTATCGTTGTCCTCTGCTTCGCTCTGGTAGTTGTCGTATTCTTTGCAAAAATCATTGTGCGGCGCTTGCTAAATTCAAATTGTAAATGACTAAATTGTAAATTGCATTATGACTAAGATAGATTCTAAAATACCGGAAGGACCGGTGGCTGAGAAATGGACCAATTATAAGGCTCACCAAAAATTAGTAAACCCTGCCAACAAACGTCGTCTGGACATCATCGTAGTAGGAACCGGACTTGCCGGTGCCAGTGCTGCCGCCTCTCTGGGCGAAATGGGTTTCAGAGTATTCAACTTCTGCATCCAGGACTCTCCGCGCCGTGCACACTCCATCGCTGCACAAGGTGGTATCAACGCAGCCAAGAACTATCAGAATGACGGTGACTCGGTTTACCGTTTGTTCTATGATACAGTAAAAGGTGGTGACTACCGTGCCCGCGAGGCAAACGTTTACCGTCTTGCTGAGGTGTC
>ENA-OQEB01000294-OQEB01000294.1-human-gut-metagenome-genome-assembly--contig:-NODE-294-length-21429-cov-2.493897_pt1 | contig 21429 bp, 33 predicted proteins | sample MGYA00242787_ERZ504619 | MGnify/ENA primary metagenome ERZ504619 (study PRJEB26092, sample SAMD00036317) | human gut metagenome | host: Homo sapiens | study: EMG produced TPA metagenomics assembly of... | reverse complement strand
CGACCTTGCTATGTATGCACTGTATATAGGCATCTTTATCAGTCCTATCCAGATACTTGTAGAGCTGACTGAGATGATGCAGAAGGGACTTTCGGGTTTTAGAAGATTCTTAGAGGTGGTGGAAACTGAGCCGGATATAGTTGATGCTGCTGATGCAAAACCGCTTAAAAATGTAAAGGGAAATGTCTGTTACGAGGATGTTTCGTTCCACTATAGCGATGATGATACACCGGTGCTTTCGCATGTATCCTTTGAGATACCGGCAGGAAAATCAATTGCGCTTGTTGGACCGTCAGGAAGCGGAAAGACTACAATATGCTCACTGCTTCCGCGGTTTTATGACGTGACGGAGGGCAGGGTCACAATAGATGGAAATGATGTGAGAAAGCTCACGCTTGAGAGTCTTCGCTCGCAGATTGGACTGGTTTCGCAGGATGTTTATCTGTTTGGCGGAAGTATAAAGGACAATATCGCCTATGGAAAACCGGATGCGACGATGGATGAGATTGTAGATGCGGCCAAAAAGGCGAATATACACGATTTTATCATGGAGCTGCCGGATAAATACGATACGTTTGTCGGTGAGAGAGGCACCCGATTGTCAGGAGGGCAGAAACAGAGGATTTCCATTGCGAGGGTGTTCCTTAAAAATCCGCCTGTGCTAATACTTGATGAGGCAACCAGTGCCCTTGACAATGAGAGCGAGCGCTTTATCCAGAAAAGTCTTGAGGAGCTGGCAAAGGACAGAACGACTATCACAATTGCCCACAGACTTTCGACAATCAGAAATGCGGATGAAATTCTCGTGGTAGCTGACTGTGGAATTGCTGAGAGAGGCACACATGAGGAGCTTTTGGCATTGGACGGAATATATGCGCGCTATTATGATATGAGCAGGTAGGATTAAGGAAAATTCCACTGATTAATCATAAATGAGGGGCAAAATACCTTTTGACCCTTTAATCATGTTATTATAGCTGCATAAACTAACTATATAGGAGCAGACACTATGCAGGCAATGTTCATAGACGTAGACGGCACTTTAAGCAGTCCGTGCTACAAGGTAAACGGAAAATTTCAGATAGGAATGTCAGATGTGCAGTGGGCAGACTACTGCAGTAAGCATGGTGAGGATACATATGAGTGGTGCCGTCCTGTGATGCAGGTAAAGGAGTATGCCATGAAGGCAAAGGAAAAAGGCACGAAGCTGTATGTGCTTACCACATCAGGCACAAAAATCGAGACAGCTGCAAAGCGCAGATTTTTAGACAGATACTATGCAGGTATGTTTGATGACATCTATGCGGTGGAGCATGATGATGACAAGGTCAGGTTCAATTCTTAAAAAAGCAGCTAGAGCTTGGGATTGAACCGTCGGACTGTGAGCTTGTGGAGGATACATACCGTATACTTTTGCAGACAGTGACAGAGGGGATTAAATCCACTCACATCACAACGATTCTCACAGGCGGATGCGAACGGTAACCAAAAATTTTCCACGGTCTATAAAGAAATAAAAAAAACATCCGATAAATATGTCAGGAAGCAAAATTTACATATTTCAAGGATGAAATATAAATAGAAAGGAGATCCTGTTATGCGTATAGATGCATATAATCAGATAGCCCAGTTGTATGGCGTATCAAGAACAACAAAGACAGCAAAGACACAAAGCGCGTCGAGGATGTCTGATCAGGTATCAATTTCGCAGGCCGGTAGAGATTACCAGATTGCGAAAAAAGCAGTATCAGAGGCTTCGGACATCAGGAAGATAAAGTCGCTTTGCTTAAGAACATGGTAGACTCCGGACAGTATGAGGTCAGTGGAGATGATTTCGCCAGCAAGCTGTTAGAGAGGTACAACTCTCTGTAATATGATAATCATATCATATATCAAAGGTAAAAGAGGATTTTATAGTGGCTAGTTTAGTGGAAGAGCTTATAAATGTGCTCACAGAGGAAGAAAAAGTATACAGAACACTCGCTGCAAATGGGGAGAAGAAACGTCAGATAATCATAGATGCCGATATCCCTGCGCTTGAAGCACTGACTGATTTGGATCAGCAGGCAGGCGATGAGCTTCTTATTATGAGCAATAAGCAGGTTTCACTTCTCACAGATATTGCCAATGTACTGGGCAAATCAGATGAGAAGATGACAGTCACAAGGCTGATTGGATATCTCGGTACACAGCCGGATATTCAGGCGAAGCTTACGGCAGCGCGCGACAGTCTGATTGAAGCAGCTGCACAGATGAAAGAAATCAACGATTTAAACTCACAATTACTTGCTCAGGCAATAGAGCTTACAGAGTTTGACATCACCCTGTTCAAGAGCATGAAACAGGCGCCGGAGACCGCCAATTATGACAGAAATGCATATAACACAGGCGATATCTTAGGCAGCAGCGGTTTTGATGCAAAGCAATAATCATTAACCGGGAGGACAGGAACATGGCAAATGGATTCGGAAGTTTTTACGTAGGTAGTGCCGGACTTAAAAACTCGCAGAATGCTCTTAATACAACAGCAAACAACATGGCCAATGTCAATACGACAGGCTATGTGCGCCAGCAGGTAAGATTTTCAGACAAACATTATATCACCAGAAATAACCCTACAGCAGGCACCAACATCCAGCAGAGCGGACTGGGTGTTTCCGTATCGGATGTGGCACATGTCAGGGATATATTCTTAGATAAATCGTATAGGCAGGAGAATGGTCGAAAGGGCTTTTACTCGACACTTTACAGCACCACATCATATGTGGAGGATATCATGCAGGAGATGAACGGTGCTGAGTTTAAGGAGAGTATATCAGAGCTATGGCAGGCTTTTCAGGAGTATGGCAAGGATCCGACGAATTCGACGAATCAGAACCTTATTATCCAAAAGAGCGAGCTTTTTCTGACCAGATGCAATACGGTTTATTCTGATCTTCAGAAATACCAGTCAAATATCAACTTACAAATTAAAGACCAGGTTGACAGAATCAACGAAATCGGCGACAAGATTTATGCGCTCAACCTTGAGATTCAAAAGACAGAGTCAGGCGGTGTAGAGACTGCCATGACAGCGCGCGATGCCAGGGACAGTCTGATTGATGAGCTCGCAGGTTACGCTAAGATAGAGGCTGAGGAGGATTCCACCGGCTACGTGCGTATCAAGCTCGAGGGACAGCAGTTTGTACAGGATAACAAGTGTAACCATATAGGCCTGACCGAGGAAAAGGGTACAGGCTTTTATACACCGTACTGGCCTCATATTACTACACAGGAGAGCTATATGCCGGTGTTTAGCGACGTTGCGCTGCCGTCAGCGCTGGCTGAAAGAGTCGGCTGCACGCAGACCACCAACATAGCAACCAGCCTGAATAATGATATAGGAAGCCTGAAGGCACTCCTTGTATCAAGAGGCTCAGAGTATGGCACCTATGATTTCATGAGCGAGGAGAATTACAGTAGGGTGGAGGACAATGTGGTCATGGAGACACAGGCCGAGATATCATATCTGGCGCGAAACATCATGATGGCCATGAACGATATATTTTGTCCGAATACCACATACACAGCGGCAGACGGTACCACATACACGGTTTGGATACGGCAAACTGCTCGGTAGGAGCTGATGGCAGCCTGCCACCGCATGAGCTCTTTGCAAGAGAAGGATATGACCGTTACACGCAGATGGAAATAGATGGCAAACAGTTTTATGTATACAATGATGAGACAAAGGCTAACAACTCATCATGGTACAAGCTTGGAAATGTTTCAGTAAATCCAAAGCTTGCAGCGCAGGTGACACTGATGCCGTCATACAAGCAGGACGGATCCGCAAATTATGGTCTTGCAGACAGATTACAAAGGCGTGGTCAGCAGAGAATCTATACATCAACCCAAAGGATACGTCGAAGTGCAATTTTGAGGGATATTATGACAAGATAATCTCGCATCTCGGAACAAACGGCAGCATATATAAGGCGTCATCAGACACTATGACATCGACAGCAGCGGCCATAGACAACCAGAGAAACCAGATAATGGGTGTGTCGAGTGACGAGGAGCTGACAAACATGATCAAGTATCAGTCAGCATACAACGCATCAAGCCGTTTTATCACTGTAATCAGTCAGATGACTGAGCTCATAGTACAGCTCATATAGTTTTAGGATACGACAAGAGAGTATGAACAGGAGGAGTCGATATGGCTTCAACATTTTTTGGATTACATATAGGGTCAAGCGCTCTGAGCTCATTTCAGGTAGCGACCAATACAACTGCAAACAACATAGCCAATGTCAAGACGACCGGATACACCAGGCAGGAGGCTACCCTGCAGGCAAAGGATGCCATAAATGTCACAGCCCGCTACGGAAGCGTCGGCACAGGTGTTACAGTCACCTCAATCAAACAGCAGCGTGACCTGTACTACGACAATAAATACTGGGAAAACAATTCCTGCTATGGACGCTATGAGCAGAAGCTGTATTACATGGAACAGATTCAGAACTACTTTAAGGATAACGGCTCATCGGTTAAGGGCTTTTCGAGTGTTTTTTCACAGATGTTTTCAGACCTTGATACACTGCGCAGCAAGCCGTCCGACAAGACAGTGAGAAATCAGTTTATCAGCAGTGCACAGAGTCTTTGTACATATTTCAACCAGATGAGTGACAATCTCTCAAAGCTGCAGGATGACTGCAACGAAGAAATCAGAAACAACGTAGACAAAATCAATTCAATCAGTGAGAAAATTTCACTGTTAAATAAGGAGATTAACCAGATAGAGACAGGAACCGGTGTCGAGGCCGGCTCACTTAGATGAGAGGGCGAATCTCATCGACAGCCTGTCCAAGATTGTTAATGTATCTTATAATGAGACAGAGGTGCAAAACACCAATGGAGACAACTTGGGCGGCACAAATTTCTCGCTCTATATAAATGGAGAGAAGGTTGTGGAGGGCAAGGATTACCGAAAGCTCATCTGTGAGTCGTCAAAGACGAAAAACAATCAGACAGACAACGACGATCTGTATAAAATATATTGGGAAGATACTAAGATGGAGTTTTCCGCGACAGCCGGAACCGCAGGGGGAAGCCTGAAAGCTCTCTTTGAGGTGAGAGACGGTGATAATCTGGAGAATTTCAAGGGTAAGGTCACAAAGCTGATTCGTATTCGCTCACAGTGGAGAATATATCAATAGACAATATAAAATCACTCAATCTGCCGGACAAGGACGGCAAAATCACTGTAAATAATATCAGCTACAGCTATGACAGCTGGGAGGCACAGGTGGATGCGCAGGGCAATATCAAGTCTGTAACATTTAATCTGAGCAAGGACAAGGCCATAGCAGACCCTGAAAAGACTGTGGCAGAGGGATATCTTTTAAATGCGGGTCTCTGCAATAAATGCGAGGGGAATCCCTTACTATATGACACAGCTCAACGAGTTTGTCAGAAATTTTTCAGAGATGTTCAATCAGATAGAGAGCAAAGGACAGAATCTGAATGGGGATACACCACCTACATTTTTTGAAGCAATCACAAACACAGCCAAGGTATATGATTTCTCGGAATCAGAGGCTTACAGCAAGCTGCCTGATGGACAGACTGCCACAATAAAACAGCAGCTCCAACACGTATTACAGGATGACAGCGGCCAATTTCTCCGTAAACAAGGATGTGATGAACGATGTATCGCTTTTTGCGACTTCCACAGACTATGTCAAGACAGATTCATGTGATATAGTTGATGAGTTAAAGAAGCTGCAGTCGGAGAAAACAGTATACAGAGGCGATAAAGCGGAATCATTCCTTGAGACAATCATCTCCAATGTGTCAGTGGATACGGAAAAGGCAGAGACCTACAACAAGCTCTATAGCAATCTGGAGCAGACTATTGCAAACCAAAGAACATCGGTATCAGGTGTGGATGAGGATGAGGAGGCATTAAACCTCGTGAAGTTCCAGTATTCATACAATATGGCATCTAAAATCATATCGGTTATGAACCAGATGCTTGATAAGCTCATAAACGATACGGGCGTGGCATAGAAGCGGGAGGCATAATATGAGAATCACAAACAATATGATAATGGGAAATACCAAGACAAATATCAATTCAACAAAGGTTTTGGTGGACAAATACAATACCCAGATGACTACTCAAAAGAAGATATCCAAGGCATCAGAGGATCCGGTTATCGCAATCAGATCGCTTCGCTTGTCGACCAGCCTGTCGCATCTTGACCAGTACAAGGACAACAATATCCCGGATGCTTCTTCGTGGATGGATGTCACACAGACAGCCCTTAGCAACATGAAATCACTCCTCACAGATATCCGTACACAGTGTGTAAACGGCTCTACAGATACGCTCACAGCTGATGTCAGAAACACTATATTACAGCAGCTTACAGCGCTGTCAGAGCAGGTGTATACAGAGGGCAATGCAGACTACGCAGGAAGAACGGTATTTACGGGCTACCGCACATCATCAAAGCTCACATTCCAGAAGGACACAAAGAGCACATATCAGATAACACAGGAGTTTTCTGCCGCTGATTTGTCAGAGAAGCGGTATTATACAAATGGCGTGACTGTTCCAAATAGTATAAATGCGGCAACACCTGACTGTACCACAGATGTCACAGAGCACAGCTTCCAGAGAATCCGTCTGGGCTACGGTAATACGACAGATGATGTGAAGCTTTCTATCGATGGAAAGAGCTGACACAGGGCACAGATTATACTGTATACAAGAGTGTGTCTGATTTTGACCCATCAAAGCTCTCTGCTGATGATACGGCATATATACAGGAAACCGGTGAATTTGTTTTTGGTAAAAATGTAGCTGCTTCAATTAAGAATAATGAAAAGAAGCTGTCTGTCACATATGTAAAGACAGGCTTTGACAGCAGTGATGCTAGACCTGAGTATTATTACAACTGCAAGGATATTACAAATGCTGTGACACTCGATGCAGGTGGCAATGTACCCCATGATGCAGCAGGAGATATCATATACTCCGATCCATCAAAGGTAGTGGATTTTAAGTTTTCAAGTCAGGAAATCAAATACACAGTGGCAAACAGCACCGATATCACTGTCAATACACAGGCGAAGGACGTCATGGATACAGGCATCAAGCGTGATGTGGATGAGTTGATTGATGTAGTTCAGAATGCTGTCAATGCTCACGACAAGGTCTCACAGATAAAGAATATGATGCAGCAACAGCAGTACTCTGACAAGGATTCACAGGCAAAGCTTAAGACATATTTAGAGGCTGCAGAGCAGGAGGCTGACTATGCCGACAACAATTTGCAAAAGACCTACAGCCAGTACATCACACGCTTTGATGATCATTTGAATAAGGTAAATCTGGCACTCACCAATTCGGGAAGCACAAAGAGCCGCCTCACTCTCATCAAGAACAGAGTTGAGGAGCAGCAGACGACCATAGAGGAGCTTAAATCGACCAATGAGGATAGGGATATTCTGATATAATCATTGATTTTTACGCTATGTACAATGCATATCAGTCCAGTCTGACAGCGGCATCAAAGGCAAACTCACAGACATTGCTTGATTATCTGTAAGAATTTTAAAAACGGTACACAGCTACCGGGTTATATAACGCTCGCGGAGCGGGCGAAAAGGAGGAAGCCATGAGGGCAAAAACGAGAATATTTGGGGAAATTGACATCCCACAGGACAAAATCATCACAATGGAGAAGGGATGATAGGCTTTTCGGAGCTGAAAAACTACACTCTGATATACAATTCGGAGAAGGAGAATGATAAGAAGTCTATCATGTGGCTTCAATCGATGGATGATGGAGACATTGCATTTCCTGTCATGACACCGGATATCATCATGCCGGACTACAAGCCGACGGTCAACGAGGAGCTTCTTGCGCCTCTTGGAGATCTGAATGAGGAGAATATGTATGTGATCGTCACTGTAAATGTGCCTAGCGACATCACAAAGATTGCCTGCAATTTAAAGGCTCCTATTGTGGTCAATACCGACAGCAACAAAGCAGCACAGCTTATAGTTGAGGATGACTACAAGGTGCACTTCCGATTTATGACATCATAAAAGGGAAAAAAGAAAGGGCGGGTGAATAGTATGCTGGCTCTTACAAGAAAAAAGGGTGAATCTCTGGTGATTAATAATGACATCGAGATTACTATTCTGGAAATCAGAGGCGACCAGATTAAGCTCGGTGTAAGTGCACCGAAGGAGGTGCCGATTTACCGCAAGGAGGTTTATACGCAGATACAGCAGGAGAACAGGAAATCTGCGGATGCACAGAATGCACAGGCTCTCAAGGAGCTGTTTGGATAGCTTAAGACAGAGAGTTATATGTCGAAAGTTGCGACCGAAACCAATTGAATGAGAGTTCTATCAAGGCTATAATTGAACCAGTACAGCGATATAACTTTTTCGCAGTGCTGGTTCTTTTCGATGTGCCAAAAGCGTATAGCGAATAAAATATAATTTCAGACAGGAGGACTTCAATTTGGAGAAAGTACGTTACATGATTTCCGATGCGGCAGCTGCTGTGGATGTGGAGACTCATGTGTTGCGTTACTGGGAGGATGAGCTGGGACTTGATGTGCCTAGAAATGAACTTGGTCACAGATACTATACAAGAGACAATATAAAACAGTTTTTGAGGATAAAGGAGCTTAAGGAGAAGGGGTATCAGCTTCGCGCAATCCGTGATATGCTTCATTCGGATGCACCGGGTGAGCCGTTAAATCCACCGAATCCTGCGGCTATGGAAAAATCCGTGCAGCCTGTAAATTACACGAATATCACAAATCAGACGGTGAAACAGGAGATGTCAGGGTATAATCCGGCATATCACGATGAACTGCCGGGATACAATCATACATATCGAAGCCGCACGGCAGATGAGCGTATGGATGAGTTTCGCGAGCTGATGAGCAATATCGTGGGGAGAGCCATAGCACTGAACAATGAGGAGCTGAGTCAGCAGATATCCACTGAGGTGCAGGAGCGGATATTAAAGGAAATGAACTATCTGATGCGCGAACAGGATATTGCGCAGGAGGAGAGATATAAAAGCTGGACGCTGCCATACGCGGAAATCTGCGTAGAAAGGGGCTTTTTTCAAGGAAAAGGAACGCGGACATGCCGGCAGATACAAAAATAAGCGCTGCAGACACCAAGGGAAAGAAGGGACGCGACAAGACGCATACGCATGAGCTTAATCCGGTGAGACTGTAGAGCATGCATGACAACGCTTACACTATAAAAATAGTTACTGCAAAAAACGCTTACAGCATAAAAATGATTACAATACAAAGACGATTACAACACAAAAAAAGACGACCCATAACAGGTCGTCTTTATTTCTTACAGTATGCTAAAAATTAGCCCTGGCTGATTGCTCCAGTTGGGCAAACACCAGCACATGTACCACAATCGAGACAAGAATCTGCATCGATTACGTACTGTGAATCACCAGCAGAGATAGCTCCTACTGGGCACTCACCAGCACATGTACCACAGCTAACGCATGAATCAGAAATTACGTATGCCATAATGAAATCCTCCTTATAAAATAATGATCATTATTCGCCGTTATTGGCTTATCTGCATTGTAGTACAAAACACAGAATAATGCAATGCCAAATAAAATTGTACTTACTTTTACACAATCTTATATAAAAATTACCAAATATTGAGTAAAACTTGAAATGCTATTGTTACTATTGTATAATAAATAGAAAACAATTCAGAACCTCCGAGAACAAAAGCTGATACGTCATGTTTACATGTAAGCAGCAGATTTTACTGCTCTCGAGGTGGCTCTGAAGTGTTACAATAAAAACACATGATTATTTAGAAAAACTGGTGTTTGCACATGGTATATTACTGTAGTATGTGTGGTGAGGATATAAAATGGAAACAAAAATTATAAAAATAGATCAGGACAATTTAGACCATAAGCTCATGCAGGAGGCAGGTGATTTGATTGCAGCCGGTGAGCTTGTAGCGTTTCCGACAGAGACAGTGTATGGGCTTGGCGGTGATGCTTTAGATCCGGAGGCATCAAAGAAGATATACAGTGCAAAGGGGCGTCCGTCGGACAATCCGCTTATCGTACACATATCAGATTTTTCGGATTTGGAGCGCATCGCAAAGACAGTGCCGGAGGATGCAAGGAAGCTTTCGGATGCTTTTTGGCCGGGACCTCTTACCATGATAGTGGAGAAGGCGATGCAGTGCCGTATGCCACAACAGGCGGCATGGACACAGTGGCTGTGCGCATGCCGAATCATCCTATAGCGCTAGATCTTATAAGAAGAAGCGGCTGCCTTATCGCGGCGCCAAGCGCCAACACATCCGGCAGACCGAGCCCTACAGAGGCTGCACATGTGGCTGAGGATCTAAGCGGCAAAATAGCCATGATAATAGACGGAGGACCGGTTGGCATAGGTATAGAGTCCACCATCATTGACCTGACAGAGGATACACCTATGGTACTCCGCCCGGGATACATCACACCTCAGATGCTTTCAAAGGTATTAGGCAAAGAGGTCGTCATAGATCCGGGAATAATAGCGGCAGATGATACTAGAAAGCCAAAGGCACCCGGCATGAAGTACAAGCACTATGCGCCAAAGGCTGACATGGTCATCGTGGACGGTACCAGAAAGCATGTGATTGCGAAGATAAATGAGCTTGTGGCTTCGCACAGGGATGATGGCAAAAAGATAGCAGTCATTGCGACAGAGGAGACAAAGCAGTTTTACGATGCAGATGTTGTCCTGTCGATGGGAAGCAGGGCGGATGAGGATTCGATAGCCCATGAGCTTTACCGTATATTAAGGGACTGTGATGAGCTCGATGTGGATGTGATTTTCTCGGAGAGCTTCTCCACACCGCGTATAGGACAGGCCATCATGAACCGTATGCTAAAGGCGGCAGGCCATCAGGTGATAGACACACATGTGAAGTATGACAAAATCATTTTTGTCGCACAGACCGGCACATGCAGGGAGCAGATGGCAAAGGGCATCATGAACGACTTTGTACTCAAGGTGCCGATGGAGATTGAGGCGAGAGGACTTGTTGTCCAGTTTCCGGAGCCGGTCAATCAGAAGGCAGAGGCAGTGCTCATAAGCAATGGCATTTCCACGGAGGGCATGGTGTCAACGCAGCTTGAGGAATCGGATATCACGGAGAGTACTATGGTATTTACCATGGAGTCATCACAGCGCGAGCGCATTATAGAAAGCTTTGCCGATATCGACCCGGAGCAGGTTTTTGTGCTTTCACAGTATGTGGGCGATGAGCTTGAGATACTGGATCCTTACGGCGGCACACTTCAAAGCTACGGACTGTGCTATGAAAGCCTCAGGGCTACGCTTAAGAAGCTGGTAAAGCGCTTAAATGCAAATACATAAAAGACAAACAAATATAACACAATATAAGACAAAGGAGAACAAATATTATGGGTAAGGTAGTAGTTATGGATCATCCGCTGATTCAGCACAAGATTGGAATTATGAGAAGAACCGACACAGGTTCAAAGGATTTCAGAACACTCGTCAGCGAGGTTGCGATGCTTGAGTGCTACGAGGCAACAAGAGATCTGGAGCTTACAGATGTGGAGATTGAGACTCCTATCTGTAAGGCCACTGTAAAGGAATTAAAGGGCAAAAAGCTTGCAGTTGTTCCTATCTTAAGAGCCGGACTTGGTATGGTGGAGGGCATGCTTGAGCTCATCCCTGCCGCAAAGGTTGGACACATCGGCATGTATCGTGACCCGGAGACAGCAGAGCCTATCGAGTACTATTGCAAGCTTCCGGCAGACTGCGCAAATAGAGAGGTATTTGTGGTAGATCCGATGCTCGCAACAGGTGGTTCAGCAGTTGCAGCGCTTGATATGCTCAAAAAGCGCGGTGTGAAAAACATCCACTTTATGTGCATAATTGCAGCTCCTGAGGGAGTAAAGAGACTCACAGAGGCACATCCTGATGTGGATGTATATATAGGAGCGCTCGATGATCATCTCAATGAGCACAAATATATTGTGCCGGGACTCGGAGATGCAGGAGACAGAATTTTCGGAACCAAGTAATAATAATGATGATAATAGCTGCAGGTTGCCCTGAGGTGTAAACAGTGATATAAAACTGTAAAGTAACAGACAGTGTGATAGACCATATTGAATGGAGGTGTATATATGGGAGCTTCGGAAAAGAGAAAGGATTATATCTCATGGGATGAGTATTTTATGGGCATAGCGATGCTTTCAGGCATGCGCTCGAAGGATCCGAATACCAGGTGGGGGCGTGCATAGTGGACCCGGAGCACAAGATACTCTCCATGGGCTATAACGGCTTTCCTCTTGGCTGCTCAGATGATGAGTTCACCTGGGCCAGAGAGGGAGAGGATAACAAGTATTTCTATTCTACACACAGCGAGCTCAATGCCATCTTAAACTACAGGGGCGGAAGCCTTGAGGGAGCGACCATATATGTCACATTGTTTCCGTGCAATGAGTGCGCTAAGGCAATCATACAGTCCGGCATCAGGGAAGTAGTCTACGACTGTGACAAATACGAGGGCACGGCCAGCGTGACAGCTTCAAAGAGGATGCTTAGGGCAGCGGGGGTTACAATTCGCAGGTATGAGCACACTGACCGTGAGGTGACGCTTGTGCTGTAATCGCCGAAAAAGTGATAATACTGCAATTGTTGTGTCAAATTGACGTGATTTGACATGAAACACATTTATTTTTTTATGCATTTTACACATAAAAATGTAGACAAAAGCAATAAAAATGATATAATAATTTGTATATGAAAAGAGATAATAAGAAAGAGGTAATGAATGCACTTATCATGGTTTTCCAGTTTGGAATCAACATGATTGTGCCGATATTTCTCTGCACACTGGCCGGTGTGTGGATTGGGAAAAAGACCGGAGCGGACTGGGTAACTGTTCCATTGTTTTTCCTTGGAGCATTTGCGGGGGCAAACAATATATACCGCATGGTTCAAAAATTCCTGAAGCCGGAGGATGATGCAGAGCCGTCAGACACACACCGGGCAGACAGAGTACTACGGAAACAGAGATATCAGACAGTATTAGCAGGGTAGAGAAGGATGTTAAAAAGAATAAATGACGCATTGCCGGGACTTGTATTTGGGATAGTTTTTTACGGGATTGTTGTGCAGCTTATTGGGGTATGGTTTGTCACAGACAAATTTCATATTCTATCGGCTTATGGTATGGGATAGCGATAGCTGTTGGTATAGCTGTCAATATCGCCACAGTCATATATGACGCGACCGCCATATATGGACAAAAGGATGCCAATCGCAGGATCGTAGCAAAATCACTTTTAAGGTATATTGTTGTTGCGGTCCTGTTATTTATATTGGGACTATTTGATTTTGGAAATCTGATAATGGCCTTTGTCGGTATGCTGGGACTCAAGATTTCAGCGTATTTACAGCCTTTATTTATGAAGGTGACAGACAGATTTTCCGGGAGAAGTGATGCATCTTCCGCCGGCGAAATGGAGACAGAGTAGCAAAACAGCAGGTAAACTTAATAAGGAGGAGGTGATAATGTGAATCAGGCGATTTTACTGGAAAGTAACGCAGACAATATCGACTTTATGATCCATGGTATTTTTTCGATAAAGGTATTCGGTCAGGAGGTCTGGATTACCACATCGCATGCCTGTATCCTCATAGTGATGGCCATTATGGTCATATTCGCTATAGTGGCAAACAGGAAGCTTAAAAAAGCAAAGGAAGTACCGGACGGCTTTCAGAATATCATCGAGCTCATCGTAGAGATGCTCGACAAGATGGTCGAGGGAACCATGGGTAAGTGGGCTCCGAGGTTTGTAAACTACATCAGCACGATTTTTATATTTATACTGATGAGTAATATCTCAGGCTTGTTTGGTTTAAGACCACCGACAGCCGACTACGGAACCACACTGGCGCTTGCACTTATTACATTTTTCATGATCAGATTCAATAAGGCTAAGCATCAAAGCGCAAAGGATATCTGGACCGGTATGTGTTCACCACTGCGCCGTGGCTGCCTATATGGGCGCCAATCAACATTATCAGTGAGATTGCAATTCCTATCTCATTATCATTGCGTTTGTTCGCCAATGTGTTGTCAGGAACTGTTATCATGGCGCTGGTATATGGTCTGCTAAGGTTTATAGCCATAGCGTGGCCGTCAGTACTGCATGTATACTTTGATTTGTTCTCAGGAGCAATTCAGACATATGTATTCTGTATGCTGACAATGACATACGTTACACAGGCATGTGAGACGGATGAGTAAAACTATAAGATGTATTTTTAGGAGGATTCAATTATGGATATCAATGGACAGGATTTAATCAGAGCATGCTCAGCAATCGGTGCAGGTTTGGCAGTTATCGCCGGAATCGGACCTGGTGTTGGACAGGGTATCGCAGCAGGACATGGTGCAGCAGCCGTAGGACGTAACCCGGGAGCAAGAGGACAGATTATGTCAACCATGCTTTTAGGACAGGCGGTTGCAGAGACAACAGGTCTTTATGGTCTCGTTGTTGCATTACTTTTACTTTTCGTTCATCCGCTCGGATAGTATATTACGGTTTGCCGCAGAGGATTACCGTGCGGCGATACAGCCAACGGAAAGGAGAGTAAAAGTTGTTAGCACAGGGATATACATTTTTGTTTAATCTGGATGCGCAGTTGCTCTTTGATACAGTACTTTTGGCAGTTGCAGTATTTTTCCTTTTCATGCTGATGTCGTATCTGCTTTTCAACCCTGCAAGGAAGCTGTTAAAGGACAGGCAGGACAGGATAGAAAGCGATATAAACACAGCTGTTGCTGACAAGGAAAGTGCCGCAGCACTAAAGGCAGAGTACGAGGGAAAGCTTAAGGATATTGATAAAGAGGCCGAAGCTATTCTCACAGAGGCGAGACAGAAGGCGCTTAAAAACCAGAACAAGATTGTGGATGATGCAAAGGAAGAGGCTTCTCGCATCATAAAGAGAGCCAGAGAAGAGGCAGAGCTTGAGAAGAAGCATGCCATGGATGATATGAAGCAGGAGATGATACAGATAGCATCGCTTATGGCACAAAAGGCTGTCGCAGCTTCAATCACCACAGACATTCAGGATACACTCGTTGAAGAGACACTTAAGGAAATGGGAGAATCAACATGGCTAAGCTAGTATCTAAGGTATACGGTGATGCATTGTTTGAGGCTGCCCTTGAGGACAACAGGCTATCCGGCCTGTCTGACGAGGTAACAGCAGTAAAGGAAATCATTGCTGCAATGATGACCTCTCAAAGCTGATGGATCATCCGCAGATTGATAAAGAAGAAAAGGTCAGAATCATCGAAGAAATATTTGGGGGAAGAGTTTCAGCGGAGCTGGTAGGGCTTATGAGGATGATTATAGAAAAGAATCACTACAAAGAGCTTACCTTAGTCTTCGACTACTTTCTTGACAGAGTCAAGGAGTACCAAAATATCGGAACAGCATACGTCACATCTGCATTTGAGCTTTCAAAGGAGCAGAAGCTTGCTGTGGAGAAACGACTTCTTGACACGACAAAATACGTGAAATTTGAGATGCATTTTGAGGTGGATACCGCGCTCATAGGCGGTATGAAAATCAGAATCGGGGACAGAGTGGTGGATTCATCTGTCAGCAGCAGATTAGAAAGACTCACCCGCGATTTGACAAAAATACAATTGAAAGTAGGTGAATGCGCTCCATGAATCTAAAGCCGGAAGAAATCAGCTCAGTAATAAAGGAGCAGATTAAAAGATACGCTTCCCAGCTCGAAGTCGCTGATGTAGGAACAGTCATTCAGGTGGCAGACGGAATCGCACGTATTCATGGTCTTGAGAATGCGATGCAGGGAGAGCTTTTGGAATTTCCAGGGGAAGTATATGGAATGGTATTAAACCTCGAGGAGGACAATGTCGGTGCTGTTTTACTTGGACAGCAGCGCAATATCAACGAGGGAGATACAGTTAAGACCACAGGACGAGTGGTAGAGGTGCCGGTAGGCGATGCGATGCTCGGCCGAGTAGTAAATGCGCTCGGACAGCCAATCGACGGAAAGGGACCTATCCAGTCGGACAAATATCGTCAGATAGAGAGAGTAGCATCGGGAGTTATCTCGAGAAAGTCAGTAGATACACCGCTTCAGACCGGTATAAAGGCTATTGACTCAATGGTTCCTATCGGACGAGGACAAAGAGAGCTTATTATCGGAGACAGACAGACCGGAAAGACGGCTATCGCGATAGATACCATAATCAACCAGAAGGGACAGGGTGTGAAATGTATCTATGTAGCTATCGGTCAAAAGGCTTCTACGGTTGCATCCATAGTAAATGAGCTCGAGGAGTTCGGAGCCATGAGCTACACGACAGTAGTGGCTGCGACAGCATCAGAGCTTGCACCGTTACAGTATATCGCACCATACTCAGGCTGCGCTATAGGTGAGGAATGGATGGAAAACGGACAGGATGTGCTCATAGTTTACGATGATCTGAGTAAGCATGCAGCAGCATACCGTACACTTTCACTCCTCTTAAAGAGAGCGCCCGGACGAGAGGCTTATCCGGGAGATGTTTTCTATCTCCATTCAAGGCTTCTGGAGAGAGCAGCGAGACTGTCAGATAAGCTGGGTGGAGGCTCACTCACAGCCCTTCCTATCATTGAGACACAGGCGGGTGATGTATCGGCATATATCCCGACCAATGTTATCTCAATCACAGACGGTCAGATATATCTCGAGACAGAGATGTTCAACGCTGGCTTCAGACCTGCCATAAATGCAGGACTTTCAGTTTCACGAGTTGGAGGCTCGGCACAGATAAAGGCAATGAAAAAGATTGCAGCACCTATTCGAGTAGAGCTGGCTCAGTACAGAGAGCTTGCAGCGTTCTCACAGTTTGGCTCAGAGCTTGATGCAAGCACAGCAGAGCAGCTCGCACAGGGAGCACGAATCAAGGAGATTTTAAAGCAGCCGCAGTACAAGCCGATGCCTGTAGAGAAGCAGGTTATCATAATATACGCTGCGACAAAGAAGTATCTTATTGATATCAAAATCGAGGATATTTTAAGATTTGAGGCAGAGCTGTTTGATTTCATTGATACCAGATATCCTGAGATTCCTGAAGCAATCAGGGAGAAAAAGGTGATGGACGATGATACGGAGCAGGCACTTATAAAGGCAATCGAGGAATGCAAAAAGCAGTTCCGTTAGACGGTTGGATATTAGTAGAAGGCAGGTGGTAAAATGGCTTCGATGCGAGACATAAAGCGCAGAAAAAGCAGTATTACAAGTACTCAGCAGATCACAAAGGCCATGAAGCTCGTTTCTACCGTCAAGCTGCAAAAGGCGAGAGCACATGCGGAGGCAACAGATCCGTATTTCAACTATATGTACAGGACAGTAAGCTCGATGCTTGCAAAGAGCGGCAATCTGGAGCACCCATACTTAAAGGCCGGTGATTCGCCAAGGAAGGCGGTAGTCGTTTTGACATCAAACCGCGGACTGGCAGGCGGATACAACAGCAATATAGTAAAGCTCATCACACACGGAGACTTCAAAAAAGAAGAGCTCGACATATACGCTGTGGGAGCAAAGGGTGAGGAGCTGCTTACGTCAAAGGGCTATCATATAGTCGAGAGTGCACCGGAGATGATGGAGGACCCGACCTACGAGGATGCGGCGGCACTTTGCAAAAGAGTGTTAAAGGCATTTACAGACGGTCAGGTGGGGGAGATTTATCTCGCATATACCCATTTCAAAAACACAGTTACACAGGAGCGAAGCTCATAAAGCTATTGCCGGTGGAGCTGGATGAGAGCGGGGCAGATGAGAAAGAGGACTCCAATATTCTCATGAATTTTGAACCGAATCCGGAGGAGGCTTTGGAGCTTATTATTCCAAAATATGTGACAAGCCTGTTTTACGGAGCACTGGTGGAGTCATTTGCCAGTGAAAACGGAGCCAGAATGCAGGCGATGGATTCTGCTACGAGCAATGCAGAGGATATGATCAGTGATCTGACATTGAAATATAACAGAGCGCGTCAGGCTCAATCACGCAGGAGCTTACTGAGATAATTGCAGGAGCTAATGCGATAGAGTGATACATGCATATCCGGTCATGGGAAGGCAGGCATGTGTGTCTGTGAATGGCCAAAAAGGCGAGTGTATCATATGAATTAAAAAAGAAGGAGAAACTATAAATGGCAGATAAAAATGTAGGTAAAATCATACAGGTTATCAGTGCCGTTCTGGATATCAAGTTTTCAGAGGGTAATCTGCCTGAGATAAACGATGCAGTCGAGGTGCCGCTGAAAAACGGCGGAAAGCTGGTCGTTGAGGTTGCACAGCATCTGGGCGACGATACAGTCAGATGTATCGCCATGGGACCTACTGATGGTCTCGTCCGCGGCATGGACGCTATCGCAACAGGAGCACCTATTTCTGTGCCGGTGGGGGAGAATACACTTGGAAGAATGTTCAATGTGCTCGGAGAGCCTATCGATGAGGTTGAGCCTCCACAGACAGAGGAGAAATGGGCAATCCACAGACCTGCGCCTAGCTTTGAGGAGCAGGCTACATCGCAGGAGATGCTTGAGACAGGAATAAAGGTTGTAGATTTGCTCTGCCCATACCAGAAGGGTGGAAAAATCGGACTCTTCGGAGGTGCCGGAGTAGGAAAAACGGTGCTCATCCAGGAGCTTATCCACAACATCGCTACACAGCATGGTGGATACTCAGTATTTACCGGTGTAGGAGAGCGTACACGAGAGGGAAATGACCTGTACTACGAGATGAAGGAGTCAGGTGTTATCGACAAGACCACCATGGTGTTCGGACAGATGAACGAGCCACCCGGAGCACGTATGAGAGTTGCCCTGGCAGGACTTACAATGGCAGAGTATTTCCGTGACAGAGGCGGCAAGGATGTGCTTCTCTTTGTGGACAATATCTTCCGTTTCACACAGGCAGGTTCAGAGGTATCAGCACTTTTAGGACGTATGCCTTCAGCCGTTGGCTACCAGCCGACACTGCAGACAGAGATGGGAGCTCTTCAGGAGCGTATCACATCAACAAAGAACGGTTCAATCACATCGGTTCAGGCCGTATATGTGCCTGCAGATGACCTTACAGACCCGGCACCGGCGACTACCTTCGCACACCTCGATGCCACGACAGTACTTGAGCGTTCTATCGCAGAGCTTGGTATTTATCCGGCTGTAGACCCGCTGGCATCCACATCGCGTATCCTTGATCCGCGTATCGTGGGACAGGAGCATTTTGAGGTGGCACACGCTGTCCAGGAGATACTCCAGAAGTATAAGGAGCTGCAGGATATCATCGCAATCCTCGGTATGGATGAGCTCTCAGAGGAGGATAAGCTCGTAGTAAGCCGTGCACGTAAGGTGCAGCGTTTCCTGTCACAGCCGTTCTTCGTAGCAGGACAGTTTACCGGACTCGAGGGCAAATATGTGCCTATCGCCGAGACCATCAGAGGATTTAAGGAGATACTCGAAGGAAAGCATGATGATGTACCGGAGAGCTATTTCTTAAACGTTGGAAGCATAGATGAAGTCCGTGCCAAGATGCAGTAATGTGAGGTGATTTCATGGCAGATAACATTTTTGACATAGAAATAATCACACCGGACAGGGTGTTCTACAAGGGAGAGACAGACTTCCTCGAGTTCAATACCCAAAACGGAGAGATTGGTGTATACAAAAACCATATACCGCTCACGACAGTGCTTGCACCGGGAATCGTGACTATCCATAATGGCGATGAGGAGAAAATAGCCGCAATCCATTCAGGCTTTGCGGAAATACTTGGAGACAAGGTCACATTTCTCGCAGAGCTTGCAGAGTGGCCTGATGAGATAGACATAGACCGCGCACAGGCCGCAAAGGAGCGGGCAGAGCAGCGCCTTTCAAATCACACAGCAGAGATTGATGTGAAGAGAGCAGAGTTTGCACTCAGGAAGGCACTTATCAGAATAGATGTGGCACATCATATGTAATTATAAAATCCCGGAATCTGCAGGTAAGCGGATTTCCGGGATTTTTGCAGTTTGTAAAAATTGCGGATATCATGCGCATATTCTATGGAAAATTCCGCTAAAATATGCTTTAATAGAAGATATATAGCAGTAAAGGAGATGAACGCAATGGGGAGATTTGTAAATCCTGGAAACAGTGCATTCAAGGTAGCATTAGCTTCCGAGATATATATAGACAAAACAGGCTTGCTCGATTTTACCAATAGTGTGCTTGGAACAAAGCAGGCATATATATGTAATAGCCGGCCGAGAAGGTTTGGCAAGTCTATTACGGCCGATATGCTTACAGCATATTACAGTAAGGGCTGTGATTCCAGAGAATTATTTATGAACTATAACATTGCACAGACAGAATACTTTGAGAAATATCTCAACAAGTATGATGTTATTCATCTCGATATGCAGTGGATACTAATGGATGCCGGTGCGCCGGAAAGAATATCAGGATATATAAATAAAAATGTTATATCAGAGTTGGCAGATCTGTACAAGGATATTGATTTAAGAGATCAGAAAACATTGTATGGTGCTCTATCGGTTATTAACAGTATGACGAACAATAAATTTGTAATTATAATCGATGAGTGGGATGTTTTGATACGTGATGAAGCAGCAAATTCCTCAGTTCAGGAGGAATATATCAATTTCATGCGCGGAATGTTTAAAGGAAGTGAACCAACAAAGTATATAGAGCTTGCATTTCTCACAGGAATTTTACCGATAAAAAAGCTAAAGACGCAGTCGGCACTTAATAATTTTGATGAATATACCATGTTATATGCGGGACGTTTGTCCCCATATATTGGCTTGTGCGCCTAGCGGCGCACGTTTCTAACGGGTTAAAGTCCCGAATCCGCCGGTAGTGGGAAGGATATAGCCGAAAGCAAGGGTGTCCATCGTGAGATGGATCTGAAGGAAGCTGGATGTGAGGAATATACTAACTCACGGGCAAATCTCTGGTCTGACGAACAGAAATCTCATATGAGGTCATGCATGTGGGTAAGGCAGCAAGCCATGTTGAAGCCCGATAACTACACGGAATCATGCATGATAAATGAGGCAGATGGATGGAGAGGAAGAAACGTGTGGTACCTAGGGAGGTCTGTGCGGTATGCCTTGAAAGAGGTAACCATTGCATAAAGCAATGCTGAACGCACAGAAGTCAGCAGAGGTCATAGTAGCCGAGAGGTGAAGGACCGAATCAGTAGGAGTCTTGAGTATGACCGAGAAAGGAGTAATGACCGTCTATGGCAGAAAACATTGAAAACAATGGCTGTTCGCAAA
>ENA-OQEB01000293-OQEB01000293.1-human-gut-metagenome-genome-assembly--contig:-NODE-293-length-21449-cov-1.784870_pt1 | contig 21449 bp, 21 predicted proteins | sample MGYA00242787_ERZ504619 | MGnify/ENA primary metagenome ERZ504619 (study PRJEB26092, sample SAMD00036317) | human gut metagenome | host: Homo sapiens | study: EMG produced TPA metagenomics assembly of... | reverse complement strand
GTTATTTGGTTCCGGACGGACAAGTCATTTCCGGATCCATTCTGCCGCTACATCCGTTCCTTCTTTGCGCCATGCGTATTCTCCGGTTAGCATGGAGTAGCGGGAAGGGGTGCTGGTGGAAGAAGTGGCATAAGCGTTGGTAAACTGCATGCCTTGTCCGGCAAGGCGGTCGATGTTGGGAGTGCTTACTTTGGTGGCACCGTAACAACTCAGGTCGCCGATGCCAGGTCATCAGCAATCAGATATACTACATTGGGCTTCTGCGGAGAGTGCTCCGAAGTCTTGTCTTTAGATTGGCTTCCGCATCCCGCTATCAGGGCTGCACCGGGAAGCAGAGACCACAAGGGGGAAAAATGCTTCATAGTTCTTTGACTTTAGATTGTAATTCTGAGGTCAAAGGTAAGAGGTTTTGTGGAATCGGGTGTATAAGGAAGTACAAGGGAGGGGAGAAAAAGTACAAACCGTGTCATGCGATGGCTTGATGTACAATATTAAGATGTCTCTTCACTGTCTTCCGTACTTTCCTCTCCTCCATTCTCTCCTTTGCGGTAGGCCAGCGGGCTGACGTGGTAAATGTCCTTGAAGCATTTGGAGAAATAGCGTGAAGAACTGAAACCTATCCGGTCCGAAATTTCGGTGATATTCAGTTCCGGATTGTTGCGCAGCATCAGGGCACCCTTCTTCAGGCGGATAGTCAGGATAAAGTCGTTCGGAGTTTGCCCGGTGATAGCCTTCAGCTTGGTGAACAGATTGGTGCGTGCCATTGCCATTTCACGTGCAAAGACGTTGACGTTGAATTCCGTATCGTCCAGATGTTTCTCAATGACTGTCATGGCGCGGTCCAGAATCTCCTTGTCTATGGGATTGGTGGCAAGCATCTGTGCGAAAGCCTGTGGTTGCTTGCTGAACTTCTCCTGCAGAAGAATACGCGAGTTTACCAGATTGTTGCAGCGCGAAATCAGCAGATTGGTGTTGAACGGTTTGGTGATGTATCGGTCCGCACCGATGCGCAGTCCCTCGATGTTCTGTCGATGGCAGTCCGTGCAGTGAGGCAGCACCACGGGGATATGGCAGGTGTTGAAGTCACTTTTTATCTGTTTGCACAGTTCCGTTCCCGACATGTTGGGCATTACTACATCGCTGACTACGATATTGGGCATTTCGCTGCGCACCAGTGCGAGTCCTTCCGCTCCGTCGGCCGCAGTCAGCACTTCGTAGAAGGGCTTGAAGATACCTGCCAGCATGTCGCGGATGGAGTCGTTGTCTTCCACTATTAGGATTTTTGCATCCGGGAGTCGTTTGATGGGAGCACTCTCTTCCAGCTCTGCCTTGAGCAGGGCATCGTTTTCCGGTTTGGGAATTTCTATTTGTTGCACACTGTCTGCATTCTTATTTATTTGCTCTTCGTCAAACTGTGCGTTCCCCAATTGCAGGTTTACGATGAAGCTGCTACCTTTGCCCAGTTCGCTTTCCACACGGATGGTGCCGTGATGGAGCTCCACGATACCCTTCGTCAATGCCAGGCCGATACCCGTACCCGTCTTGCTTGCATCCGTAGAGTCCATTTGGTCTATCTGGTAGAAGCGGTCGAATATCTTGTCCACTTCCCGGGCATCTATGCCGCTGCCGGTATCGGTCACGCGGATGACGGCATTGCTGCCTTCGGTCTTGATGCTGAGGGTGATGCTGTCTTCCGCCTTGGTATGCTTGACGGCGTTGGACAGCAGGTTGTTTATCACTTTCTGAATCTGTTTTTGGTCATACCATACTTCGAGGCTGTCTGTTTCCTTCTCGAAGTAGAGGCTGATTTGTTTGGCGCTGGCATATTCCAGGAAAAGCAGATAGTTTTCGTATAGGAAGTTCACGATGTTGTGTGGACTTACCTTTATCTTCATGTGCCTTGTTCCTGCTTGCGGAAGTCGAGCAGCTCGGTGATGAGTTCCCGTAGCTGTATGCTGTTCTTGTAGATGCCCAGTACCTTGTTATATATGGCAGGCGTGAAGTTCTGGAGTTGCATCAGCGTTTCCACTTGGGCCACGATGAGTGTCAGCGGGGTGCGGAATTCATGGGAAATGTTGGTGAAGAAACGTAGCTTTGACTGGTTCAGGGCCTCTACGTCACGGATGTGCTTCTGTTCGTACTTCAGTGATTCACGCAACTTGATTCTGGACTTGTAGGTACGCACCAGATACCAGAGCAGGATTCCCGTCACTATCAGGTAGATAAGATAGGCAAGGGGAGTCTTGTAGTAGGGAGGCAACACGTGTATGGTCAGGTGGACTTGCGGACAAAGGCTCTCGTCTTTTCCGTTGGGCTTTATAATCAAGTTATAGGTTCCGGCGTTCAGGTTGGTATAGGTGATGTTGTGCAGTCCACGGGCACTGTTCCAGTCGTTGGAGAAGCCTTCCAGCTTATAGATGATGTCGTCTTTGTTGGCGGCTACATAGTTTGAAGTGGCAAACTCTATGCTGAACATGGACTGGTCAGCGTTGAGCGTAATCTCGGGGGTGCAGTACAAGGCTTGCTGCAGGATACCGGTCTCATCTCCCACTTGTATTTCCGTTCCGTTCACAATGAGGCGGGAGAGGATGATTTTGTAGGGTTTCGGCGTGAAGTTCAACTCCATTTCATGGAAAGAAATCATTCCCTGCGTGCCTCCCAGGAATATCTCTCCGTCACGGGTCACGCAAAGGCATTCTCGTTGACGGCAGTCATTGGGAAACCGTTTTCGGCACTGTAGTTCAGGAATGCCTTTTGCCGGTAGTCGAAGATGGAGAAGCCTTCGTTGGTGATGAGCAGCAGTTTGCCGCTGGTGGGGGATTCCTCCGTCTCATAGATACAGTCGCTGGAAAGGCCGTTCTTCGCTTGGTCAAAGTTCTCGAAGTCGTTGCTGGCAGGGCGGTATAAGTCTAGTCCGCTGCCCGAAGTGGCGAACCACAGATTGCCTTTGCTATCTTGGGTAATGTTGTTTACATTGTTGTTGCTGATGCTGTGTGGGTCGCAGTATCATGGCGGTAGTTGGTCAGTTTGCCGGTATCGAAACGGTAGCTGAACACACCTTCGCCCGTGGCTGCAATCCAGAGCGTACCGTTGCTGTCGAAAGTGACATCTGCCACCATCTTGATTTTTTTGCCTTCTTTGCTGTCCTGGAACAGTTGTTGGCATTTCCCGTTGGCAGGGTCGAAGAGGCAGATTCCGTTTTGGGTGGCTATCACCAGGTGGTCTTGGTAAGGCGCGATATCGCGGATGATATCGGAAGGCAAGGTCTCCGGATTACCTGCTTCCATGCGGTAGTGTGTGAATCGCCCCGAGCGTATGTCCAGTCTGTTCAGTCCGCCCAGATGGGTTCCTATCCAGATGATGTCTTTGGAGGCATCATAGTAGAGAGCCTTGATGTTGTTATGGGAAATACTGTTGGGACCGATTTCCGGGCGGAACCATTTGAACTCACGGGTACGGCGGTTGTAATAGTTCAGTCCGCCCCCTTCGGTGCCAATCCACAGATTGCCGTCCTTGTCTTCGATGGTGCGGCCTACAACCGGATTGCTCAGCCCCTTCTTTTCGATGGGCGAATACATATAGCGGCTGTATATCTCGTACTCGGGGTTGAAGTAGTTGACGCCGCCAAAGTAGGTCCCCAGCCACAGCGTTCCTTGGTTGTCCTTTACGATGCACCAGATGGAAGAGTGTGTCAGTCCGTCGCTCTGGGCATCACTGGCAGTGTGGTTCTGGAAGAGTCCCGTACTTTTGTCATACCGGTTCAGACCGTTGAATGTCCCAATCCAGATGTTTCCCAGATTGTCTTCACAGCAGGCTCGCACGAAGTTGGAAGAGATGCTGTAAGGGTTCTTTGCGTCGTATTCAAAGATTTCGATGGTTCCGTCGGTCTTTACATGGTGCAGCCCTTCTTCCCAGCTGCCAATCCATAACTCGCCTTCGCTGTCTTGGTATATGCTGGTGATGTTGCCTTTCAGGATGGGGTGGGTCAGCTCGTTCTTGTCCAGTTGCAGGCGGTATGCTCCGTCGGTGGTCGTTCCAATCCACATTTGTCCTTTGTCCAGATGCATACAGCAGATTTCCAGACTTTTTCCGGGAAGCTGGTAATAGAGGTCAAAGTTCCCGGTCTGCTCGTTATAGCGGTAGATTTCATTCTGTTTTCCGATGAAAAGGGCCTCTTTGTAATATATGCTGTGCACATTTCCTTGCAGCAGGGTGGTGAATCTTTGGGTGGCGAGATTGAACTCGGCTACTCCTTCCGTACAGAGCAGGTAGATTTTTCCGTTACGGTTGCCGGCCATGCGCAGCACGGTGTTGCAGAAAAGGCTGTAAGGGTCGTTCTTCTGCAGCTTGTAAGTTTGTATGTCTTCTCCGTCATAACGGTTCAAGCCTTCTCGGGTTCCAATCCATAATACACCGTTTTCATCGATGTAAAGGCTGTTCACGGAGAATTGTGACAGACCGTCGTCGGTTGTCAGATGGTTGAAGGTGATGTTCTGCGCCTGCAGGGTTGCAGCAATCATGCTTACTGAAACAAGAAGCAGCCGGATGATAAACGTTCGCACTTTTCGGGTAGTTTTTAAGGTTTCAGTTACAAATATAGGTATATTTTGTACAAGACTTCTTATTTATTAGGCAGTTTTTGCGGTTATGTTTGGATAAATGTATAATTTTGGAAGCGCGCCGAACGATACTTGTCTTTTGATAGATGGCAATCGGCGTATCTTTGTAAACAAATTAATTCATTTATTATCATGAAAGACCTTTTATCTATTGTATCTCATTTTCAAATGCAGGGTACGGTTCGTGAAATCAAGCCTTTAGGCTCAGGCCTGATTAACGATACGTACAAAGTGACCACCGCTGAGGCCGATGCGCCGGACTATGTTCTGCAACGTATCAATCATGCCATTTTCCAGAATGTAGAGATGTTACAGTCTAATATCGAGGCTGTGACCGGGCATATCCGTAAGAAACTGGAAGAGAAAGGAGAAGCCGATGTCGAGCGTAAAGTGCTTCATTTCATCCCCACGGCCGAAGGGAAAACCTATTGGTATGACGGTGAGAACTACTGGCGTATCATGACTTTTATTCCCCGTGCCAAGACTTACGAGACGGTGAACCCCGAATATTCCTATTATGCGGGAGCTGCCTTCGGTAATTTCCAGGCTATGCTTGCCGACATTCCAGATACATTGGGCGAGACAATTCCCGATTTCCACAACATGGAGTTCCGCCTGAAGCAACTCCGTGACGCTGTGGCTGCCGATGCTGCGGGACGTGTGCAGGAGGTGCGGTATTTTCTGGATGAGATAGAAAAACGCGCTGATGAAATGTGTAAGGCAGAACGTCTGTACCGTGAAGGCAAACTGCCCAAACGGGTATGCCACTGTGATACGAAAGTAAACAACATGATGTTCGACGAAGACGGTACGGTGCTTTGTGTCATTGACCTGGATACGGTGATGCCCAGCTTCATCTTCTCCGATTATGGCGATTTCCTTCGCTCAGGTGCAACACGGGGTTGGAAGACGACAAGAATCTGGATAATGTGAACTTTCAATATGGAAATATTCCAGGCATTTACCAAGGGTTATCTGGAATCGGGCAAATCCTTCTTGTTGCCGATAGAGATTGAGAATCTGCCTTATGCGGCTGCCTTGTTCCCATACATGCAGTGCGTACGCTTCCTGGCAGATTATATCAACGGTGATACTTATTATAAAATCCAGTATCCGGAGCACAATCTTGTGCGTACCAAGGCTCAGTTCAAACTGTTGCAGAGTGTGGAGGAACATACACCGGAGATGAAAAAGTTCATTGACTCATGTATCTGAAAAAGTATCTGATGATGATGGCGGCACTCCTTTGCGTCCTGCCGCTGTCTGCAATTAATCCCCAAAATAGTAAAATGAAAGAATTGAATGTAAAGAAAGTAAGTGTGGCCAATATACCGGTAGAGTCGGTTCCGGCTCTTATGGATGAAGAGAAGGTGGCGTTTCAGCTGTAAACACTGTGAATTGGGCTGTTTTTCCTTATACTCCCGATGTGGAATTCCGCATAGCGCATACGGAAGATGCCATTCTGCTGCATTTCAAGGTAAGGGAAGCGAGTGTACGCGCAGTTGCAGGCCACGATAACGGTCCGGTTTGGGAAGATGCGTGTGTAGAGTTCTTCTCTGTGCCTGCCGGTGACGGAGTGTACTACAATATGGAGTGTAATTGTGCCGGAACGCTGCTTATCGGTGCGGGTGCCGGACGTGGAAACCGCCAGCATGCCCCGCAAGAGGTGCTCGATAAAGTACAGCGTTGGGCTTCTTTGGGACGTGATGCTTTCGACGAAAGAGTAGGTGAGTGTGCCTGGGAAGTGGCCCTGGTCATCCCTTATTCCGCTTTCTTCCTGCATGACATCACTTCGTTGGATGGAAAGACGCTCCGCGCCAATTTTTATAAATGCGGTGACAAGCTCCAGACTCCCCATTTCCTTTCCTGGAATCCGATAGGTCTGGAGAAGCCGAACTTCCATTGCCCGGAGTTCTTCGGTACCCTGCATTTCGAGTAGTAGTAGAACAAAAAATTACTCAACCTGCCTCACCACTATCACCGATTTTCTGAAACTCCCTATTCATCGCCCTTTCAAGGTGAGTGAGAGCAAATGAAAAGGGTGAGGGCAAATTTTACCCTCACCCTTCCGAGCGTACCCGGTTGCTTCCTGCTTCTTTCCCCGTCTTTTATAGGACAAGACAGACCATTGTCTACAGAAACAGTATAATAAATACCCTTTATATACTTAATCCGTTAGTTCACAACACTGAACAGTTTGTTCCAGCATTAGAGAACACTTTGTTTCAGTATAGAAAAACACTTTGTTTTCATATAATGGAACGAACTGTTTTGTTAAGGGAAACAAAGTGTTTTCTATAAGGAAACAAAATGTTTAGTTAAAGGAAACAGTTTGTTTTACTTAGCATACTGCCTGGAATGAATATGCATCAAAAAATAGTAAAAGATAATGCAGGAACTATTGTAGAGGAATATAGAAAAAGGCACAAACTACGCAGACTTACAGAAAAGAATTTATTCATCCGTATTGTCTGCGTGATTCGTGCCCGAAGAAGGGTGTTTACTTCACGATTCCTTTGGAATTCTTGATGAAGTTGATGATATTGTGTATCTCGTCACTCATCGGTACTTGGTCTTCAATCTTCTGCAAGGCATCCTGCACGCTGAAGTTTCCCTGGTATACCAGACGGTAGGCATTTACGATATGGCGCAATACACGTTCGGTCACCTGGTGTTTGTGTTGAAGCACAGCAGCGTTGATACCGTGGTATTCTGCCGGATTACCGTTCATGATGATATAGGCGGCACATCTTTTGATATGCGGCAGCCAGCTTGAATCAGTACCCAACTTCCAATGTGGCAGTATTGGTGCAGAATGACGTTGCTGCTCAGAATGGTGCAGTCGTCTATCTGGCATTCTCCGGCTACGGTAGTCTTGATACCCAGTACACAATGGTTGCCTATCTGCACGTCGTGGCAGAGGTGTACACCATCCATCAGGTAGTTTTCATTGCCGATGCGGGTGGCGCTTCCTGCATGGGTAGCACGGCTGACAACCACGTTCTCGCGGATGTCGTTATTATCACCGATAATCAGCATGCTGTTCTCTCCCGTATAATGGAAGTCTTGCGGTTCGGCACCCAGAACGGCATTGTGATGCACCTTGTTCCCTTTTCCCATGCGGGTACCGTGCAGAATTTTTGCACCCGACATAATAATACAGTCATCACCGATTTCCACGTTCCCTTCGATAAAAGCAAAGGGCTGGATGGTTACATTCTTGCCGATTTTTGCGGCAGAATCTACATAAGCTAACGGACTTATCATAGTAATTAGCGATTAATGATTAATGATTAGTGATAAATGGTTAGTGATTAGGATTTACTATTTCATTAATCGCTAATCACTAATCACTTATCGCTCATTTTATTCTCTTCCTCCTCCAAGCGCTTGATACAGACTGATGACTGCTGCATGCTGCTGAAGGTGTCGGATACTTCTGCAAGCTGTGCGCTGAGGTAAGACTGCTCGGCAGACAAGACTTCCAGATAGGTCGACGTGCCTAAGTTAAACAATTCTTTTGTATCTGAGGCAGCTTGGCGGGCAGAATTTACTTGAATAGTGCGTGAAACGGCTTTATCCTTCTCCATTTGATACAGGTGCAGGGCGTTGCTCACTTCATTTCCGGCATTCAGCAGGGCGGTTTGGAACTGAATCTTAGCCTGCTCCTCTTGTGCCTTGGCTTGTTTCAGACGGGCAATGTTGGCACCGCGATAGAACAAGGGTTGCGTCAGCGAACCGATGGCGGAAGCCAGCAGTTTGCCCGGGTTGACGATACCTGCACCGGAGTTATTGGTCCAGCCTCCCGAACCGCTCAATGTAATCTGCGGGTAGAAAGCGGCACGGGCGCTGTTGGTATTATAGTAGCTGGCAGCCAGTGACATCTCGGCAGCTTTCACGTCCGGACGGTTGGATAGCAACTGCAAGGGGATACCTACTGAAAATTCCGTAGGCAGCTGTTGCTCTTCCAGTACACCGCGTGCGATGCTCTGTGCCGGTTGGTGCAACATCAGGCAGAGGGCGTTTTCGGTTTCGCGTATGCTCTGGCGTATGTCGGCAGTGATGCCATGACTTGAGCGTAGGCAGTGCGGCTCTGCTCTACGGCAGCAGAAGTGGTTCCGTAGATGCCTGCATCTTTCATGGCTTGCACGGTCTCCAGGTTCTTTTTCAGAATCTCGACGGTGCCTTCGGTGATTTGCAGTTGGCGGTCCAGCATCAGCAGGGTGTAGTACATGTTGGCTACGCCGGCGATGACTTGCGTCTGAACGGCTTGTTCGTAGAATTGCGTCTGCTTCAAGCTAACCTTTGCTTGTCGCTTCGGGTTCAGCAGTTGACCGAAGAGGTCGACTTGCCAGCTTGCGGTGACGGGCAGGGAGTAGATTTGTGTAGCTTTTCCCTTGTCCCAGCTGCTGACGGTTCCTTGCGGAGACAAGGCAAGCATCGGAGCATAGGCAAGGCGGGCAGACATCAGTGCGGCTTGTGCTTGTTTCACGTTCAAGGCGGCACTGCGCAGGTCACCGTTGTTGGTGAGTGCTTGCTCGATAAGTGTCTGCAGCTGCGGGTCTGTGAACACTTCTCTCCAAGGCAGATTACCGAAGTTGGCCGTATCTGCGGCTAATGTATTGTTCACGGACGCCGTGTCGCGATACAGTCCGGCAGTTGTTATGTCTTCGGGTCTGTCGTATGATTTGTAGATGTGGCAACTGCTCAATAAAGCAGTTGCGCACATCAGGCATATTATTTTCTTCATAATCGCTAATCGTTAATCACTATTTTGTATATTGTTCAATCTCCGGTTCTGCATCCGAGTTGTCCACATCTTCCCATTCCATCGGCTTGAATTTCTCCTGCAAGTACTGGAATGCCACGAACAGTGCGGGCACTATGAAGATTTGCAGAATCATACCGATTAACATACCGCCGATGGCAGACGTACCCAGCGTACGGTTACCGTTGGCACCCGCACCGGAAGCAAACATCAGCGGGAGCAGACCGACAATCATTGCCAACGACGTCATCAAGATAGGACGCAGACGGGCTGCGGCACCCAATACGGCTGCCCAGGTGATACTCATACCCATTCTGCGGCGTTCGAGGGCAAACTCTACAATCAAGATGGCATTCTTGGCCAACAGACCCATCAACATGATGAGGGCAATCTGCATATAGATGTCATTGGACATCGTACCCAGAATCATTTTCAGTGCCGGGATGCTGCCCAATGCGCCTATACCGCCTACAAAGAGGAAGCTACCCAGCAGACCGAACGGCACGGACAGCAATACGGATAAAGGCAGGATGTAGCTTTCGTACTGGGCACTCAGCAACAGATAAACGAATACGAAGCACAATATGAAGATGAGTCCCGTAGTGCTGCCACTCGTTTCGGCCTCTTCACGCGCCATACCTCCCAACTCATAACCGAAACCGGCAGGCAGGTTTTCCTGCGCCACTTCGGCAATGGCTTGCAGAGCCTGACCGGAAGTGTAGCCTGATGCGGGAGCCACCATCACCTTCATGGAGGTGTAGAGGTTGAAACGGCTGATGACGTCAGGACCATATACTTTCTTGATGGAGATGAACTGCGTGATAGGTGCCATCTCGTTGCCGTTGCGCACCTTGATGCTTTGCAGTGTTTCCATATTCTTGGTAGCATCAGGTTCGGCTTGTACCATTACGCGGTACATCTTACCGAAGCTGTTGAAGTTGGAAGCATACAAACCACCGTAATATCCCTGCAAGGTAGTCAAGATGTCATTGGGGCTGATACCTGCTTTCTTACAAGCGGCAGCGTCAATGTCCAGCTGGTATTGCGGGAAGTGAGGGTTGAAGGATGTCTTGGCGGAGTTGATTTCCGGACGCGCTTCCAGGGCAGCAGTATAGTTGTTCACCACGTCGAAGAAGTGGTCCAAATCACCACCCGTCTTGTCCTGCATGTTCAACTCGATGTCGCTTGAAGCCGAGTAACCCGGAATCATAGGCGGCGCGAAGAACAATACCTGCGCTTCCTTGATAATCTTTTGGGCGCGCATGTACAAAGTGGCGTACACAATCGTGGAGTTCTGCATCGTGGAACGTTCTTCCCAGTTCTTCAGCTTGATGATGATAGAACCATAGGAAGGACCTTGTCCACCCAGAAAACTATAACCGGAAATGACGGTACGCGATTCTACTGCAGGGTCGGCAGCAACCAGGCTGTCTACGCGATTCAGAACCTCTTGAGCACGTTCTTGTGAAGTGCCGGGAGGCAAAGTAACGGCACCCATAATGGTACCGGTATCTTCGTTGGGCACCATACCGGTCGGGGTTATCTGCATGAATACGCCCAACAGTACAATAGAGCCGATAACCAGTCCTGCCGATATCCAGCGTTTCTGGATGAAGAACAGCACTTGTTTCTTATACTTGCCCAGGATACCGTTGTATGAGTCATTGAAGGATTGTTTGAACTTGTCGGTAGTCATACCTGCCAACGCCAGCACACTGATGATAATCATCAAGCTACACAGAATGGGGTGTTCGCTGAAGCTGAACAGACCGAAAATCATGCCCAGGATAGCTACCGTCACGAAGAGCAGTGTAATGCCGGGACGCATCAACCGGCCTATAGAGTCGGCATAACGTGCAATCATAATCTTGCGCGCTTCCTTGGCGGCAACGCCTACACGCTCTTTCAGACTTCGTGTCCTCCATTATGAGGTTTCAAGAAGATGGCACACAGCGCAGGACTCAAGGTCAGGGCGTTCAGAGCCGAGAAACCGATGGCAATCGCCATGGTCAAACCGAACTGACGGTAGAAAGTACCTGCCGTACCTCCCATGAAGCTCACGGGAACGAATACGGACATCATCACCAACGTAATGGAGACGATGGCACCACCCAGTTCACTCATGGCGTCGATGGAAGCTGTACGGGCCGATTTGTAGCCCTGGTCCAGCTTGGCATGGACGCCCTCGACGACGACGATGGCATCATCGACACAATCGCAATGGCAAGCACCATGGCCGAAAGGGTCAGCAAGTTGATACTGAAGCCAATCAGTTTCAATACAAAGAAGGTGGCAATCAACGCCACGGGAATGGCGATGGCGGGAATCAACGTGGAGCGCATATCCTGCAGGAAGATATACACTACGATGAACACCAGGATAAAGGCCTCGATTAATGTCTTGATTACCTCATGTATGGAAGCGAAGAGGAAGTCGTTGGCACTCTGTGCAATGTTTATCTTCAAGCCGGCGGGCAGTTTGCTGGAATAGTCGTCCAGTAGGGCCTCGATATCCGAGATGGTCTGCGTGGCATTACTGCCTGCCATCTGGAAAATGATACAACTCACGGCTTTATGTCCGTTTACCATATTGTTGAATCCGTATGACAGACGGCCCAGTTCCACATTTGCTACATCCTTCAGACGGAGTATTTCACCGTTCTCCAAGGCCTTGATGACAATGTTCTCGAACTCCGTAGTCTGTTGCAGACGTCCTTTGTAACGCAGAGTATACTGGTAGGTTTGGTTACCGCGCTCACCCAACTGGCCGGGAGCCGCTTCGATGTTCTGTTCGCTCAAGGCGGCAACCACATCGTTGGGGATAAGTTTGTATTGGGCCATTACATCAGGTTTCAGCCAGATACGCATGGAGTAGTCTTGTCCCAATACCATGGCATCGCCCACACCGTTGACACGTTTCACCTCAGGGATAAGGTTGATGTTGGCGTAGTTTTCCAGGAACTCGATGTTGTACTGGTCTTTTTCATCATAGATGGAGAATACCATCAACATGGAAGTCTGGCGTTTACGGGTGGTTACACCGATTTTGGTAACTTCGGCAGGCAGCAAGCCTTGCGCCATGGAAACGCGGTTCTGTACGTTCACCGCTGCCATATCGGGTCGGTACCTTGCTTGAAGTAGATGGAGATGTCGCCCGAACCGCTGTTGGTGGCGCTCGAACTCATATACATCATATTTTCCACACCGTTAATCTGGTCCTCCAGCGGAGCGATAACGGAGTTAAGCACCGTTTGGGCATTGGCACTTGGTAAGTCGCACTTACCGATACGGTGGGAGGTGCAATGTCCGGGTAGTTGGGTGATAGCAAGGTAGCCAGACCAATAACTCCTAAGATTACTATCAGGATGGAAATTACCGTTGATAGTACCGGACGGTTAATAAATCTATCTAATTTCATTTCATGAACAATTAAGGAATTAAAAATTGAAGAATTTTTTTATTTTTCATTCTTTCATTGAAACGCAGTCTGAATATTGCCTTCTTTCTGGTCTTTTAGGGCCTTCTGGTATTCGGCTTCCTTTTCAGCAGGCGTGATGGGCGTGATGGACTGTCCGTCCTTCAGGTTCTGTACCCCTTCGATAACGATTTTTTCGCCTGCTTTCAAACCTTCCGTCACGTAATAATACTTGCCGTCGTCTAAGCTGAACACTTTAACTTCGGTATTTTTCAGCGTGTTGTCCGGTTGCAGTACGAATACGAACTGCTTGTCCTGGATTTCGGTAGTGGCAGACTGTGGAATCATGATGACATCATGCAGCGGGTTGGGGAATACCACATTGCCGGTGCTTCCACTACGCAGCACGTTGTGCTTGTTGGGGAAGAGGGCACGCATGGTTACCGAACCGGTAGTCTGGTCAATGACTCCGCTGATTGTCTCCACGCGGCCACTGTCGGCATACATGTTCCGTCGATGAGCTGCAACTGTACATTCGGCATCTTTTCCAGAATTTCCTTGGTGCTACCGCCTTCACGAATCTGTGACAAGAGTTGGCGTTCGGTCATGGAGAAGTAGGCGTACATTTCGGAGATGTCGGCAACGGTAGTCAGCGGGCTGGCTACGGAAGGACTAACCAAGCTACCTACGCGGTAGGGAATGCTACCTACTACACCGTCACTGGGGCTGGTTACACTGGTGTATGACAAGTTGTTCTTGGCATTGACCAATTGGGCATTGGCTTGTGCTAGTTGTGCCTTTGTCTGTGCCAGCTGGTTTTCGGCCATTTGCAAATCGTAGTCACTGATGATGTTTTTCTTGTTCAGTTCACGTTTGTTGTTTACAGTCAGTTCTTGTGTGTTTACGGCAGCTTTGGCTGTTTCAACAGCAGCTTTGGCCGAATTTACGGCTGCCTGATACTGTACGGGTCGATGCTGAACAACACTTGTCCTTTGCGCACTGTTGCGCCTTCATCCACGTGCAATTTTGTGATGAACCCACTCACCATCGGGCGGATTTCTACATCTTGTTTACCCTTGATAGTAGCAGGGTAGCTGTTTGTCAAGTTGGCAGTGGTGGTCTTTGCCTCAATCACTGCAAATTCGGGAGCTTTACCCGTTCCTTTGTCGCCTTGTCCGCAACTGCTGAGCAGTGCCAGGCAACATGCCAATAATACTAATCTACTCTTCATACTCTTTTTTGTTCTCTGTATAATTTTATATTCTTCTTTTTTTCGATTCTTGAAAGGCGTTTTTGTGTGTAATTCATGATTTAGAAATAAGGCAGGAAAAAGAAAACTGAATACTCCTATTCAGTTTTCGTCTGCAAAAATATTCTTTTCTTAGTATATAAGGTGTGAAACACTTCCTTTTTTAACTATGTTTCATACATAGATGAGAACGAAAGGACATTTTTTGATTAAAATACTGTAAAGCATACCGCTAATTGGCAGATAACCTTTATTTTTGCAGCATGTTAGAACGTAAACGCCATACTAAAATGAAGCCGCTTTTCCGCAGGTTGTTGGGGGGTGTTGCCATAGCTGCCGCACTGTATTCTTGTGCCAGTGTGGGCCGTATTGAAGGAGGACCTTATGATGAGACTCCTCCGCGTTTTATTTCCGGTACTCCCACGCCCGGCGCACTCCATCACAATAAAAATAAACTTTCCATTGAGTTCGATGAATTTATCAAGCTTGACAAGCCGAATGAGAAGATTGTAATATCCCCTCCGCAGGTGCAGCAGCCCGAAATTAAGTCTAATGGGAAGAAGGTGGTCATCACTCTGCAGGATACATTGAAACCCAATACTACTTATACATTCGATTTTGGTGATGCCATCCAGGATAATAATGAGGGGAATCCCTTGGAGAATTTCTTCTATTCTTTCTCTACGGCGACCGTCTCGACTCTATGGCTGTGGCCGGTACAGTACTGAATGCGGCCAATCTTGAACCGGTGAAAGGAATGCTGGTCGGTCTGCATGCCAATCTGGCCGACTCCGCTTTTACCAAACTTCCTTTTGAGCGGGTGGGGCGTACGGACAGTCGCGGACGCTTCTCTATCCGTGGAGTGGCTCCCGGCAAGTATCGCATTTATGCCTTGCAGGATGCCGACCAGAATTTTGCCTATTCCCAGCCGACGGAAGTGATAGCTTTAATGACTCTATCATCATTCCTTCCATGGAAGAGCGCATGCGCCAGGATACGACCTGGATAGACTCGCTGACAGTAGATACGATTGTAGAACGTCAATATACCCACTACCTTCCGGATGATGTTCTGCTGCGTGCTTTCAAGGAGCTTTCCTTCTCGCAACGTTTTTTGAAGGCCGAACGGTTGACTCCGGAGAAGTTTTCGCTCTATTTCACTGCTCCGGCAGACACGTTGCCTTTATTGAAAGGATTGAACTTTAATGAGGAAGATGCGTTTGTTATAGAACAGCCTACGGCCGGAACGATACGATTCATTATTGGATAAAGGATTCTCTGCTCTATAAGCAGGATTCCCTGAAAATGAGTATCACCTATTTGTATACGGATAGCCTGAAACGATTGGTACCCCGTACCGATACTTTGAATGTGCTGGCGAAGTTGACATACGACAAGCAGCAGAAGCAGAAGCAGGAAGCGAAGGAAAAGGAACAGAAAGAGCGTGAGAAGAAAAAGAAGAAGTTGAAGGAAGGTGAGGTGGAAAAGCCCGAGCCGACGGAATTCCTGGCTGTAGATGTGTATGCCCCTTCTGCAATCGATGTATATGATTATCTTACTCTGTCGTTTACGGAGCCGGTGGCAAGCATAGATACCACCGCTTTCCATCTGAAACTGAAAGTGGACTCGTTGTGGCAGGATATCCCGTTCGACTTTATGCGCGACTCTTTGGACTTGAAGCGTTATAATCTGTTTGCCGAATGGGCACCCGGCGAAAGCTATACATTTGAAGTGGATTCTGCTGCCATACGCGGGTTGTACGGGTTGTTCTCCGACAAGATAAAGAAGGACTTCAAGGCCAAGAAGCTGGAAGAGTACGGGCAGATATTCTTTAATGTGCATGGAGCGGACTCTCTGGCTTTTGTGGAACTACTGGACGGTCAGGACAAAGTGCTGCGCACGGTGCCGGTGGTGGATGGGAAAGCCGATTTCTATTTCCTCAATCCGGGCAAATATGGAGCGCGGCTGATAAATGATACGAATGGGAATGGCGTCTGGGATACGGGAAACTATGCCGAGAAGCGCCAGCCTGAAATGGTTTACTATTATCCGATGGTTCTGGAGCTTAAAGCGAACTTTGATTTGACCCAGGAATGGGATATTAAGGCCAAGTCCCTGGATAGCAGAAGCCGGACGAACTAAAAAAACAAAAACCAGATGAAGACAAGAAAAAGCAAAACAAGGAACAAAAATAACCGCAGTGGCAATAGCAGCCGCAACAGTGGTAGAGGCCATAGCTATTAGGCGGAAGCAATTGTTCATTCTATTAATGGTGGGAGCGGTCTGTTTGGGAACCTCCCAGTCTGTTCAGCCCAATGTACTGCAAAGAATGAAGCTTTCCAGTCGGGCGAGCATGTCATGTACGATTTATATTTCAATTGGAAGTTCATTTGGAAGAAGGTGGGTCTGGCAAGCCTCACTACCAATGCCACGACTTACCATTCCGAGCCTGCATTTCGCTTTAACTTGCTTTGTGTAGGCAGTAAAAAGACCGATTTTTTCTTCAAGATGCGTGATACGTTGACTTGTTATGTCAGCGATAGGTTGGAGCCGCTCTACTTCCGTAAAGCGGCGGAGGAGGGAAGCCGCCATACGGTGGACGAGGCTTGGTTCTCCTACTCGGACGGACTGGCGAATGTAAAGCAGAGACGCACCTGGCACAATCCCGTGCGTGAGGCTCAGGAGATGGAATACAGTGATAGTCGCTGTATCTTCGATATGTTGAGCATTTTGGCGCAGGCGCGCTCTTATGACCCTAAAGACTACAAGGTAGGGCAGAAGATACTCTTTCCCATGGCCACAGGACGCAGGGTGGAAGAGCAGACGTTGATTTACCGCGGCAAGGAGGAGGTCAAGGCGAATAACGACACCGTTTACCGCTGCTTGGTATTCTCTTTCGTAGAGTACAAGAAAGGTAAGGAGAAGGAGGTCATCACCTTCTTCGTATCCGATGATAAGAACCACCTTCCCATTCGCTTGGACATGTATTTGAATTTCGGTTCGGCCAAGGCATTCTTCAAGAGTGTCCGGGGCAACCGCTATCCGATGACGTCTGTGGTAAGGAAAAAGTGATGTTATCCCCTTTTCTAAATACACTGGATTCGAAAGTGGCAATCAGTTTTCCCTCCTGGTTGGTGACGTCGATCTGGTAATATCCGGTGGTGCGGCCGATGTAGCGTTCGCGTGCTTCGGCATACAGTACATCGCCCGGTCCGCTGCTGCGCAGGAAGGTGATATTGGACGAAAGAGAGAAGGCCAATGTTCCGTGGGAGTTGGCTGCTGCTGCCAGTGCCAGGTCGGCAAGGGTGAAGATGGCCCTCCTTGCGTACGGCCTCCTGCATTGAGATGCTCTGCCGTGATAACCAGGCGTGCCTTGCTGTATCCTTCCTTTATTTCTATCAGTCTACACTTGCATTCGTGGCGAAGCGGTCGTTCTTAAAAAACTCTTGTGCGGTCATGGGGAGTAATGATTAATGTTTAGTGATTAATGATTAATGGGTGGAAAATATGTGCTTCCGGACGCAAAAGTAACGATTTTAGCCATTAATTGAATTATTTAGGCGGGTCAAATCTGTACACTTGCTCTACTTTTGCAGCATGAAAAATCATAAACTCTTAATAAATAAATCCCTTATTATGAAAACAGTCCTCACTACATTGGGAATCTCCCTCCTTGTATTGGCAGGTTGCGCAGGGCAAAAGCAGGCTGAAAGCAACTTTATCCAAGAAAACATTGATAATGCTGTGGCTCAGGAGACAATTCAGACAGACATTATCGAAAAATCCGGTAAAATCCTTAATCCCCGTACCATTGATAAGGATGGGAACATTGTCTATGTACCTATCGACGATTGGTGTTCCGGCTTCTTCCCCGGTAATATCTGGCATATGTACGAGTTGACCGGTGACCAGAAGTGGCTGCCGCTGGCAGAGAAGTATACCGAGGATTTGGATTCGGTACAATACCTTACCTGGCACCATGATGTGGGCTTTATGATTGGCAGCAGCTACTTGAACGGATACCGTTTTGTGGGTAAGGAAGAGTACAAGCCGGTCATCATACAGACAGCCAAATCATTGTCTACCCGTTTCCGCCCTGCAGCAGGCGTACTTCAGTCATGGGATGCAGACAAGGGGTGGCAGGCTGAACGTGGCTGGAAATGTCCCGTTATCATTGATAATATGATGAACCTCGAACTGCTGTTCGAAGCTTCCAGGCTGTCCGGTGACTCCACTTTCTACAACATAGCCCGGAAGCATGCCGATACGACTATGGCTAACCATTTCCGTGAGGACAACAGCTGCTATCATGTGGTGGATTATGACCCCGAAACCGGTGAAGTCCGTAAGAGACAGACTGCACAAGGCTATGCCGACGAGTCTGCTTGGCACGTGGACAAGCGTGGGCCTTGTACGGCTATACCATGTGCTATCGCTATACACACGATGCCAAATACCTGGAACAGGCTGAAAAGGTCTACAACTTTATCTTCAACAACAAGAATCTTCCGGAAGACTTGGTTCCCTACTGGGATTTCGATGCTCCAATATCCCGAATGAACTCGCGATGCTTCGGCAGCTGCCTGCACGGCGTCCGCCCTTTACGAGCTGAGCACTTATCTGCCGGATAAGGGATACAAGGAAACCGCCGACCGGATTATGGAAAGCCTCGCTTCTCCTTCCTACCGTGCCAAGGTGGGTACCAACGGCAACTTCATCCTGATGCACTCTGTGGGCAGTATTCCTCATGGTGCGGAGATTGATGTACCGCTGAATTATGCCGACTATTACTTCCTGGAAGGATTGATGCGTAAAAGAGACTTGGAAAAATGAAACTCAATTAAATATTTTGTTAGGTGGTTTAGGTTTGTTCGCCTTGCAGGGCTGTAAAGCCCCGCAGGCGGAACAATCCGTCCAGCCGAATGTCATTTACGTTTTTCCCGACCAATACCGTAACCAGGCGATGGAGTTCTGGGGCCAGGAAGGTTTTCGCGAGAAAGTGAACTTTCGGAATGACCCGGTGCATACCCCACGCTTGAATGATTTTGCCCGGGAGTCGGTGGTATTGACATCTGCCATGAGCAACTGCCCGTTGAGCAGTCCCCACCGTGGTTCTCTGTTGACGGGAATGTATCCTAATAAGAGTGGTATTTCATTGAATTGCAATTCGAGCCGTCCCATCAGCTCCCTGCGTGAGGATGCTGTGTGTGTGAGTGATGTTTTCTGCAATGCCGGATATGACTGCGCCTACTTTGGCAAACTGCATGCCGACTTTCCTACCCCCAATGACCCCGAACGTCCCGGACAGTATGTGGAAGACCGTGTACCTGCATGGGATGCCTATACGCCGAAAGAACGTCGTCATGGGTTCAATTACTGGTATTCTTACGGTACCTTTGACGAACACAAGAATCCGCATTACTGGGATACGGAAGGCCGTCGCCATGACCCGCGCGAGTGGTCACCGTTACACGAATCGGGCAAGGTGGTGTCTTATCTGAAGAACGAGGGGAATGTACGCGACCCGAAGAAACCTTTCTTCATTATGGTAGGCATGAATCCTCCCCATAGTCCGTACCGTTCTTTGGACGACTGTATGGAGGAAGATTTCAATCTCTATAAAAACCAGCCTCTGGACAGCTTGCTCGTCCGTCCGAATGCCGACTCCAAGATGCTCAAGGCAGAGAGTGCACGCTACTACTTTGCTTCTGTGACGGGTGTCGACCGTGCTTTCGGTCAGATACTCGATGCCTTGAAGGAACTCGGACTGGACAAGAATACCATTGTCGTGTTTGCCTCCGACCATGGAGAGACCATGTGCAGCCAGCATACGGAAGACCCGAAGAATTCCCCGTACTCCGAGTCCATGAACGTTCCTTTCCTGGTGCGTTTTCCCGATAAGATTAAGCCTCGCGTGGACGACTTGATGCTTTCCTCGCCGGACATCATGCCTACCTTGTTGGGGCTTGTCGGTCTTGCCGACTCCATTCCGGCCGAGGTGCAGGGGCGCAACTATGCACCGCTTTTCTTCGATGAAAAGGCGGATATTGTACGTCCCACCGGCGCTCTCTACATCCAGAACCTGGACGGTGAGAAGGATGCGGAAGGCATGGTCCGTTCCTACTTCCCTTCGTCGCGCGGCTTTAAATCGGCGCGCTACACGCTGGCGCTCTACATTGACCGCGAAAACCATAAGCTGGTCAAAAGTTTGTTGTTTGACGATGAAAAGGATCCGTATCAGATGAATAACCTTTCTTTGGAAGAAAACCAAGAAGTCGTAAAAGACCTTTGCGCAGAGATGGGCAAAGTGTTGAAAGAGATTGATGATCCTTGGTATAAGGAAGGTATCTTGAAGGATATGATACCTTATTGATTGGAAATGGGTTATAGATAATCCTCCATAAATTGCTTGAACGTTTTTTGCGACCCGCTTCGACTGATAGTGAACTATTTGTCGGAGCGGGTTGTTTGATTCAGAATGGAATAAATTACCAATACGTATTAAGTAAATGATGGAGATGAAGTATAGACTATGGGCTTGTTTGTTGTTTTTGCCGATGGTCCTTTGGGCGTCCGGGCGTCCGAAAGTGGCTGTCGTACTCAGTGGGGGTGGCGCCAAAGGGACGGCGCATATCGGTGCTCTGAAAGTAATTGAAGAAGCGGGTATCCCTATAGATTACGTGGTAGGGACCAGTATGGGCTCCATTATAGGCGGACTTTATTCCATCGGTTATACTCCCGAACAGATGGATAGCATGGTTCGCCGGCAGGATTGGTCCTTTCTGCTGAGTGACAAAATACCACGCAGCGAACAGAATATGGCGGAACGGGAGGCTTCCGAAAAATATGTATTTTCCCTGCCATTCGGTAAAAATGCCAAAACGCAAGCCGTAGGAGGATTGATAAAGGGACAAGAACCTGGCAAACCTGTTCAGTGAGCTGACCGTAGGATATCATGATTCCATCGATTTCAACAAGTTACCTATTCCCTTCGCCTGTGTTTCCGAAAATATTGTAAATGGCAACGAGGTAAATTTTCACAAAGGTGTATTGGCTACGGCCATGCGGGCCAGTATGGCCATACCGGGAGTATTCACTCCGTCCGGCTGGACAGTATGGTTCTAGTGGATGGAGGTGTGGTAAACAACTACCCTGTAAATGTAGCGCGTGCCATGGGGCGGACATTATTATAGGAGTGGATGTTCAAAATGACTTGAAACCCGCCAACGAACTGAATAGCACCGGCAGTATCTTGGGGCAACTCATCAATTAATGGGACTGGAACTTTATAAAAAGAATCTGAAAGAAACCGATACATATATAAAGGTGGATGTGGAGGGGTATTCTGCCGCCAGTTTCACCCCCAGTGCGGTGGACACACTGATTCGTCGGGGAGAAGA
>ENA-OQEB01000292-OQEB01000292.1-human-gut-metagenome-genome-assembly--contig:-NODE-292-length-21449-cov-4.461917_pt1 | contig 21449 bp, 29 predicted proteins | sample MGYA00242787_ERZ504619 | MGnify/ENA primary metagenome ERZ504619 (study PRJEB26092, sample SAMD00036317) | human gut metagenome | host: Homo sapiens | study: EMG produced TPA metagenomics assembly of... | reverse complement strand
GTTTTTTTATATTGATGCTTTTATTCTATTAATTTTCTGTTAAACGATACGCTTTTTTACCTTTTTTTTCGTCTTCTTTTACAAAATTCGTTGACGCGTTTGATTTTGGCAGTATAATGGAATCAGAGATCAATTTTAGGAGGCCCCCATTATGTTAAAACAACTTCTATTTTCGCAGAAAATAAAAAAGGCACGATGCAGCAGATCACACAGATTCTGTTTGAAAACGACGTCAATATTTTAGGTTCTGTCAACAACGACAGCGCAGAGTACGGCATTGTCCGCATGGTCGTTTCCGATCCGGATAAAGCAGAGCAGGCGCTTCAGGCTGCCGGTTACATGACACGCCAGACAGATGTACTCGGTGTCGAGGTAGTTGATCAGCCGGGCAACTTAAATTCCCTTCTGAAAACACTGCTTGAGACAAATATCAGCATCGACTATATCTATCTCTCCTTCAACCGCGAGTCCGGCTGCCCGATCATGGTGTTCCATGTACCGGATGTGTACGAGACAGAAGCAAGCTTAAAGAGCAAAGGATATACCGTTCTCTAGAGCATGTTTGAAAAACACGAAAAAAGACATCTGGCGAAGTGATTTTTCACCCCTGCAGATGTCTTTTTTCTATATCATCTATTCTTTTTCTTCATCCTCAAACAGGTGATCCCGCGTAATGTTTTTTGCCCACAGTCCGCTCTTATACCGTTTCAGAACCCACGGCCATTTTACAAACTCGTCTGTACACAGCAGGAAATAAACCACAAGGACAGGAAGCTTGAAGACAAACGCTGCAATAAATCCAAGCGGCACCGCGTAGCACCACATATCAATCGTATCACAGACCAGTCCGAACTTTGTGTCACCTCCGGCACGGAATACTCCGGCAATCAGCGTCGTATTGACGGCCGCCCCCATAATATAATAGGTATTGATCAGCAGCATATATTTCAGATAATGCATCGCGGTCTCATTTAAAGAAGCAAATTTCAATACAAACGGCGTGATACCCAGCACAACCAGTCCGCCCACAGCTCCGGCAACAACCGTCAGCTTCAGCAGTTTCGATGCATATTCCTTCGCCTTTTCCAGATTTCCTTCTCCCATAACATTTCCAAGCAGAATACCGCCTGCACTTGCCACACCAAAGCACAGCACGGTTCCGATATTTCTTACAACGACAACGAGCGAGTTTGCCGCTACCGCATCGCTTCCCAGATGGCCCAGGATCACAGAATACATCGAAAATGCAACGCCCCAGGAAAGATCATTTCCAAGCGCCGGAAGTGACAGCTTCACAAAATCGGAAAACAGCAGCTTGTTGCGGATGAACATGTACCGCAGATCAAGCTTGATATCCTTACTCATAATCGACACAATCACGCAACCGATCAGTTCAATGACACGCGACATCGCCGTTGCGATTGCAACACCGGTTGCTCCAAGCTTCGGAAATCCGAAGAGGCCAAAAATGAAGCATGCGTTGAAAAATACGTTCAGTGCGAATGCCATCATATTCATCGCCATGCTGATCGTCACACGGCCGAGGCTTCGAAGTACCGCAAGATAGATCTCCGTGATGCCCCAACACAGGTAGGTCACACCCATGACGCGCAGATACGAAGCACCGATCCGGATCAGTTCCGCATTATCTGTAAACAGACGCATCATCATCTGCGGCATGGTAAAAGCAATTCCTGCCACAATAACGGAGATGATGACGGAGAATCGAAGTGCGATTCCCTCGACAGTCTGAATTGCGCGCATATTGCCCTTTCCAAAGTACTGGGCACACAGAAGTGTTGCTCCTGTTCCCAGTCCGTAATAAACCATAAATAATACATTTGCATAGTTGGATGCCAGGGATACCGCGGAAATAGCGGACTGTCCCACGTAGTTCAGCATCACGACATCGGCAGAGTTGACTGCCGCGCTTAAAAGATTCTGAATCACAATCGGCAGAACCAGCTTAAAAATCTGGCTGTAAAAACCCTGCTCTTTTGTTGTTGCCCTCATGTTTCTTCTCCATTTCTCTTCTTTATTTGTTTTCTTTCTTTTCCTGTTTTGCCTTCACATACGGATATCGGACCTGCGTGTAAACAAACATCACCAGAATATAGATGCCGCATGCAATCGCCGCGGGAACCGTAAGATCCGACAGATTGACATACGAGGTTCCGATCATCAGAATGCCGATGAAAAACAGCAGAATGTGAAGTGTCCGCTTTTTCATACAAAACGCAGACTTCTGATACTCTTCCGGGAAAATATCCGGCAGACGCCAGCAGGCCAGGAGTACCATAAATTCCGTCACCATATCGGTTCCGACACCCATGTTGGAAATCAATGTCAGATCCATTCCCGTAAGAATCGGAATAGCGCCCATCAGGAAAAAGACCATCAGAAGGATCACCGGAACACCGTTTTTATTCTCCTTCGCAGTTTTTTCTGGCAGCCAGCCCTGTTTTGCGGCCGCCTGCAGTCCTCGCGTCACCCAGCTCAAGGTTCCATTCAGGGTGGTGAGCAGTGCAAATACAGCACCACCGAACACGAAAAACAGGTACAGCCAGGTTGGAAAAATCTCCTGTGCGACAAGCGTCAGATTCTGAAATGCAACCGTTTCGACCGGAAGCACGCCGCCTGCCACGATACCGATCAGCACATAGAATACAGCAACGATACTCGTGGAAAGCACGATAACCTTTGGAATTGTGCGGGACGCTCCACAATATCGTCTCCGTTCTCCGCAACGAATTTGCGCCTCCGCACGCAAAACTCAAAAGTGCCACGCCTGTGAAAAAGTTCTTCGGACCGTTCGGCATCAGGTTGGATACCGTCGGTGTCAGGGCATCCCAGCTTACTTTGGGCAGACCGAATACAATAAATAAGAACAGGCTTAAAAGCAGCAGCACAACCATGCCCTTTTGCACCAGTGCGCTCGATTTCAGTCCAATGAGATTGACGGCGGTACAGATTACAAGTGCTGCCATTGCGACAGCCGACTCGCCAAACTGCGGAAAAATCGAGCAGAAATAGCTTGCAAAGCCTTTCGCGTACGTTGCGATCAGAACCTGGCTTAAAACAAACATCGCAATGTACATAAAGCCGGCTTTTTCACCCATCAATCGTCGGATGTAAGTAAAGCCGGCGCCTGATGACGGGATTGCGGACGTCAGGATGATGAACGGTACACAGGTGATAATGGCAAGCACGGCACCTAAAATAAACGCTGCGGCAATGCCGTGTCCTGTCAGACCGATGACGATTCCCGTCAGTACCATGATGCCCGAACCGATGATCTGTCCGATCGCAAGTCCCATACAATCGGAAAAATTCAGTTTTTTATGACCTTCCCCCATACATTTTCCTTCCTTTCTCTCCCGTTTCTATTGGCGGATCCCAACAGAAACGCATAGCATCCTATTTTTTTATTCTACCGAAATCTCATCGTTTGTCAATTTGCAAAATGCGCAAGGTTTAACGCTTTACCTGTACAGAATAGACAATATTATAATTGAACTTGTTTCGCTTTAATTTTGAACTTTTCAACATTTTTACAATTTTCAGTTTTTCTATTGAACTTTTTTCTTGTCCATGCTACAATAAGCACAGTTTTGAACTTTTTTTTATTTTGTATTCTATCTTAAGGAGATTTTCTATGACAAATGAAACCTTTTCCGACCGTCTGAAACTGGCCATGCAGGCGAAACAGTTCAAGCAGGTCGATTTGATCCGAGCGGCCCAGCGGCGCGGTGTGAAGCTTGGAAAAAGCCATGTCAGCCAGTATGTCAGCGGAAAAACGGTTCCGCGCTCCGACATTCTTCACTTTCTGGCCGATGTGCTCCAGGTCGATCCCGACTGGCTGCTTGCAAAAGATTCCACAGTAAACTATACGGCAGATACGATTTCCGATCCGGCAGAATCCTTTTCTGATCCATCTGCCGCTTCCCTTTCCCAGACAAAAACAGGAGGTTCCCCTATGCGAGAATTTAAAAAATCATCGAAACTCGACAATGTCTTATATGATGTCCGCGGACCTGTCGTAGAAGAAGCAAACCGCATGGAAGCGTGCGGCACACAGGTTCTGAAACTGAACATTGGAAATCCGGCTCCATTTGGCTTCCGTACTCCTGATGAGGTCATCTACGACATGAGCCATCAGCTTACCGACTGCGAGGGTTACTCTCCTTCCCAGGGTCTCTTCTCTGCACGAAAAGCGATCATGCAGTATGCGCAGTTAAAGAAACTGCCAAATGTTTCTATCGATGATATCTACACTGGAAACGGCGTCAGTGAGCTGATCAACCTCTGCATGTCCGCTCTTCTGGATGACGGGGATGAAATCCTCATCCCATCCCCGGATTACCCGCTCTGGACCGCCTGCGCAACGCTGGCCGGTGGAAAAGCCGTCCACTACATCTGCGATGAACAGTCCGAATGGTATCCGGACATCGATGATATGCGAAAAAAATCACCGACCGCACAAAAGCGATTGTTATCATCAATCCGAATAACCCGACCGGTGCACTCTATCCGAAAGAGGTACTGCAGCAGATTGTCGAGCTTGCCAGAGAACATCAGCTGATCATCTTTTCCGATGAAATTTATGACCGGCTCGTCATGGACGGTCTCGAGCATGTTTCTATTGCATCCCTCGCACCGGATCTGTTCTGTGTCACCTTCAGTGGTCTTTCCAAATCGCACATGATCGCAGGCTTCCGTATCGGCTGGATGATCTTAAGTGGAAATAAAGCTATCGCAAAGGACTATATTGAAGGGCTCAAAATGCTCTCCAACATGCGTCTCTGCTCCAATGTTCCGGCACAGTCCGTTGTCCAGACCGCTCTTGGCGGCCACCAGAGTGTCAACGACTACATCGTTCCGGGCGGACGGATTTACGAGCAGCGCGAATACGTTTACAAGGCATTCTGCGATATTCCGGGTATCACCGCAGTCAAACCAAAAGCTGCGTTCTATATGTTCCCGAAAATTGACACGAAAAAGTTCAATATCACAAACGACGAAAAATTTGCTCTCGATCTGCTGCGCGACAAAAAACTTCTGATCGTCCACGGCGGCGGCTTCAACTGGGGACAGCCGGATCACTTCCGCGTTGTTTACCTGCCGCGAATTGAAGTTTTAAAGGATGCGGTTGAAAAGATCACCGACTTCCTCTCCTATTATCATCAGTAAAATTCTGATCACTTTTTTCACAGAGCTCCACCGGAAATACCACCTTTTTTTCCGGCGGAGCTTTTTTCCTTTACCGGATTCTTTCCTGCTGCATTACACTTCACCGGTACCCGGCAAACAACAGGTAACTTTTCGTTACTGTTCACTCAGCAGTGAAACACTTGCTGTTTCGCTGCATAAGAAAGTGATTCAGGCGTGAGCAGCCTCCTTCTGCGAAGCAAAACTTTAAATGAGGGCTGCGAATGTTACAGTTCGCTGGGAACCAGTGAACTGTAACAACTTTTCTGTTCCACGGCTTAATTTCGATTGCGGCTCCTGTTCCTTTATGTTATAATTCTTTCAAATCAAGTCACAACCTTTCTTTTGAGTTCTGTTCTCGCTGTATCGCTTCTTGGCGGATGCCGCGCCTCCGACAAACCCGTTACGCTGACCGTATGGACGTATTACAACGGAGATCAGTTAGCTTCCTTTGAACGTCTTGTTGAGGAATTCAATACAACGATCGGAAAAAAAGAGCATATTACGGTCGAAGCCTCCAGTCAGGGCAGCATCAATGACCTGGAAAAAATGTTCTCGATGCCGCCAAAGGAAGGGTTGGTGCCCTTGCCATGCCAAATATTTTTTCCGCCTACGCCGATACCGCCTATACGCTTGAGCAGATGGGACAGGTCGTTGATCTTTCCCCTTATCTTACAGAGAAAGAAAAGGCTGCCTATCTTCCCAATTACCTGGAAGAAGGTGACTTTTCCGATGACGGCAGTATCCACATTATTCTGACAACCTCCACAAAATTCCTGCGTATCATGGAAATGGCAAGTATTGAACTGGGTGGCTATGAGATGCGTTTTGATCTCAACACGGTCTATGTCACAAAGAACTTTTTTCCCATGCTCAACCTTCCATCTGAAGATGTCTCCGGGCTTTCCACCCGGTATTTCCAGCAGATGCTGCGTGAATTTGACCAGACACATTCTCATACCGTATGGGTCGGGCATTCTAAGGTGTATGAAATTTCATTTTCTGACGGAACAATCCGCTACATCCGCATGGAGACCTCCCGCGAGGGCTATGCGCAGATCGGACTTGTCGAAGATTTTACCTCCGTTATGCTGGAACGGCAGCGCATAGAGCACGAGCGTGATTACGATGCATTGACCGGTCTCTACAATCGACGCGCGTTTCAGCGGGAAAGTGAAGCTCTTTTTGAGCATTCGGAAGTTCTCGGTCACGCTGCCCTTCTGATGATCGACCTTGACAATCTAAAACGCACCAACGACACCTTCGGCCACGACTGGGGCGATGCCTATATCCGGCAGGCAGGACAGTGTTTTATCTCCTCTGTGCCGGCTAAAACACTCTGTGCCCGTATTTCCGGCGATGAATTTAATCTTCTGTTCTACGGCTACCAATCGCAGGAAGAAATTCGAGCACTTCTGCAGAATCTTTCCCTTGCGGTTTCAAATACAGCCCTGGAGCTGCCAAGTGGTCGTAAACTGCCCCTTCGCCTTTCCGGCGGAGTTTCCTGGTATCCGGAAAACAGTACAGATCTGTCTACGCTGAAAAAATATGCGGATTTCGCAATGTACCAGGTAAAGAAAGCAGAAAAAGGGTACATTACCGAATTCGATCTGGAGCTTTTTACAAAAAACGCAAAGGAAACCGAGATGCGCCGCCTGTTCCATAAAATGTTGAATGAAGAGCTGTTTACGTATTACTTCCAGCCAATTGTTTCCGCTGCGGACGGCAGTATCTACGCCTACGAGGCGCTGATGCGCGGAAATCTCCCGGCACTTACTCGTCCGGATCAGATCCTGCAGCTGGCTCACGAGGAAGAGTGCCTGCATGAAATAGAACGTCTGACTATGTTTCTCTCTGCAAAATCCTATGCCACATTCCTCTCCACCCATCAGATACGCGGTGATGAGCTTCTCTTTGTCAATTCGATTGCAAGCCAATACATGAATCACGATGAGTCAGTGGCTTACGTCGAACAATACAGCTTTCTTCAGGATCGGATTGTCATCGAGATCACAGAGGAGGATTCACAGGATCTTACAGCTCTGTTGAAAAAAACGTGAGATGCCGGGATTTTCCGGTGTATTTGCCCTGGATGACTACGGCAGCGGCTACAGCAATGAAAAAACGCTTCTGGAGCTTGCACCGGCGTATATCAAGCTGGATCTTTCCATCATCCGCGATATCGACTCCGATCCGGACAAGCAGCAGATCGTAGAAAATATTGTTTCCTATGCACATCAAAGAGCATGAAAATCATTGCCGAGGGTCTAGAAACTCCAGCTGAACTTTTGAAGGTACTGGAACTGGATGTTGATCTCCTGCAGGGCTATTTTCTTGCAAAACCGTCCGCTGTTCCGAAACCTGTCAGTGCAGAATCCGTTGCTGTCATAGAACACTTCCGGAAGCATCTTGCGTAATTCCACCTCTTCCTGCAGCATCATTTCAAATCACAGCATCTATGTCTGATCTGCTGCTTCGAAACAGGTACCAGTCAGCGACCCGGAGCGTATCTGAGCAATCATCCCTCAAAAAACATCCATAGCAAACCCTGCAAAAGCAGGGTTTTGTCTCCACTCTGAAGAATCCTTTTTTATACTTTTTTCATATTTTTCTCCTGTTCGTTCCTCCGCTTCTGTGCTATGATACCTTATAGCAATGACAAATCATCCATCGAAAGGAGTTTTTCTATGTGTACAGCAGCAACCTATCAAACACGCGACTTTTATATGGGCCGCACACTCGATTATGAATTTTCCTATGGCGACCAGATCACCGTTACACCTCGCAATTACCCGTTTTCCTTTCTTCATATGCCGTCCCTTTCCCATCACTATGCAATGATCGGCATGGCGTGTGTGATGATGATTACCCGCTCTATTATGAGGCGTTCAATGAAAAAGGGCTTGGTATCGCCGGCCTTAATTTTGTAGGAAATGCCGTTTATTTCGATCCGAAACCGGAGAAAGACAATATCGCGCAGTTCGAGCTGATCCCGTGGATTCTCGGTACATGTGCTTCGCTTGCGGAAGCAAAAGAATCCCTCTCCCGTATCAATCTCATCAGCACACCTTTTAAAAAGAATCTTCCGCTCGCACAGCTTCACTGGATCATCGCAGATGCATCGGGTGCCATCACCGTGGAATCCACGGCGGACGGTCTGCATGTCTACGACAATCCGGTCGGCGTTCTGACAAACAATCCGCCGTTTCCAATGCAGATGTTCTCACTGAACAATTACCTGCATCTGTCACCAAAACAGCCGGCCAACACGTTTTCCAACCAGCTCGATCTTTCTACGTACAGCCGCGGCATGGGTGGCCTCGGACTGCCGGGCGACCTCTCTTCTGCTTCCCGCTTTGCACGCGTGGCGTTTGTAAAGCAGAACTCGATCTCGGGAAACAGCGAAACGGAAAGTGTCAGCCAGTTTTTCCATATTTTAAATTCTGTTGACCAGCAGAGAGGATGCTGTGAGGTGGCGGACGGAAAGTATGAGATCACGCTCTATACTTCCTGCTGCAATGCGACGCAGGGAATTTACTATTATACGACGTATGACAATCATCAGATTTCTGCGGTTGATATGCACCGCGAGAATCTCGATGGCGAAACGCTTCGCTGCTTTGCGCCGGTGACGGGCGAGCAGATCCATATGCAGAATTAGAAAAATCCGGTACAGAAATCTTTGAGGACCCCTCAAAAAAGATTCTGTATCGGATTTTTTCTACATCTCATCACATATTGTAAAACAGACGTCGCACCGGCTTCTGGTGCGGCATTTTTCAAAATACAGCTCCTCGAGCGGAATCCATTTCTTCTGAAATTCCACCGCCTTTTCACTCCCGTTCCGCTTTTCAATTCTCTGGATCTGCTCGACCGGATCGATCGTGAGGAAGACCTTCAGATCGTAGTATGCTTCCAGCCGTTCATGGCAGGAGTACGTTCCCTCCACGATATTGACGCGGCACGGCGCGATTTCTGCTGTCTCAAGGAAGCTCCATTTCGGCGGATAATAGGGGCGGTAGAACACCGTTTCGCCCTTTTTGAGCGGCACAAGGACTTCCTGTTCGAACCGCTTGTAATCGACATTTCCGCCCGGCTCCTCGTACCGTTCTTTCGTCCGCTGCCATTTTGCGTGGCTGTAAAGCATCCGGCGACGAGTCCGTAGGTGCCCATCTCAAATGCCATGGCAATTGCATTAGGATAGAGCACCGGGATGTGCATCGGCAGGAGCATTTTTCCAACTGCCGGGATCTGTCCGATGAAGAACGGCAGGATCAGGCCGATCGCAAAGAGCATGCCGGAAAGGGTTACTTTTTCCATCTTGAAATTCCTCCCTTATGTTTCCTTCTGGAATCAGTGTATCATTCAAGTACACTTTAAAGTCAAGACCTTTTCTGCATTTTTCTCTATTTTTCCCACTATTTTAGTATATTTTGTATTTTCCGTGCTTCTCGGTGTCTGAGTGCACTTTCTGTAGGAACTTTTTCTGTCGTTTTCCATGGTTTTGTGGTACACTTTTGGATATTGGGAAATGCAGTCATTTTCTGCAGTTCCCTGACTATTTTTCGAAAGGATTTTATCATCATGCAGTTTTATCTCGCCCCGATGGAAGGGCTGACCGGGTATGTGTACCGGAATGCTTACCACAAATATTTTCCGGCGGCGGACCGTTATTTCACGCCGTTTATTACAAATAAAAAAATGAGTTCCCGCGAACGGAACGATATTCTCCCGGAGCACAACGAAGGGATGACGGTGATTCCGCAGATTCTCACTAATCAGGCGGAGGATTTTCTGTCCCTGACAAAGGAGCTGAGGGAGTACGGTTACGATACCGTCAATCTGAACCTCGGATGCCCGTCCGGCACGGTTGTCGCCAAGCGGCGCGGCTCCGGGCTGCTCGCGTGGCCGAATACGCTCGACGCGTTTCTCGATGAGATTTTTTCGTCGTGCGACTGCCGCATCTCGATCAAAACGCGGCTTGGCACAACGGATACCGACGAGTGGGAGGATCTGCTTACGGTTTACGACAAATATCCGCTCGAGGAACTGATCATTCATCCGCGGATTCAGAAGGATTTTTACAAATACACACCGCGCATGGAGTGCTACCGGACAGCGTATGAGACGAGCCGCTGCTCGCTCTGCTACAACGGTGACATTTTCTCACCCGATGATTTTCAGAATCTCTGCCGTGAGTTTCCGGACACGGAGAAGGTGATGCTCGGACGCGGGGTACTGCAGAATCCGTGGCTGATTGGGATGCTACGCAGTGCAGATCCGGCAGGCGGCGAAGCCTCTGCTCCCGATAAAGAGCTGCTGCACGCGTTCTGTGAGGATCTCTGCGCCGGTTATGCGCGTGTGATTTCCGGGGATAAAAATGTGCTGTTCAAATTAAAAGCACTGTGGATTTATCTTGGAATGTCGTTTACCAATCCGCAGAAATATCTGAAAAAGATCAAAAAGGCGAACCGGCTTGCCGAGTATGAAGAGGCGGTCGACGCACTGTTCCGGGAACAGGAGCTGATTCTTTAATTTCGAAGTCCATTAGTATCTTTTGGAAACCATGTCACTTTCAGGTACGCACTTGTCTTTTCTGCAAAATCCGATACGATAGAAACAGGCTACAACGACTTATTTCTATTTTGTTTTTGGGAGGATTTTTACCATGATCGATTTACACCAGGAAGACGAAAAGCTTTTTGCTCTTGTCGGCGCATGCCAGCGTGATGTCCTTCTTCGTTCCTCCCCACTCGAGAAACTCCTCTAACTTTTTCACACTATTTCCTCCTTGTATACCTATAGGGGTATTGGTTGTCAAGAGGAGTTTTTCAAAATCAGAAAAACAAAAAGAACTTCTGACGAAGCATCTTTTTTCTGCTCCTGCCGGAAGTTCTCTTTTCATCTTATCTTCTTATTTTTATTTCATATTTGCAAACCGTTCCACAGCCTTCGTAAACTGTACAATCGTCTGATCCGCATCTCCGTGCTCGATGCCGTCGCGCACGCAGTGCTGGATATGGCCCTCGAGGACAACTTGTCCTACTTTATGAAGTGCCGATTTTGCCGCATTGATCTGCGCCAGGATATCCTCGCACGGCACATCCTCATCCACCCATACGGTCGATCGCCTGCACTTGACCGATGATCTTTTTCAGACGGCGGTGAAGATTATCTGCATCCATACACTGTTTCATTTTGCATCCTCCTTGTTTCAAATCCGTCATCGCATCGGCAGCGTTACAAAGTGCAGTGGTCTTCCTCTTCTGCTTCCTCTGCAATCAGATTCCGGATATTCTGCATACGGTTATCCAGCTCCGCGCTCTGTCTTGCGCAGTCGTAGAGTTCATCCTGCAGATATTTGACATGATTTTCGGGAATATTTTTCTTGTAGCGCATCTTGTGCTCCAGACTCGCCCAGAAATCCATCGCGATCGTACGGAACTGTACTTCCACGTAAACCAGTTTCTTTGTATCCTGTAAAAAGATCGGCACCTGAACGATCAGATGAAGACTGCGGTAGCCGCTCTCCTTCGGATGCTGAATATAGTCCTTCCGCTCAATCAGCGTAATGTCATCCTGTTTCAGAAAACTGTCTGCCAGCTTATAAATATCGCTTGGAAAAGAACAGATCACGCGCACACCGGCGATATCGCGGATATTTTCCTCGATAGACTCCAGTGTGACCGGGATGTCTTTCACGCGGATTTTCCGCATAATGCTCTCATACGATTTGACCTTGTTTTGATTCCTTCGATCGGGTTCTGGTCATAGGAAAGCGAGTATTCCTGATTCAGCACCCGGAACTTTGTCTCGATTTCCATAATGGCGCACTGATAATACGACATCAGAAGCTCGAACGGCTTTTTGTTCTTCTGCATCATCTGAATAAACTCGTCCGATAAAAGATTCTGCTTTACAAACTCATCCCGTTTTGTCTCGATCAGATTTTTTCCCTGTTTTCTAATTTCCTCCAGTACTTCGAGGTTTTTCATCATCCGTTTTTTCGTCCTCCCAAAACTGCGTTCTCTGTCCTTTATGCTATCATTTTAGGCCTGTAAAGTCAAATTTTTTCTTCTTTTACTCTACCTTCAGCATCCGGTAGCCAACCCCGATATGCGTCTGGATATACTGCGTCTGCTCTCCGTTCTTTTCCAGCTTTTTCCGAAGCGTCGCCATGAAAACACGGAGAGAAGCGATATCGTTCTCCCAGCTGCTTCCCCAGATTTTCTGTGTGATAAACGTATGCGTCAGCACCTTCCCTGCATTCTGCGACAGCAGGCAGAGCAGCTTGTATTCGATTGGGGTCAGATGAAGTTCCTCTCCGTCAAGATATGCGCACCCCGCTGCGTACTCGATCCGCAGTGCGCCATTTTCAAAGACAGCCGACTGGACTCCATTTTCTGCCTGCATCTGGGACAGACGGCGCTGTGTGACTCGAAGGCGGGCCAGCAGTTCCTCCACAGAAAACGGTTTCGTCAGATAATCATCCGCTCCTGCGTCCAATGCCTCGATTTTATCGCTGTCCTCACTTCTTGCACTGATTACGATAATCGGCATATTCGACCAGCTTCGAATCTTTTCAATCACCTCTACGCCATCAATATCCGGCAGGCCAAGGTCGAGCAGAACAATGTCGGGATTATGTGTGGATGCCTCCATAATGGCACCCGCACCGTTCTTTGCAGAAATATACTTATAATCGTGTGTTTTTAACGTCGTAGTAATCAGGTTGTGAACCGGCGTATCATCTTCCACAACCAGAATTAATGTCTTATTCATTCAAATTCACCTCACTGAGCGGCAGGGTAAACCGAAAGCAGCAGCCCTGTGGATCGCAGTCATAAAGTGCTATCTCCCCGCCGTGCGCATTTACAATCGAACGGCAGAGTGCCAGTCCAAGGCCAAGGCTTCTGCGGCTGTCGCTTACTTTATTTTTCCCGGAATAGAACATCTCAAACACATGCTCTCTGGACTCTTTTGGAATCCCGGGGCCGTTGTCCTCCACCGCGATCCAGATATTTTTCTCCTCTTTTCTGGCTGTCGAGAACCCACTGAATGATTTCCTGTTCCCTTGGGTCAAAGATTTTTTCCGTCTTTCCTCCTGTCTGCGCGCTGTAAAGTGTTCCGCGGACAATTCTGCTCTCCTGTGCCCCTGCCGGTGCGGCCGTCAGATCCCTTCCCAGCAGTTTTACAAGCTTTGTCGCTGTAATATCAAAAATCTCCGACGCATCCTCTGCCTTCTGCAGAAGCTGGCTGGTATTGAAAAGAAGGTTCTGTCAGGAAGTAGTTAAACAGCACTACACTGATCACAGAACTGATTACGCTGCAGGTATAACCGCTGGTCAGAATTGACGTCATCATAACGCCGACCAGATATATGGTAATGATATTGGAATCCGGAATGATATGGATTTCCAAATCCGGCACCAGATCGGTCAGCCGTTCGGTCCATCCCCTTCTCTTTCGAAAAAATCCCTGATCCATCATGCTTTTTCCAATGACAATCCGCGTTACTTCGGAAATTCTCGCATATTCTGCAATCTACAGGGCAATGTCCTCGCTGTGCGTCGTTACAATCTCCGCCCCGCTCTGTTCTGCCAGGCGGATATGCTTCTGCAGCCTTGCCTGATCCTCCGGCGTTTTCTCTGCCGGTTCCGCGGTCTGCACATACAGTGCTGTAAAATTAGCACCAAATGCCCGGGCCATCTGTGCCGCAGTCCGGATAAACACTCAAAAAGGACACCTTTTATTGTATAATTATGTTACCCCACAAACATACGAAAGAAGGTGTCCTTAATGAAAAATTAGCATTGAAGAAACTGCTAACTTATATGAAAAGTGTATACAAAATTCCACAAAAAATCAAGGGTTTATCCGATGAAAGAAAAAGAAAATCCATCCCGTTGTTTAATATCGTTATGCCAGTGCTGATTTTCCTGATGCTTCAGTATGAAAGTTTTCACACCATTTTTTCAGCGCCGGAAAGCATGGAGAAACGACTGAAAAACTGTATCCGTGGAAAAATCCCAAAAGTTGATGCAGTCAGGGATCTTCTTTCCCGGATTGATCCAAAAGAAATCGAGAAAATTCACGCGCAGACGATTGATGTTCTGAAACGCAACCGCGTATTTCGGGAAGGAACCATAGGCGGATATGTTACGGCAGGTATTGATGGGGTGGAATTATTCAGCAGTACAAAAAAGTCCTGTCCAGACTGCCTGAGCCGGAAGAACGGGACGGGGAAGACAGAATACTTTCATCGAAGTGTGGTATGTATGACGGTAGGAAAATCGCCGTATGTGATCTTTGGGCAGAAAATGCTGAAACCCAGAGATGGTTCAGAAAAAGATGAAGGGGAACTGACAGGAGCGAAAAGCTCATCCGGCATTTAAAGAAAAGGCATGGTCATTTCGCAGATGTGATTGTGGCGGATGCACTGTACCTGAATGCCCCGTTTATCAATACTTTGAAGGAATGCGGTTTAGAAACGGTAATCCGTCTGAAAGATGAAAGAAGGCTTCTGTTTCAGGATGCGGAAAGCATGTTTCAGCGGGACGAGGGGAGAAAAAGGAGCTTCAGGAAGGGAAAAAGAGTATTGAAGTCTGGGATCTTTCCGGATTTGAGATAGACCTTACCTGGACGATATCTTAAGCGGACTGAAATACGAGGACGGCCACTACGATCTCGTGAGTCTTTCCGACAAGGATTATCAGAAAAAACTGGATGTCCAGATTGCCTGCTGGGATAAACTGAAAAATGAAATTCAGAAGGTCAGATCCGGAGAAAACGGAACGGCGGATCTGGTAGACATGAGCGAGACATATTTCCAGATGGCAGATGAAACGGTTGCCGCAGTCAAAGTTTCCCGTGCCAACCGCCAGCTGGAACAGAAAGCCTACATCGACCTTCACACGGGACTGCCGAACAAGAGCAAGTGCGAAGAGCTGTTCCACAATGTGGAATTCATCAAAACTCCTACCGCCTGTATCGTCTTTGACATGAACAACCTGAAACGCGTCAACGACAGCCTCGGCCACTCCATCGGCGACCAGCTGATTCTGAACTTTGCCCGGCTGCTGCGAAACTCGATTCCCGCGAAGCATTTCGTAGGAAGATACGGCGGCAATGAATTATGGCGGTCATCTATGATGCAACCCGCGAAAGCATCACAGAAATCCTCACAGAGCTTCAGAACGAAGTCGAACAGTTCAACAGCTACGGAACCCAGTTCCGCATCAGCTATTCCCACCGCTTGGCACTTTCCACCGATTACAACGAATGTACGCTCCGCACGCTGTTTGACAAAGCAGATAAATATATGTATGAAAACAAGCAGCAGAGCAAGCAGGGACGCCAGGACTAAAGAAACGCCGGAACCGGAAATATCTTATCGCCGGTTCTGCGTTTTTTCTTGCTGTTTCTCTTTTATTTTTTTGCAAACGCTCTATCTGCGCATATCCCGCTGAAAAATCAATGGGTTCCTCCCGCAGCTTCTTTCTGACCGCATCGCGTCCTTCCTGATCTGCCAGCACTTTCTGGATTTTATCGGCAAACTGCATCACATCCAGCGGACAGAGATATCCGTTTTCCCCATCCCGGATCTGCTCGCGCATGGACGGAATATCGGAAGCGATGATGACCTTCTGCAGGCTTCTCGCCTCTACAATCGTAATCGGATAGCCTTCGTGACGGGACGGCTGGAGATACAGGTCGCAGGATTTTACGTACGGCGCAGGATTTTCGCGCATTCCGAGAAAAATAATTTCCTGCTCCACCTGATATTCCTTTGCCATGGTCCGCAGCTTGTTCAGATCTCTTCCATCACCGATGATGAACCATTTGAAGCGAAGTCCCCGTTTTTTCAGCTCCGCCGTAATCTGCACCGCAATATCATATCCTTTTTCTTCCGAAGCTCTTCCCACCGTCAGAAATTTCAGCTCTCCTGTGTACTGCGGATCGCTAAGCGGCTCCTCACTCCGTCTCTGCACCTGTTTGATGTCAATGAAATTCAGCAGAACCTCTGTCCGGTCCGCGAGTTCCGGAAAACGGGCAATGACCTGTTTCCGGACAGGCTCGGAAACGCAGTAAATTTTATCATACTCCGGAATAAAGTCCCTGGTCCGGAACAGCCACCAGAGATTTTCTCCGTGGAACCAGACCGCTTTTTTCCGCGCATTCGTCTTTCTGGCTCCGAATGCGGTTGTGAACGCACCGAATCCGAAAAAGTCGAAAACAAGATCGTATTGTTTTGTTTCCGGCTCCACACACTCCAGAATCCGTTCATACAGTTTTCCATACCGTTTCTTTCCATACACGACGCGCATCAGAAATACGCCCATTCCTCTGGCATAGAAAGACCGTTCTGCCGGTGTCTCCCGTTTTCCCACAATCCGTTCCAAAGCCGGATGCGGCTTTTTGTCCCAGATCATCTGGCGCACTTCCACCTCCTTCGGAATCCGCTCCAGCAGAACGCCTCTTTTTTCGACCAGAAGAAGCGTTACATCTTCTTTTTTCTCCACCAGTTTCTGCAGCAGCGCTGCCATGGCAACTTCCGTTCCGCCCATGTCCATGGTACGTCCCAGCACCAGTATTTTACTCATTGCTTACCTCTCATCTGCTTTTTTCTCTGTTCTAACGCCAGTAGGCATCTCCCATATGCGCAGGATGACGCTGATCCTCCGGCGGAAGCTGATGGTAATCGCCGTACAGGGTGTGAAGATACGTCTCGTATCCCGCCGGGGCATTGATCAGATGGCCTTCAAACGGAAGGCGCACGATCTCTTCGATCGCTGTTTTGGGAATCGCGTCCGACTTGCGGTAACCGCCGCACTGGCAGGCCACCCACTTTGAGTCCTCCGCGCGGTACTTTCTGCACTCTTTTTCCATCTCGCGCAGAATCCGCTCTTTTCCATAGCATTTCCGGATCGCCCATTTGCACCATTTTGCGAAGCTCCCTTTGTTTCCTTTTAAGGTCTGGCGGTAGGTGCGGAATGCATTCATCCGCTGGCTTTCCAGAAACAGCAGCTTTTTCCAGTGACGGTCGTACTCCGGTGTATCTTTTTCCGGCAGTCCATCAAACGGGAAAATGTCGACGAAAAGACCGGTATCCACAGCTCCTGCCACGTGCTCCACAAGACTCGTTCCGGTGTGTACCAGCTTTCCGTATGCCAGTGTGAAACCCTTTGTATTATGAAAATTCATGACGCGGTACGGTGTATCCGTTTCGCTGTTTACAATCTGTTCCAGTTTTTCATAATCCGCTCTCGGCATCCAGACATCCACATCATCATCCCATGGAATGAACCCCTGATGCCGGATCAGCCCGAGCAGAGTTCCATCTGCTGCAAAATAGATCAGGTGATGTTTCCGGCAGACTTCATCCAGATACAGTAATATTCCAAGCGCAATCTCCTGTTTTTCTTTTAATTCTGTAATTTTACGCATAACGCATTGCCTTTCTGTTTTGTTTTTCCCATCCATTATAAACACTCTGCCGGATTTTTTCAATTTAAATTTCCTGCCGCTCCGGCGCCCGTCTGAAGATTCCGCACTGTTTTTATCAGTACCTTCATATCCACCGGTTTTACTATGTGTGCGTTCATGCCCGCATTGAAGGCATTCTGCACATCTTCTGAAAATGCGTTGGCTGTCATCGCAAGAATCGGGATTTTCTTTGCCAGCGGGTGGCTGCTGTTCCGGAATTTCGTCACAAAGAGAACCGATGCCAGGATCAGGAGCAGAATTACTGCCAGAATCCTCAGCTCCTCGACAGCGGTATCCTCGAACATCTTCGTTCCGTTGCTGTCCACCACATACGTCGTGCTCTGGTTGCTGAATGCACTGCTTCTGAAATACGGTGCCATCTCCTCCATCGAACGGATCAGAATAAAGTGTGTGATGATACTGCCGTCGAACACCAGCTGGCTCTGCAGTTTTCTGGCAAATACCATCTGGTTTTCATTGGTGATCCAGTCCAATGTCAGAAAGCTTTTGATATCCGCATCCTGCAGATCTTTAGATCCGTACCACACGCCCTGCAGACCCTCATCGGAATAATAGTATCCTTCCTGGTTCACGGCAATAAACTGGAGGTTTTCATGCGTGGAGCTTAATTCTTCCTCACGTTTTTTCAGAAATTCACACAACCGGCGTTTTACTTGATTACAATCAGATTCGGGTTCTTTGGGCTTCATCGACATCCGCAAACTGCATATTGCAAATATACTGTTTTTATTTTTCTTTCATATAATCCATACAATTTCTCGCATTCCATGCATATCCATCCTGCTTCGCCTGTATATAGCGATATTTTCGTTCCTTACAATATTCTGTTTCATAATTTCCTACTAATTCCACAAGGTTATTGATATCCCTCATCTGCGCAGCAGCCATTCCTGTCATTGCCCACAAAAAGCCAGTTCTTTTTTTATTCAGTTTCTGCCACTGAAACCTTTCCGTAAACTGATCATATAATACCTTTTGCTTTTTCTTCTCTTTTACCGGAAATTCATAAATCAGCGGATAAATCTGAGCAACACCATCCGGATAAAATTCTGTCTGATGATACCGATCACTGTTTCCGATAATTCTCCATCTTTGATCCGCATCATCCCAGAATATCTTTTCTATCTGTTTCTGTATCTTTTTACGAATTTCACTGATCGCCTGCGTATCTTCCAGTCCTGCAAGTTCCAATTCGTACAGGCCTTTCCATACTTCCAGATTATCCATCAGATAAACTGTTGTGTTTTCTTCTGAAACCTGTGTAATTCCATCCTGCATCAGGCTTTGAATCTTTTTTAATGCAAGGCTGATTCCATTTTTCCAGGATTCCGGCAGGTCTGTACTTTCTGTCTTTTCCAGATATTTTCCCATAAGAAAAAGGTACATACCAAGATATCCGTCTTCGGAATCAGCCTTTTCTTTATAAATAAGTTCCCCACCCTCTTTCCTGTAGATTCCCATTTTTCCATCTGTTTCCAGCAAACCCCAGTATGCCAGTCCAGATACCTGCCAACAGCTTTTGCTCTGTTTCAGTCATGGGGCAATTCTTTGTTTCTGCCAGAAGCCCCAGTGCAGCCATACATGCAAAGTATGGATTAACATCTCCGGCTTTACTTCCATTCATATAGATTTCACCTTCAGGGCCCTGATTCTCAAGGATCCACTTTTTTTCTCTGGTCAGGACGGTTTCCAGCCATTCCTGCCGGACAGATATTTCTTTTCTCAGGTTCTGATAATAAGCAAACATAAACACAATGCACACAGTTATGCAAAATATAATAAGTCCCATCAAGTTCTTTCGATGTTTCACTTTTCTTTTGCATTGGCTCTGTTTATGCTTATGCATCTATATCCTCCAGGATTTTTCTGATTTTGATACTTGCAGTCCCATCACCATAAGGGTTTCTAGCCTCACTCATTTTTCTGTATGTCTCCGGCTCTGTAAGAAGCCGCCTGCATTCTCTGTAAATATCCTCCATCTTCGTGCCTACAAGCTTTAAGGTTCCTGCTTCCACACCTTCCGGACGCTCTGTTGTATCCCGCATGACCAGTACCGGTTTTCCCAGTGCAGGAGCTTCTTCCTGAATTCCGCCGCTGTCTGTCATGATCAGATAACTGACTTCATCAGGTTATGGAATTCCACCACATCCATTGGTTCGATCAGGTGTATTCTCTCGCATCCACCAAATTCCTCATCTGCGATCTTCCTGACCTGCGGATTCAAATGTACAGGATAAATAACCTTCACATCTGTAAATTCTTCCACGATCCTGCGTATAGCCCGGAACATATCACGCATGGGCTCTCCCAGATTCTCCCTTCTGTGTGCTGTTACAGCAATCAGTCTGCTGCCTTTTGCCCATTCTGTTTCCGGATGATAAAAATCACTTCGCACCGTATAGTGCAAAGCATCAATTCCTGTATTTCCTGTGATAAAGATCCGCTCTGGATCTTTCTTGGGCAGATGTGGAAACAGGAAAAACAACCAAACATATCATTATGCAAAATATAAAATAACAAAATTTGAAATTTCTTATATTCTGTACTAATTTGCACTTCTTCATCTTTCTCCCACCCTCCAGGCTACAGTCGCTTGCTTGCTTGCAGATTTTAATTTTACATTCATTAATGTTCAATACCCCACAACATTTTTATAAATATCTTTGCGACAGCTTCTGCTGTACTTTTACTATAATTATACTCTACAGCCAAACTTGTTTCAATTTACTAACAGAGTAATTACATTCTTTTACTCTTTATTATATAATTCAATTGTATGTTCACAAATCGTTTTTTTCACTTTTTCAATATCCAAAGGTTTAGCTAAAATGTGCGTTCATTCCTGCATCTAAACATCTTTGTACATCTTCTGCAAAATCATTGGCGGTCATTGCAATAATCGGAATTATTCCTGCATCTGGTCGATTTAATGCCCGGATTGCTTTAGTCGCTGTCAATCCATCCATTACCGGCATCATAATATCCATAAGTATTGCATCAAATGTACCCACCGGATTATTATTAAATAATTCGACAGCCTGCTGTCCATCATTAACCATTGTAATTATTGCACCTTCATCTTCTAAAAGTATTTCTGCAACCTCGGCATTCAACTCATTATCCTCTACTAACATGAGATTTAAACCGTGAATGCTATTCTCTTTATCCGCCTCTTCTTTCTTAGATTTTTCTGGTGCAGCTCCCATCTCAAAAGGCAATTCAACTACAAAAGTGGATCCCTTTCCCACTTCGCTGGTAACAGAAATCGTGCCTCCCATTTTATCAATCATTTTTTTCACAATAGCCATGCCAAGTCCGGTTCCATGATAATTGCTCCGGGCATCAGCTCTTTCTTGTGCAAACGGTTCAAAATATGTTTCAGAAATTCTTTGCTCATGCCAATTCCCGTATCAGAAATTATCCATCGATAGGTAATTACATTATCCTTTTCTTCTATACATTCCTGTTTTGTCGAAATTTTCCCACCAAAATTTGTAAATTTAATGCTGTTTCCATATATATTCAAAAATATTTGTCGCAAATACAGCGGATTCGTTATAACGTACGGATGTACCCAATACTATCTTCTGAAAATCCACTGAAATTCCCTTATCCAGAGCACTTCCATCTATAATAGCTTTCATATCATAGAAACATTCAGGTAAACAGACTAATTCTGATGATAATTCTTCCCTGCCATCCTCCAATTTACTCATTGTAGGACATCATTAATC
>ENA-OQEB01000291-OQEB01000291.1-human-gut-metagenome-genome-assembly--contig:-NODE-291-length-21496-cov-3.411297_pt1 | contig 21496 bp, 29 predicted proteins | sample MGYA00242787_ERZ504619 | MGnify/ENA primary metagenome ERZ504619 (study PRJEB26092, sample SAMD00036317) | human gut metagenome | host: Homo sapiens | study: EMG produced TPA metagenomics assembly of... | reverse complement strand
GGAGACCAGCACACCGATCAGGATGGGCAGGATCTTGACCATGCCCTTGCCCCAGATGTTGCAGACAATAACGGTGCCAGGGCCACAAAAGCCAGCAGCCAGTTGGACTCGCAGTTGGTGATGGCGGAGGGGGCCAGGATCAGACCAATAGAGATGATGATGGGCCTGTGACCACCGGCGGGAAGAATTTCATAATGCGGCGGATGCCAAAGGTGGAGATGAGCAGGCTGACCAGCAGGTACAGAATGCCGGACAGTGCCACGCCCGCGCAGGCGTAGGGCAGCATTTTGGTATTGACAACGGTCAGGTTGCCGTCTGCGTCAGCCAGCATGGGGCTACAATGGAAAAACCGCCCAGGTAGGCAAACGAGGAGCCAAGGAAGGCCGGGACCTTGCCCTTGGTGACAAAGTGGAACAGCAGGGTGCCCAAACCGGCACAGAGCAGAGTGGTGGAAACGCTCAGGCCGGTGAGCAGGGGCACCAGCACAGTTGCGCCGAACATGGCAAACATGTGCTGCAAGCCCAGGATCAGCATCCGCCCGGTGCCGAGCTGCCGGGCATCGTAAATGCCCTTGGAGTAATCGATCTTTTCACTCATAGAGAAGTTCTCCTTTCATCGCTGCCCAAAAAGAGGCATTGCCGCAACAACGGCAGTGCCTCAATCCTTCTGGAGCAGATTCAAAAAACGGGACCGGAAGGCAAAACACGCGCTCCGCAAAGTCGAACGAAACATTTTGCTCTCCCCTTCCCTGTCTGACTTTATAAAGTATACCAGAAACCCTGCCCGGATGCAATCCGTTTGCCGCAGTTTCCCTCAGCTTTTTGGCCGGACATCTTGAAATATGCCCCTGTCCGCACTATAATATAACCTATTGAATTGATTTGTATTTCAAGAGGGATGTTATGATCTATCTGGACTATTCTGCAAACACCCCGGTGGATACGCGGGTGTTGGAGCAGTTCTGTGCCGTGGAGCGCCGCTGCATCGGCAACGCCAACTCTCACCATCAGGCAGGCTCTGCCGCAAGGCAGAGATCGATGCCGCCACCATCAAAATCGCCTCCCTGCTGGGCGTTCAGCCAGCAGAGATCATCTATACCTCTGGTGCCAGCGAAGCCAACAACTTTGCTTTAAAGGGGCTGGCCCGTCTCTCCCGCCATACGGGCAGGCACATCATCTCCACTCCGCTGGAGCATTCTTCGGTCAGCGGCACCCTGACGGCATTACAGGAGCAGGGGTATGAGATCGACCTGCTGGACGTGAAGCAGGACGGTACTGTAGATCTTGAGCACCTGAAGGATCTGCTTCGCCCGGATACCATCTGCGTTGCCATAACGCTGGTGGACAGTGAGCTGGGCGTGGTGCAGCCTGTACAGGAGATCGCCGCCATCCTGAAAGCATACCCTCACTGTCACCTGCATGTGGATGCGACCCAGGCTGTGGGAAAGATCCCCGTTTCTTTTGAGGGCGTGGACACCATGAGCCTGACGGCCCACAAATTCTACGGACTGAACGGCATCGGCCTGCTGATCAAGCGGCGGAATCTGGCGCTGGAGCCTCTCATCCATGGCGGCGAGAGTACCACCATCTACCGCAGCGGCACCCCCACTGTGGCGCTGGCCTCCTCGCTGGCCTGTGCGCTTGATCTCGCCGTCATCGACCTGCCAACCGCGTTGACCATGTGGCCAAGCTGAATGCAGAGCTCCGCGCCGCCCTCAGCACATATCCGCTGGTGCGCATCAACAGCCCGGAACACGCCATCCCTCATGTGCTGAATCTGAGCGTCCGTAATGTCAAGGGCACCGTGTTCCAGCGGGAGCTGGATGCCAAAGGGGTCTGCGTCTCGGTCAAGTCAGCCTGCTCTTCGGATGGTCTGCCTTCGCGTGCGGTGTTTGCGGTCAGCCGCGACCGCCGCAACGCACTGTCCTCCTGGCGCATCAGCCTGAGCCATCTGACTACTGAGGACGAGATCAAAGCCTTTTTGCAGGCGTTCGATGTCTGCTGCCGTGAGCTGACCGCCCTACATTAAATAAAAAGAGGAACCAACATGAAACGTGAGCTTGAACCTTATCAGATGATCGAACGCAGTATCATCAAGAAATACCGCAAGGAGCTGTGGACCCCCTTTATCGTGGCGGTAAAGCGCTACGAACTGGTACAGGAGGGCGACAAGATTGCCGTCTGCATCTCGGGCGGCAAAGACTCCATGCTGATGGCAAAGCTGATGCAGGAGCTGCAGAAGCACAGCGATGTTCCCTTTGAGCTGGTCTTTCTGGTGATGGACCCCGCTACAATGAGATCAACCGCCAGAAGATCGAGTCCAATGCCGAGCTGCTGCACATCCCGGTGACCATCTTCGAGAGCAACATCTTTTCCGTTGCCAACAACACCGAAAAGAACCCCTGCTACCTCTGTGCCCGGATGCGGCGCGGCCACCTGTACAGCAAGGCCAAGGAGCTGGGATGCAACAAGATCGCGCTGGGCCACCACTTCAACGATGTCATTGAGACGACCGTGATGAGCATGTTCTACGGCTCCCAGATGCAGGCCATGCCGCCCAAGCTCCACAGCACCAGCTTCCCCGGCATGACCCTGATCCGCCCCATGTACTGCATCCGGGAAGAAGATATCCTGGCCTGGAAGCGCTACAATGATCTGGAATTCATCCAGTGCGCCTGCCGCTTTACTGAGAACTGCACCATGTGCGACAACGGCGGCGGTGGTTCCAAGCGGCAGGAGATCAAGATCCTGCTTCGCCGCCTGAAGCGCGACAATCCCAATATCGAAAACAGCATCTTCCGCAGCATCCACAATGTTGCCATTGATACCATGCCGGGCTATCGATCCGAGGGTGTGGATCACAGCTTCCTGGAACGATTCAATGCTATGGAAAACCACTGAGCTGCATCCGCATTTCTGCCTGCGCCGGATCACGCTTTGTACGCGATCCAACAGTAAAAAATCCCCCTCAGCTTACGCTGAAGGGGATTTTTCATGCCACCGGCGGGGCTTGAACCCGCACTCTGTCTCCAGAAAGGATTTTAAGTCCCTCGTGTCTGCCAATTTCACCACAGTGCGCATAGAAACCCGGCTTACAAAGCCTGCTGCTCTGGACATTCACAGAGAGCCGGGAATAACAGGTGATGAGGTAAACATTTATCACAAGTCCGTCGTTACGGAGTTGCAAACATGTATCAAAACATGTAAGATTCACACAACGGCTATTATAATACAATAGAAACCCTGCTTTGTCAAGTTACACCTTTCCGCCATGCAGTTCAGAATACATCTTGGCGCGGCACTCAGCCACAGCGGGGGTCATATTGACATAGTGCTTATGCGGCATCTCGATGCGCAGCTCGGTCTCCCAAGTCTCTTCGGTCAGCTGCTTTGCGATATAAGCCTTTTTCTCGGCAATCCCGGGCAGTTCGATGGCCAGCTCACCGTTCAGGATATGGGGCACCAGCAGCCGCTTGACCTTGGTGGGGGTGATGGTAATGGTGCGCTCGATGGCATCCGGGTCAAGGTTGACCATCTTTACCGGTTTGCCTGCTTCGATGACCTCGCCATCCATGGCGATCAGATCGCACTGGGCCTGACCATTTTCATCGTAGAGCCGCCAGGGCATTTTCTTGCCCGGATGATGGCCTTGCTGGCAGAATCCGAGCACTTCATCTTGCTGATAGGTGCCATCCGGCAGCTTGACCGCCACCAGTTTATACACGCCGCCGAACACAGGGTCAGAAGCGGAGGTGATGAGATTTTCGCCCACGCCGTAGGAATCAAAATGAGCGTGCTCATAGAGCTCCATGTTGGCGATCTTCCGCTCGTCCAGGCCATTGGAGGCACCAGCTTGATATAGGGCTTGCCTGCGGCATCCAGTGCCTTGCGCAGGCGCTTGGAGCCACGGGGCCAGATCGGCCGGAATCGATACGGGCGACTCGTTGACGCGGCGGTTGGGGTCATTGGGGTACTTCTCGATCAGGTAGTCGTCCAGCTTGATGAGGTTGGGCAGGCCGCTCTCCATGATGTTGTAGGTATCCAGCAGCAGGCTGACGGAATCCGGGTAGGTATCCGCAAAGGCCTTGAAGGCATCAAACTCCGTCGGGAAGAACTCGATGAAGCTGTGTGCCACGGTGCCAACTGCCTTGACCTCAGAGCCATACTTCATCTCAGCCAGGCAGTTGGCAGTGCCGATGCAGCCGCCCAGAACAGCGGCATACGCGCCATCATTGCCTGCGCTCTCGCCCTGTGCGCGGCGGGTGCCAAACTCCATGACGCTGCGGGGCGTATGGGTGTTCAGGCCGGTCACACGGGTCGCCTTGGTGGTGATCAGGCTGTGGAAGTTCATCGTCTGCAGCAGGTAGGTCTCGATCAGGATCGCACCCACCAGGTCGCACTCAATGCGGACCATCTGCACATGGGGGTAGCAAACCGTGCCCTCGGGCAGAGCGTACATATCGCCCTTCCACTTGTAGGTGCGCAGATACTCGCAGAATTCCTCGCTCATACCCTTGGTGCGCAGCCAGCGGATATCCTGCTCGTTGAAGTGATAATTCAGCAGGAACCGGGTCAGCTTGCGTTGGCCTGCGCTGATGGAGTAACCCATGTTGTCCGGGTTCTTACGGAAGAACATATCGAACACAAGGGTGGTGTTCTTAAAGCCGTGCAGGAACAGGCAGTTTGCCATCGTGAATTCGTAGAAATCCACCACCATGGCAGGGTTATCATAATCTTCGTCCGGAATGTACGGAACAACTTTGATCTCGTCCATGAAAAGTTTCCTCTCCTTGTACTTCGCAGCAGCGAAAAAGCCTTGCCGCTGCTGAAAAAACAGCCCCTTCTCCCCCTGCCTTTGTTCCGGCAGTGCGTGGGCCTGCACCCTGTCTTGACAGGACGTTTGTACCATGATAGCATCTTTGCCGCCCGGGTGCAAGGGCTTTTGTAAATTTCCTGCGTGCAGAAAGAAAAATCTTTTTTCGGTACTGCCAAAAGGGCCGCCCCCGAAAGCTCCGGGAGCGGCCCTGCAAGCCTGTTCAGGCTCAGCCGTTTATAATATTGGGGGTTGCATTTTTCAGCACAACGTCATGGCTGCCGCCCTCCACGATGGAGGTGGAGGAAACCACAGTCAGCTTGGCCTTCTGCTGCAGCTCGGGGATGGAAAGTGCGCCGCAGTTGCACATGGTGCTCTTGACCTTGTACAGGGTGGTCTGGACACCATCGGCCAGAGGACCTGCGTAAGGAACATAGCTGTCCACGCCTTCCTCAAAGCTCAGCTTGGTGGAACCGCCCAGGTCGTAACGCTGCCAGTTGCGGGCACGGTTGGAGCCCTCGCCCCAGTACTCCTTCATATACTGGCCATTGATGCGCACCTTGTTCGTGGGGCTCTCGTCAAAGCGGGCGAAGTAGCGGCCCAGCATGACAAAATCAGCGCCCATGGCCAGAGCCAAAGTGATGTGATAATCGTGGACGATGCCGCCATCGGAGCAGATGGGCACGTAGATGCCGGTCTCCTTGTAGTACTCGTCACGGGCCTTTGCGACCTCGATGACTGCGGTGGCCTGACCACGGCCGATGCCCTTGGTCTCACGGGTAATGCAGATGGAACCGCCGCCAATGCCGATTTTGACGAAGTCTGCACCGGCCTTTGCCAGGAAACGGAAGCCCTCGGCATCCACAACGTTGCCTGCGCCCACCTTCACGGTGTCGCCGTAGTGCTCACGGATCCAGGCGATGGTACGGCTCTGCCACTCGGAGTAGCCTCGGAGGAGTCGATGCAGAGCACATCCACGCCAGCCTCGACCAGTGCGGGAACGCGCTGGGCATAGTCGCGGGTGTTGATGCCGGCACCGACCACATAGCTCTTGTTGGCATCCAGCAGCTCGTTGACATTCTTCTTGTGGGAATCGTAGTCCTTGCGGAACACGAAGTATTTCAGGTTGCCCTCAGCATCCACCAACGGCAGCGTGTTGATCTTGTTGTCCCAGATGATATTGTTGCAGTCGTGCAGGGAGGTATTCTCCGGTGCGGTGACCAGCTTCTCGATGGGAGTCATAAAGGTGGTAACGGAAGCATCATCGGGGGTGTGGTTGACACGGTAATCACGGGAGGCCACAATGCCCATCAACTTGCCGTGAGGAGTGCCATCGGCAGTGACAGCAATGGTGGAGTGGCCGGTGCGGGCCTTGAGCTCCAGCACATCGTGCAGGGTGGCGGTGGGAGCCAGGTTGGAATCGGAGACCACATAACCGGCCTTATAGCTCTTGACGCGGCGCACCATGCAGCCTCGTTCTCAATGCTCTGGGAGCCGTAAATGAAGGACACGCCGCCCTCCCGTGCCAGTGCAATGGCCAGCTTATCGCCGGAGACCGACTGCATGATGGCACTGATCATGGGGATGTTCATTTCCAGCGGGCAGGCCTCTTCCCCCTTGCGGTACTTGACCAGCGGGGTCTTCAGGCTGACTGCCGTGGGGACATTCTCTGCAGAGGAATAACCCGGAACCAGCAGGTACTCGCCAAAGGTGCGGGAAGGTTCTTCATAGAAATAAGCCATACTCTAAACTCCTTTTTTCTTAACGCATCAACAACGGGCCAGCATCAAAATAATTCATGTTTGCTGCTTATAAATTGATTGACTATACTTTACCACAAACCCCGTCAGAATACAAACCCCAGTGGCAACAAACTTTAGAACTGTCCTTTGCGGAAAAACAGTAAAATTGACCACCAAAAACGTGCAAGGTCATACTTTTCTGCCTGACAGGCCGGTTTTCTGACACAAATTGGAGTGCAAAAAAGTCCGTACCGGAAAACCGGACGGACTTTTTTGCACACGAAGCGAGATACCGCCTGTGCGGTACAGTGCCGACAGCTGTGAAGGAGAACAGCCGGAGGAGGAGAAGGCCCTGCACCCGATATCTCTTATTCAACAAGAAGAAAAAGATTTCAGTCTCAAAAAGCGCTCATCGCTTTCTGTAACCATATTGTAACTCTTTTGTTCCCGTTTTGCAAGACCTTTTTCGCAGATTTTGTAACATTTTTGTAATTTTCCCGGATTTATTTTGTAAATTCCAGGTAGCATTCAAACGCAGCGTGCTCTTCGCGGCGGCCCACCACATACCAGCCACCGGCCGAGGGCGCATAAAACACCTCGACCTGACTGCCCAGCGGGATCTCCCGGTGGTACTTGACGGAGACGAATTTCAACGGCCCGCCCTTGACCACCTCCAGCGGCAGGGCATCACAGGCGATGTCCAGATAGCAGGCGTTATTCACATGACCGTTCAGGTCGCACAGGGAGTAGCTGGCTGTCCGGCTGCCCGCACAGGTCAGTTCCTTTGCTTTGTGCACCAGCTGGGGCAGCTCCCCGTCCAGATTCTCGTTCCAGTAACCGGGCGTATACCAGGAGGGCTGGCGTAGGATGCACTCGCGATCGGTATCCACCATGATCCACCGGCTGTCGATCAGGGCACACTCCTTCCCTGCTTCGTCCAGAATGCGGGTCAGCCGCTTCATCGAACCTTTCTTGCACGGCTCACAGGCGGTAAGAAACGTCAGCTTTTCGGCGCGCAGGGGCATCCGGGTGATCTGCGCCGCCTGCTTGCCCACCAGAAACGCCGTGTGATGCGCTTTGAAAAAAGCATCGTCCATGCCGTAGGCGCGGGCATGGTCTGCCGCCGCCTGCTCCACATAGCGGAACAGGGCGCTGGGCTTGATCATCCGGCGAAAATCGCCGTCTGCGTTCAGGACAGTTGTATGATAGGTATATTGATTCATACGTTTCCTTTCCAAAAGAGGACCCTCTCCGTCATTGCTTCGCATTGCCAGAGGCTTTGACGGAGAGGGCCCTTTCTTCTCAATACTGATTCCGGGTCTTTTTGCGCAGCTTGCGCCAGATATTGAAGCAGGCCAGCGCTACCATGCAAGCAGCAGCAGCAGGAACACAACGCCGCTGCCGCCCTCATTGTAGCTCTTCATCTCGCTCCACTTTACATCGAGCTCGTTGTTGACCTCATCGCTCAGGGCGGTGAACACCTTTTCCCTGGCTTCCACTTCCTCAGAGGGGTATGCGATCTCGCTGTACTTCAGGTCCTCGTCCAGGATATCCCACACCTTCTGCATCGGGGTGGTGTAGCCGATATACTCCGCATTGGCTTTTCCGATGTCCGGCTCGCACATGAAGTTGATGAACATCTCCGCAGCTTCCTTGTGCTCACTGGTGGCAGGCACCGCCATGCAGTCCACCGACAGCACACTGCCCTCCTCCGGGAACACCCAGGCCAGATCCGGGTTATCATCGATCATGGTGATGGCATCGCCGGAGTAGTACACGCCGATGGCCGCCTCGCCGCCGATCATCTTATCAAAGATCTCATCCATAACGTAGGCCTGCACCAGCGGTTTTTGCGCTTTCAGGGTCTCCACCACCTCGTCCACCTCTTCCGGGGTCTCGGGGTTGATGCTGGTACCGTTCTTGAACGCTGCAATGGCGTAGGCATCACGGCTGTTATTGAACATCAGGATGTTGCCCGCGTACTGCTCGTCCCACAGGTCAGCCCATTTAGTGGGAGCATTCTCCACCATGGTGGTGTTGTAGATGATGCCGGTGGTACAGAGCATATAGGGCACGGTATAGGCGTTGGTGGGGTCATAATCCGGATCACGGTAGACGCATCGATGTTCTGGGAGTTGGGGATGTTGCTGTAATCCAGCGGTGCAAGCATCCCTCGGTGATCATCTTTGCCACCATGTAATCCGAAGGGATGACCACATCGTAGTTGGCCGCACCGGATTTCAGTTTGGCGTACATGGACTCGTTGGAATCAAAGGTGGTGTAGTTGACCTTGATGCCGGTAAGCTTCTCGAAGGCGGCCACCACATCCACGCTGTCATCAGAACCGTTGGAGATGTATTCGCCCCAGTTGTAAACGTTCAGGGTGAGATTCCGGCCCTGAAAGCGGGTCCAGTCGTAATCGTCCGAGACCGAAACGTCCTCGGTCACCTCAATGGTTCCGGCGGCAAAGGCGGGCGCAGAACAGCAGAACGCCATGGCCAGCGTCAGCAGCAGAACAGCAAAACGTTTCATTTTACGTCCTCCCCTCTCAGTGCCTTCTGATCCCGGCGGTACTCCCGGCTCTCCATGGCATTGGAGATGAGGATGATGGTCAGGATCACCACAAACATGATGGTGGACAGAGCATAGATCTCCGGGCTGACCTTTTTTCGGGTCATGGAATAGATGGCAATAGGCAGGGTCTCCACCGTGCCGCAGTTGAAATAGGAGATCATAAAATCATCGATGGAGTAGGTCAGGCAGATAAGGAAGGCAGACAGGATGGCCGGCTGATCTCTGGCAGGATGACCTTGAAGAACGCTGCCTGGGGTCGCAGCCAGATCCAGAGCTGCCTCATACAGTTTGATGTCCAGTTGCTTGAGCTTGGGGGTCACGTTGAAGATGACATAGGGCACATTGAAGGCGATGTGCGCGATCAGCAGCGTGGGCATTCCCATGATGGTATCGGGCAGCCAGGAGACTCCCTCGGCAAAGCGCTGGTAAGCCACGAACAGCAGCATCAGGGAAATACCGGTGATGATCTCCGGGTTGACCACCGGGATATAGGTGATGTTGGTGATCACCAGGCGGCTCTTGCGGCTCATGGACGCAATGCCCAGCGAGGCCGCCGTGCCCAGAACCGTGGCAATGACCGCAGAGATGAGGGCCACCTCCAGTGAGACGCGCAAAGCGCTCAGGATGGCAGAGTTATGGAGCAGGCTGGTGTACCACTTGAAGGTAAAGCCTGTGAACAGTGCGTAGCCCTTGCTCTGGTTGAAGCTGAACACGATCATATAGGCAATGGGCAGGTACATGAAGCAGAAGAAGAGGATGACGTAGGCCCGCTGCATCAGGCGCAGATGTTTCGTTTTCATCAGGACACGCCCTCCATTTCATCTTCATCAAAGCTGGATGTGAAGCTCATGCAGAGCAGGACGATGATCATCAGCACAAGGCTCATGGCCGAACCGACGTTCAGGTTGTAGCTGTTGCCCAGGAACTGCATCTCGATCAGGTCGCCGATCATCAGGTTGGAGCCGCCGCCCAGCATACGGCTGATGACAAAGGTAGACACCGCCGGAACGAACACCATGGTGATGCCGGTGCTGATGCCGGGCACGCTCATGGGGATGAGCACCCGGAAAAGGGTCTGGGTGGTGGAGGCTCCCAGATCCTGTGCCGCTTCCACCAGGCTCTGATCGATCTTGGTCATACTGGTGTAGAGGGGCAGGATCATGTAGGGCACATAGTTATACACCATGCCCAGCACCACCGCGCCGGAGGTGTTCAGCATGGTATAGGGGCCCAGGCCAAAAAAGCCCAGCACCGCGTTCACAGGGCCGTTGATGCTCAACAGGCCCATCCAGGCATAGGTGCGGAGCAGGAAGTTCATCCACATGGGCAGCATGACCAGCATCAACATGATATGCTGCTTGTTTACCCGCAGGCGGGACAGGAAATAGCCCACCGGAAATGCAATGACCAGGCAGATCACGGTAGCCACAAGGGCCAGCAGCAGGCTGCGTGCAAACACGGAACCGTAGCCGCTGACGCTGGTCAGGTTGGCAATGGTGAAATTGCCGTTACCATCGGTCAGGGCATAATAGACCACGATGATCAGCGGAACCACCGTGAACAGCACCATCCAGATAAAATAAGGATAGGCCAGCTTCTTATCGTAAATTTTCATCATTTCCCATTCAGCCCTCCGAACGTGCCATGATATGGATCTCGTTGGGGCCGATGCGCATACCAATGGTCTCACCGGGGGTGCAGGCGCGGGTGGAGTGGATCAGCCACTCACGGCCCTCGCACTCAACGTGCATCTCAAAGTGAACGCCCTTGAAGATAACATCGTTGACCACGCCCACCAGCTGACCCTCCACTGGGCTGACCACTTCAATGTCCTCGGGGCGGACCACCACCTGTACGCTCTGTTCCCGGGCAAAGCCGCGGTCCACGCAGGGGAACTGCACACCCGAGAAGGAGACCAGGAAGTCGCGGTGCATTACGCCGTCCACAATGTTGGAATCGCCGATAAAGTCCGCCACAAAGGCATTTTTAGGCTCGTTGTAGATATCCTCGGGGGTACCGATCTGCTGCACCTTGCCGCCGTTCATCACAACGACGGTATCAGACATGGTCAGGGCCTCTTCCTGATCGTGGGTAACATAAATAAAGGTGATGTTCATCTCACGCTGCAGGCGCTTGAGCTCCAGCTGCATCTCCTTGCGGAGCTTAAGGTCCAGTGCACCCAGAGGCTCGTCCAGCAGCAGGATCTCAGGCTCGTTGACCAGACTGCGGGCAATGGCAACACGCTGCTGCTGGCCGCCGGACATCTGGCCGATGCTGCGGCGCTCAAAGCCTTCAGGCCGACCACCTCCAGCATATCGCGCACCTTGCAGCGGATGGTCTCTTCGTCCATCTTCTTCAGGCGCAGGCCAAAGGCCACATTCTCAAACACGTTCAGGTGCGGGAACAGCGCGTACTTCTGGAACACGGTATTCACCGGACGCTTATAGGGGGGCACACCGGTAATATCCTGGCCCTTCAGCAGGACCTGACCCGCGTTGGTTCCAGGAAGCCTGCGATCAGGCGCAGGGTGGTGGTCTTGCCGCAGCCGGAAGGACCCAGCAGCGTTACGAATTCTTTGTCATGGATGTCCAGGTTCAGCCCATCCAGAATGCGCTGACCGTCAAATTCCACCACGATATCGCGCAGTGAAACGATCACCGAGTTGTCCATTTTTTACTTTTCCTCCTTAAACTCAGATACGAAAAAAGACAGGGCATCCACCCTATCCTTCGTACCAGGGCGACCAGCCCCGCACAACATCCATGACATCCGTAATATTGTGCAGTTATTCTGCCCTGTCATCGCCTATCATAAACAATCCGAACTGAAATGTCAATCACTCTGTCGAGGTTTGCCGAAACTTTACATCCGGCGCAAAAAAATCCCGCGCTGTACCAAGAATTCGCACAGCGCGGGAGAGGAACGTTTTATTCTGCTTTCAGCTGATCCGCGGGGTACAAAAGCGCACTCACCACACTGGCATCCACCGTATAAACGGAGCTGTCGCCTTCCACCATCAGGTAACAGCCGTCTGTCCCCATGGCATAGGTCAGATTTATTGTGCCATCGGCTGTGGTGACCTCTGCTGTGACCAGCGGGGCCTCAAAACCATACGCCGCCGGGTCGGCATCTGTTGCCTGTGCCGAGACATAGGTGCAGAGAGCCGAGAGGATGGCATCCACCTTTGTCTCATCGAGGTCGGCGGCGGTGTCCCCTGCCAGCCGCCAGACAGTCTGGTAGGCGTTGCTGCCGCTCTCTGCCGCAGGTCCGAGTTTGCTTTCAGGGTCACGGTCTCGCCATCGGCCAGCGTATAGGAGACGGCTTCGATCTCCGAGGCCGTCAGCCCCGCCGTTGAAGGCACCGAACAGCTCCGCTCTGGTCAACTCAAAGCAGGCGGCTTTGGTGCCAGATACCGTATATATGGTATTGCTGTCATTCTTGCAGACATAGAGATCTCCGGTCATGGCATTGCTGGCCCCGAAGGTATAGGTGCCCGTTTCGCCCGCTGCCGTCACCTCTATGGTCAGCACAGGCTCCGCAAAGCCGTAGTCCTCCCCTGCCTGCGGGCTCAGCTCCCGCTTTGCGTTCAAAGAGGAAAGCGCGGTGAGCATCGTGTTGCAGGCAGAGGTGTCCAGATGGTAAGCTGGATCTTCAGCCAGCGTCCAGCCGTCGGCGGTATAGAGCAGGGTGTTCGTCTCATCCTGATAGTGGAGCACGATCTGCGTCAGGTCATTGCCCGAAACTGCCGCCAGCGGAATGGTTCCATCTGCGGCTGCACTGGCAGCCTGTTCTTCCCGGGCATTCCGCAGCGTCAGCAGGGCAAACACGCCGCCTGCCAGCAGGATGAGGAAAAGCAGCACCCCAAGGGTACGCTGTTTTGCTTTCATGGACAGGTCCTCACTTTCTACGCCGCAGCACGACCACCACGCACCCACAGCCAGCAGGGCCGCAGGCAGAACGATGACAAAGAGCAGGCCCAGCGTGGAGGCGGCAATGCCGGGCACTTCCAACGGAGCGGCCTCCAGTGCCTTGCTGTCGATGAGGACAGCGCTCTCCTGCCCGGCCAGCGAAGCCGCACACCCCTGCAGGAAGGTCACGTTGCCCGGAATGACCTGATAGATGCCCTCGTTGTCCATGTTGCCGCAGTTGACCCAGATGACCTGGGCACCGTGTCCTCATTGCGGGCGTATGCTGCCAGCGTGAAGGGACCGGCAATGTCGCCGTCCGCCTTCTCGGTGGTGGTCATCTCGTAGCCTTCCGGTTTGCTGTAAGCACTGTCCGAGCTGACCAGAAGGGCCTCCGAGACCACATGCTCTGTCTCGGTCAGGGTGATGCCCTGTGCCATCTGCAGCAGAACTCTGCGGCTGGTGTTCACACCGTCCAGCGCGGTGGATTCCTCTGTACTGGCATAATCCGGCAGCAGGTAAAGGGCCGGGTAGCCATTGAGGTAGTGGTTGGTGTCACCCTCCACCACAAGGCCCTCGGTGCGGGTCAGGCCGAACTCGGCCATCACTGCATCCAGATTGGGGGTACTATAATAGGAGTCCGTCAGCAGCAGCACGCGGCCTCCGTTGCTCAGATAGCTGCGCAGCTGGCCCAGCTCATCCACCAGACTGCCTGCGCCGGAAAAGTCCTGCGCCGGATCGTTGATGACAAGCAGGTCACAGTCCTCGGGGATGGTCTGGGAGAGCAGGTCAAGTGCCGAGACGGTCAGGTTCTGGCTTTCCAGCGCATCGGTCAGGGTGGAAGTCAGCGCCTGCTCGCCGTGGTTGGTGGTGTAGTACACATGGCGGCTCTCTCCGCTGGTCAGCTGGTAGATGGCAGAGGTGATCCTGCTTTCACCGGCAAAGGTCACGTTGGCCGCGCCGGTGGCGGCATAATCGCTGTAATCGTAGTCGTAAAGCTCTGCGGCATCCAGCACCTTGCTCTGTTCCCCGCAGACCAGGATCAGCCCACCGGAGGTCAGATCCTGTGCGCCGTACTGGGCTGCAAAGGTCGGGTAGACTGCCGGATCTTTCAGCTCCCAGGTGATATGGCTGCTCTGGGCGGCGTATTTGTCCAGCAGCTTGGAGATAATCTGGTCCTCATTGCCGGTCTGGGCCAGATAGTAAATGGTCACATCCTGCGTCAGGTCGTCGGCCACCTGTCTGGAGCTCTCGCTCAGGGTGTAGAGCCCAGCCTCGGAGAGATCGAACTCGGTATATCTGGAGGGGATGGCCCGGACGATAAGATTAACCAGCACGGCCAGCACGATCACAGCCGCGGCAATGGCTGCCGACCACACCCCGCTGCGGAACACCCGCCCGTCACCCGAGGAGCTCTGCTTTGCAAAAAGCTTCATCTGTGTTCCCTCCTCTCAGTTCCAGCGGCGCTTCTCAATGTCCTGCGCCGTAAAGAACAGGAACACCACCGTCACGGTCAGATAATAGACCACGGCAGGGATGGAGAAGCTGTTGTTGACAAAATCCTCAAAGGGTGTAAACAGGCACAGGGCACTCAGCACGGCACTGAAAGCCTCGGTAAGCCATGCACTGCGGAGCAGAAACAGCCCCGTCAGGCCCAGGCAGAGCGCCGCAAAGGTCAGGCACCCCAGTACAAAACTGCGGGTGCGCAGACCGGCCGCCAGAGAAGCCGCGCCTGCGATCCCGGTGAACACTGCCAGCGCCACAGCGCTGCCCGCATTGAACATACTGCGCAGGCTGGGCATCAGGTAGGCCAGCAGCAAGGCTGAAAAGCCCGCCACGGCGGCAATGATCTGGTTCTCGGTCAGGCCGGAGAGAAACTCACACAATGCAATGGCCGCACAGCCCAGCAAAAAGTAGCAGAGCAGCCCCGCAAGGTTTGCGAGCAGAGCAGACACGGTGCCGCCCAGCGCCCAGAGGATGAAGATCATCACCGCATCCACAGCGCAGGCAGGGCGAACACGGCTGCATGGCAAAGAACTTACCCAGCACGATGCCCCACACTGAGACCGCTGGTGAGCAGCAGCTGATCTGTGCGGCTGTGGCGCTCCTCGGCCAGTGAGCGCATCGCCAGCACCGGGATATAGAGCAGCAGCATAAAAATGGTCTGGTAGAGGGTGTAGTAACTGAAATCCGTCAGGCCGTAGATCAGGCACCGGGCCAGAAAATACAGGCCGGAGCTCGCCACCAGAAACGCCGTGAGGACGTACCCCAGCATCCCGTGAAAGAAACTGCGGAATTCCCGCTTAAAAATAGCTGTCATTCTGCGTCCTCCTCTCCGGTTGCTTCTTCCGGTTCACCGTCGGTCAGTTCCAGAAACACCTCTTCCAGGCTCTTACCATCGGCGGTCAGCTCCTCCAGACTGCCTGCTGCCGCCAAGTGTCCTTTGGAAAGGATCAGGATCTGCTGGCAGACTGCCTGCACTTCACTGAGGATATGGCTAGACAGGATGACCGTATGTGCCGGCCCAGCTCCCGGATGAGCTTGCGGATCTCGATGACCTGTGCCGGGTCCAGGCCGACCGTCGGCTCATCCAGAATGATGAGCCTGGGACTGCCCAGCAATGCCTGTGCAATGCCCACCCGCTGCTTGTAGCCCTTGGAAAGGCTGCGGATGAGCCGGGGCAGAACGGTTTCCAGCCCGGTACGGCGGGCAGCCCTGCACACCTGCTCCTTCCGTTCCGCCTTTTTCACACCCTTCAGCTCGGCGGCAAAGGTCAGGTACTCCTGCACCGTCATCTCCGGGTAAAGGGGCGGCTGTTCGGGCAGATAGCCCACACAGGCTTTGGCGGCATCGGCCTCCTCGGGCAGAGGGTGCCCTGCCACCGTCACCTGCCACTGGTGGCAGAGAGATAGCCGGTGAGGATGTTCATAATGGTGGATTTGCCCGCGCCGTTAGGCCCCAGCAGACCACAGATCTGGCCATCTGCCACGGTAAACGAGACATCGTCCACGGCAAGATGATTGCCATACTGTTTGGTGAGATGAGAAACTTCGATCACGTTCACAACGCTCCTTTCTAAGGCAGCGCAAAGCGCTTTTTGAAGATACTGGTTTATTTTAGTCCGGAAATGTGTTCAAAATAAGGGAACGGCGTGTAAATTACAGAAAGAGAGCTTTTGTGCGGCATAACAACAAAAAACGCCGCCTCCCAAAGGAGACGGCGCTGAAAAGACCAGTAATTACTTACGGCCGAAACGCTTGTTGAAGCGCTCAACACGTCCGCCGGTGTCAACCAGCTTCTGCTTACCAGTGTAGAAGGGATGGCACTTGGAGCAAACTTCGACGTGGATCTCGGGCTTGGTAGAACGAGTCTTAATGACGTTGCCGCAAGCACAAGTGATGGTGCAGTCAACGTAGTTCGGATGGATACCCTGTTTCATTCTTTTTCACCTCATTTCTGGTTCTGACTTATTGGGGCCATATTATAAATGTATGTGCCCATCACAACCTTCAATATCGGCTACCCCCGCGAGCGGCCTTGGAAACGATTGCCTTAGTATTATAGCACAGATCTCAGAAAAAGCAAGAGGAAATTTCAGCTTTTTTCGTGTCATTTTTATACAGGCTGTACTATGGAGTTTTATCTCAGGTTGATTTTCGTTCAACCTTATGTAAGCAGTAAAGATACTCTCTGTTATATTCCTTTGTTTTCCCACGCATTCCCGTTTATTTTGAGTTTTTTCACGGAATTACGGCCTACATATTATATCACGCCCAGCCCAAAAAGAAAACCCCGCAGTTCCCGACTTCTTGACAAGCCAGCTGCTTCTGATTACAATACAAAAAAAGAGTTCGCAGACGTTCTCTTTGCATATTTCAGCCATCAGCTCCGGGAAAGGATTTTTTCATGGAACCAAAAACAAAACAATATCTGCTCATAACCGTTGTAGGAGTAACGCTTTTTGTTGCGCTGCTGCGGCTTTCTGCCGTTCTGACCTTTGCAGCACAGCTGGTAGACCTGGTACTGCCCATTCTGGCAGGCGGCATTCTGGCACTTTTTATCAATGTGCCCATGACCGGGCTGGAAAAACGGCTGAAACGCCTGTTCTGCAAGGCCAAAAAACAGCCCTCGGATAAAGCGCTTCATCTCCTGAGCTTCTTCATCACCCTGCTGGGTGTTGTGCTGGTGTTGGTGCTGGCGCTGACATTGCTGATCCCGGAGCTGGTGCAGTCTTTTCACAGCCTCTATGTACAGATCGAAGCAAACATCCCCCGCTGGACCGCCTATCTCAGCGCACAGGATGCCGACATGGGGTGGCTGATGAGCTGGCTGGAGGGCATCGACTGGGAGCAGCTGCTTCACAGGGTCACCGACAGCATCGACACCGTGCTGGTCAATGCGGTAGGTGCCGTATCTGCCACGGTAAATATCGTGGTGACCGCATCCTTTGCTCTGATCATCTCTGTTTATATGTCCGTCGGCTCGGAGAGTCTCTGCCACCACGCCCGCACATTGGTCTGCGCCTACCTGAAACCCAGCCACTCCGCCTGGCTGCTGAAGTTCTGCCGGCTGTTCCGGCAATCCTTCGCAAACTTTCTGACAGGGCAATGCAGTGAGGCCGTGATCCTTGGCGTTCTCATGGCTCTTGCGTTTTCCGTTTTCAAGATCCCCTACGGCAGCCTGGTGGGAATGCTGACCGCCATCTGCGCCATTATCCCCTACGTCGGAGCGCTGATCTCCTGCGTGGTCAGCGTGTTCCTCGTGCTGTTGGTGGATCCCGTTCTTGCCGTGCGCTGCCTCATTGTTTACCTTGCCGTACAGTTTATTGAAAACCAGTTCATCTACCCCCGGGTGGTGGGAAAATCCGTGGGACTTTCTCCGCTGTACACCCTTGTGGCCGCTATGATCGGTGGAAAACTCTTTGGCATCATCGGTATCATCTTCTTTATCCCCCTGACGGCAGTGATCATTGAGCTTGTGAAGGAGGATGCCTGCCGGCGCATACAGGCAAGAGAACCCCAGCGATCCGGGCCGTCTGAGCAATAAATTCTTCACCCCAGTGCCACATCCAGAATCGTGGTGTGCTGCAGCCGACTGTTCCGGTGCAGGTGCGGGATTGATATGCATACAAAAAATACCGCTGCTCCTGTGCATTTTCTCAAATGCAAGAGCAGCGGTATTTTATTGCGCCGCTTTCGTTTTCTTTTGCAGCGCTTCGTGCATATATCCCATCAAAATCAGGATTACCAGCAGATAATACGGAAAAATCGCGATCGTAGTGTGGTTTGCGATTACGCCGAACAACGGCGGCATCAGGCAGTTGCCAATATAGGCGCTGGCCATCTGAACCCCAATGATCGCCTGTGACCTGTCCGCACCGAAGCGGCCCGGCGTTGCATGAATGATACTGGGATAGATCGGAGCACAGCCAAGACCAACCAGCAGCAGCCCTGCCAGTGTCACCGCTTCTCCAAGCGGCAGAAGAAACGCCGCTATCCCAATCGCGATGATCCCCTGCCCCATACGAACCATCTGGGTATCATCGAATTTTAAGGTCAGGAAGCCGCACAACGCCCGTCCCACGGTGATGCCGACAAAGAAAAGACTGGCAAAGCCGGCGGCGGTCTCCGGCGCGATTCCCCTGTTCAGCACCAGATAACTGCTGGCCCACAGACTGGTGGTCTGCTCCAGAGAGCAGTAGCAAAAAAAATGTAACCAGAACCTCTTTTACGCCGGAGATCCGGAAAATCTGTTTCAGGGTCAGCGCTTCTGCCGGAGCTGCTTCCCTCTCCTCGGCATTCGCGCCCGGTTTCGTTTTCCAGAGCGGGAGACTCAGCAGAATAATGATCGTCAGCACCATCTGCATCACACTGATGACCCGATACCCCGTCTGCCACCCGGCGCGGGAAGAAAGCGCCGCGCCCATGATGTAGGGCCCGACCGAGGCTCCGATTCCCCACATACAATGGAGCCAGCTCATGTGGCGGCTGGCAAAATGGAGCGCCACATAGTTGTTGAGTGCCGCATCCACGCTTCCAGCCCCAAATCCATAAGGAATTGCCCACAGGCACATGGCCCAGAACGAGCTGCTGACAGAGAACCCGAACAGTGCTGCGGCGGTCATGGCCACGCTGATGGCCGTAACACCGCCTGCTCCAAACCGACGGGTCATCCGGTCACTTTGCAGGCTGGAGAACACCGTTCCCACCGATATGATGCAGAATATCACGCCGGAATAGGAGACAGGAACCCCAAATCCCTGATAGATCGAAGGCCACGCAGCCCCCAGCAGAGAATCCGGCAGGCCCAGACTGATAAAAGAAACATAGATCACCGCTAACAGCAGATGGATCATCTTGCATTCCTCCTTTTGATCGATACAATTATATCACAACAGAAGAAATGTCATTAGGATAAATTCCTCAATTTTGTACAACAAAAGCATCAACATCGAGAGCGCAGATTTATCATCTCGATTCCGTTCGGATTGTGAACCCATCCGGAAGGTTGGAAATTTCTTTCTTCAGGAACAATGGATAAAAAGTTTCATCCTTTAATTGAGCAATCTCTAACCATTTAAATATATGCGTATCGGTTCCCTCTGTTCGAGTGAACGTGTTTTGCCTTTCCAGCAGGCCAGCATCTGCGGTATCCATCAAAAAATAAATACATATCTCGTGATATCGGAGACCATCTGTATCTTTTGTGAAAAAAGATTGATTCAACCATAATGGCCGGGATATCTTCAGTGAAACACCAAGCTCTTCCCGAACTTCCCGTATCATCGCTTGTTCGGCCGTTTCCTCCATCATCACTCTACCCCGGGCAGAGAGTAGTACTCTGACGGTTTGTCATGGGACATTGCCAAAATTCTTCCGTTAGAAATTATGATTGCACTCACTCTGTAATTGAACTTTTCATCGCCCATCTTAAAAGAGATATCCACTTTCCATCACGCTCCCACATTCATTCTTATTCGTACATCCGCCCCTATTTTACCAGCAATAAGAGAACATAGCAATTTCTTCAAGCAAAAACGCCAGCGTACCATGTTTTCGTAACACGATACGCTGGTGTCTTATTGTTCTGCTGTTACCCAGCCTTCGGTGTGAGCCATCCTTTTACAGTGTCCACATCGACCTTGCTTGCTTTTGCAATCTGCTCAATCGATACACCCTGTTCATAAAGGCTCTGTGCCATCTCAACTGCCATTTCTCTTCGGCTTTCTACTCTCAGCTCTTCCATAGCCTTGCACATTTCGCTCAACATGCTTTCGGGGCGATCCAACTGCTTACAGTATCAACATCATAGCCAAGAAGGTCTGCGATTTCTTCTACGGAATTTCCCTTCCGACTGAGTTTCAAGGCAGTCTTTTTTGCCTGTTCCATTTTACCGATTTCTACGCCTTCAGCTTTTCCCTCGGCATAGCTTTCAACTCTCAATTCTTCCATAGCCTTGCACATGCTGCCCACTCCTTTCGGGTTTTCTTTCAAGTAGCGCGTTCGTTCTGCCATCAGGTCAAAGTTCATCTCCTCTGCACTGGTGCAATTGAAATCGTGCATCAGTTTTCCAATGTCAGAATCATCACGATACTCGCCATTCACATACAGAATATGAGTTCCATCTTCAAACGGCAAGCCCAGTGTCAAGTTTATGTTCTGAATGACATATACAGGTTTTCCGGCCTTATAGTAATCTTTTTCCGTAATGAAAAGGTTTACCCACAATGATGCGGAGCACCAGTTCTGCCAATGGAATATTATCCTTGAACATCCCGCGCATAAACGTATCGTCGATAGGCCGGAACCCTCTCAATCGCTGAAGGTCTTCCTGATGATGCCGTTCACGCTTCTGTGCTTCGGTTTCCCGCAACTTCCCTCACCTCCTGTTTCTATTGTTTATTTTATCATAGAGCAGTCATTTTATCAACCCTCGTTCAACCACATTAGTTGACGCTAATATAGTTCTGTACCATCATGTGCGTCACCTTCTCCGTCTGCACGATCCCCTGTTCGTTGGAAAATCTAATAAACAATCGCATCGTCTGTTCGTAGCTTCCAATCGTCTTCATGCTCAGTCCCTTTAACTCACACGCCTCCAGAAACATTTCTACATCTTTTTCCACCACAAAAAACCTCCGGAATCCATTCGGCTCCACACCCAATAAATTCCGGAGATTTATCGCCCTATCAACATTCAATTCATCACTACGGAATCCATAATTCTATCATTCCATAACGATAAACATTTTTCACCCTCCCAGAATTGCCAGATGTGCGCGCAAAATATCACGTCGGCATGTGCATCCATCACACTGCTCTCTGCCGCTTATCCAGCCGCATTTTGTCAGCGATCATCGCGATAAATTCGCTGTTGGTGGGCTTGCCCCGCAGGTTGTGGATGGTATAGCCGAAGTAGCTGTTGAGGTATCCACGTCGCCCCGGTCCCACGCCACCTCGATGG
>ENA-OQEB01000288-OQEB01000288.1-human-gut-metagenome-genome-assembly--contig:-NODE-288-length-21556-cov-2.276821_pt1 | contig 21556 bp, 29 predicted proteins | sample MGYA00242787_ERZ504619 | MGnify/ENA primary metagenome ERZ504619 (study PRJEB26092, sample SAMD00036317) | human gut metagenome | host: Homo sapiens | study: EMG produced TPA metagenomics assembly of... | reverse complement strand
CAGAGGCAAGGGCTGTCCTTACGGTCGCATAAATTTTTCAATTTGATAGCTTTTATACAAAAACAAACTCCCTCGTAAGAGGGAGTTTGTTGTGTTATATATTCTGTTTTGATATTTAATTTAATCTTGAAATTGAATAAATTAAAGCATGCCTTTGTTTGACATATTGTAAATAATCTGTGCAACTTCTGCTCTGCCTGCGTTGCCGTTGGGGTTGAGGGAATCGGAATTACCGATTATGCCGTTTTCAACTGCCCAAGCAACTCCTGCCTTTGCCCACGGACTTGTGTTTCCGCCGTCGGAATAAGCGTTAAGAATTGTATCAACATCGCCCGAAGCTTCTCCGCCGAGGTATCTGCACAAAATCAAGCTTATCTGCTCTCTTGTTATATATGTGCCGACGCCGAAATTATCTGCCGAATATCCTGTTACAATGCCCTTATCCTTTGCCCATGCAACCGCAGCAGAATAATATGCGTTTGTCGGAACGTCCGAGAAGCCGCCGTTCTGTCCATCGTATGCCGAAAGGTCTGCGCCTGCTATTCTCGCAAGAATGAGTGCGAAATCCTGTCTTTGAATGTTGTTTGCAGGTCCGAAACGACCGTCGCCATATCCTTTAATATAACCGTGCTCATAATTAAATTTGACAGCATCATAATACAAATCATCTTTTGAAATATCCAAAATCGGATTGAGCTTTGCAACAGATTCAGTCTTGGTTTCCTTGCATATAATACAAGTATATGTTTTTTCGCCATTCTCGTCAAAAGTAGGTAACTTTGTTATAACTCCGTTGTCAAATTTATGCTCCTTTTTATCAACAATCGCCTCTTCTTTTTCGCCGCATCCACACTCTCTGTGCTTTTTGCCGAACTCGGTGCAAGTTCGAGTCTAAATCTAAAATCCATTCGCCGAAATGATGAGTTGAATCAACCGCAACGAAATTGCATTCAAAATTCTTAGCATAAATTTCAGCTGCCGACCCTTTTATACCGTAAATCGTAATTCTATCAAAGCAATTCTCACTCAAACTTGATGTATTTTCAGGAACTACAACACTTCTCAGGCTATCGCAATACGCAAATGCTTCTGTTTCTATCCATATTACACTCTCAGGAATAATAACACTTTCGAGAGATTCGCAATATTCAAAAGCCCAACCTTCAATTCTTGTTGTGCCATAGGGAATTTCAACGCTTTTCAATGATTCACAACGTTCAAACGCATATGAACAGATTTCTTTTATATGTTTAGGAAGAGTTATTTCTTCTAAAGATTTACAACCGTAAAACAACCCCTCCGCTATATACGGTAAGTTCTCAGGTAAGTTTATTTTTTTTAGGCTTATACAATGACTGAATACCTCATCGCCGATATATTTTATCGTTTCAGGTAATTTGACCTCTGTTAAATTTTTGCAGAGCTCAAAAGCTGCCGGTTTTATCCAAATCAAGCCGTTTGAGATTTCGACTGTTCTTATCGTTTCGTTCATCCAAAAAGCAAATTCTCCTATAACACTGATCTTATATCCGTCAATTTCCGACGGTAGCACAACCTGTTCTGCATTACCGTTATATTTTGTAATTTCAGCAGTTCCGTCTTCTAAAATTTTATACTCATAATCTCCGCTTATATGTATATCTTCTGCAAACGAAGTTACCGCCATAAGCGGTACGCTCGTCATTATCATCAAGATTGATAATAATACCGAAATGATTTTCCTCGTATTTTTCATAAAATCCTCTCCTAAATCCAATTTGATATATGTCATTTTTCCTTATTACGAAATATTACACTCGAATTATAGCATTACAATATATGCTTTGTCAACGGGACAGCATGCACACCAAAAGGCAAAGGCAACAGCTTATCACTTTGAATTTCCCTAAAATAATTGCACAGACTATTATAGTTGACCTCTTGTGAATGTCAAACATTGCTTGAAATGTACTACAATTGAGTTAATGACAAGCAGTAAATGTCAAATACAAGCGAGGGAAATTATGTTTATTAACAAAAGCATCGACGGAAGAAATAATATATGCGGAAAAAAGATATCCGAGCTTCGCAGAGAGCTTGATATTTCTCAAAGAGAACTTGCGGAAAAGCTGCAGCTCAACGGTCTTGATATTGATAAAAATGCCATTCAACGAATTGAGGCAGGTAAGAGGTTTGTTACGGATATTGAAATCGTTGCATTAACAAAAGTATTCGAAGTTAGTTTTGAAGAATTACTAAATCCCGAAAATTAGGCTTCTGACGGTTAAATTTTGCACAAAAAATTAAGGGCAACCGTTTGGTTGCCCTTTTCTGTTTGTTAAATTTTCAGAATTACTCTTCCCTGAGCGTGTCCACGTCAACAGCATATCCCTCATCAAGCGAGAGGTTGGGGTTATAATACGGGTCGCCCTTGTCGATCACGCTCTGCCATCTGTCAAGAAACAGCTTCTTTTCTTCGATAAAGCGTTCTCTGTTTTTCTTCTCCGTATCCTTGCCACGGCTCAATGACTCATAGTGATACAGCTCACAATAAGGTGTGAACACAATAAGCTTGCCGAGCTCACGGATTTTCAAGCAGAAATCAATATCGTTATATGCGACAGCAAGCTCTTCGTCAAAGCCGTTGACTTTTTCGAAAACGTTCTTCGGCACCATCATACAAGCCGCTGTAACTGCGCTGACGTCCTGAGAATAGAACATTTTGCCCATATAGCCCAAATTGCTGCGGGGACAACCGAAATGACTGTGGCCTGCAACCCTGTCCTCGCCGAGCTTTAAGATAACGCCGCCGTGCTGAACGGTATCATTTGCATAGAAGAGCTTTCCGCCGACTGCTCCGACATCTCCACGCTGCGCATACATCAGCATTTCTTCCATCCAATTATGGCTGATTACCTGCGTGTCGTTGTTCAGGAACAAAAGATACTCTCCCGTTGCCTGCGAAGCAGCGTAATTGTTTATTGCGGAATAATTGAACGGTTTATCATACTTCAGCACTCTGACATTTCCGAGCTTTTCAAGCTCCGCATAATAGTTGAACAGATTTTCGTCGTCGCTCTGATTGTCAACGATTATAATTTCATAATTCGTATATGTCGAAAAGTTCAAAATCGACTCAACGCAACGAATAAGGTCGCTCAAGTGATTTTTATTGGGAATTATAATAGAGATTTTCGCGTACCGTTCAGCTCATACTGCAAGCGGTAAATCGTCGGATGAGCAACAGAGCTTGTAACAACAACGTTATAGCCCTTGCTTTCAAGGAAATCGTGAACAGCCGACTTGCCTGCCTCGATAGCATAGGTCTTGGAATTTATATCCATTGCAACCGAATTCTTATGCGAACGCCAGAAATAAAGAAGCTTTCTGACGTGGTAAACCTTAGAAGCCGCATCTGTAAGGCGAAGAATAAGGTCATGGTCCTGGCTGCCGTCGTATTTGCTTCTGAAAACGCCGACCTTGTCCAAAAGCGAAGCCTTGAATACCGAGAAATGACAAATATAGTTATTCGCAAGAAGGTTGTCGGGAGCGAAATCCGGCTTGAAATGGTAAGTGATTATATCATTGAGGTTTTCGCCTGCAAAGGTAGCCTCGTCGGTATAAACATACTCTGCGCCGTGCTCGCATATAGCTTCATAGCCTACAAACAAAGCGGAGGGATGAAGCACGTCGTCATGGTCGAAAAGAGCGATATACTCTCCGCTTGCCATCTTAATACAAGCGTTGGTGTTTTCCGAAATACCCTCGTTCTTTTCAAGCTTTTTATAAACAATTCTGCTGTCGTCCTTTGCAAGACTTTGGCAATACTCGCCGACAAAAGCGTGTTCGTCGTCACTGCCGTCCGCAAGGCAAAGCTCCCAATTTTTATAGGTCTGATCTGTAACAGACTTTATCATTTCAACAAGGAACTGCTTTGGTGTGTTGTACAGCGGAACTAAAATACTGATTTTGATTTTTTGCGGAAATTCATACGCCTCCTCACGCTTTCTGCGTTCGGGAGTTATTGTATGAAGGAATTCCGTGTTTTTGATTTTCACGGGCTTGCAAAGGCGATACCTGACAATTGCCTGCTTGTAGCCGTGTCGCAAGAAGCATTTCAAGAACACAAAAATCGCCATAAGGCTCTGATTTCTTGAAATCAAGTTTTTAAGCATCTGCGTAAATTTTCTCATCGGCGACATCAAACGCCAATAGAAGCTGCTTCTTATCTCAATATTAGCATTATTTGCGGCGTCACGCTCGGCTGCGAGCTTGTTAACCGTATCGGAATATTTAGCTATCGATTTATTGAGCCTGTCAATTTCCGCCTGCTTTTGTTCAAGCACAATTTTAAGCCTGTTATTTTCGGACTGCTCGTTTGAAATCTCGTCCGCATTAGGCATAACGTTTTTTTCTTCCATAAATCATCCACCTATATCAACTTTGACTATTGGGTAGTATAGCATAATCACCCGTTCAAGTCAAATAAATCAAGCCATACAAAATGCTAAATCCCGTTCAGATAAGCTTGTTCTGTACGGGATTTTAACTGTTTTCATTTAGTCAACGTAAACGTCGATAATATTTTCATCCGAACGAAGGGTTGAAACAATCAAATCAAGCGACTCCTCGCTCTTCGGGAAAACAATTATCTTAATTGTCGAGGTTTCCTTCTTCTTTGAACGCTTCATATCGCTCTCGTCAAGAATTTCCATTGAATGAATAGATGCGCCTGCACGTTTAACAAGCTTTGAAATCTCCGGAACCTTTTGAGCAAGATGCTTAACCTCAACATAGATAACCTTGCCCGCCTTACCCTTAACAACAACCTTTTTAAGACTGTTAAGCGTAACGTATATTATTATAGTCGCAGCAATAGCTCCGCTGTAAAAGCCTGCTCCGACAGCTATGCCTACACACGAAACCGTCCAAAGCTCGCCGCCGTGGTAAGTCCCTTAACCGTAAAGCCCTCACGCAAGATAGTACCTGCACCGAGGAAGCCGATACCGCTTACTACCTGTGCACTCATACGGCTGAGGTCAACCTCGCCTCTACGTGTCTGGAAATATATATAGCGGTCATCATAATAAGTGCCGAACCGACTGCAACCAAAATATGTGTTCTGAAGCCTGCGGGGCGGTGTGAATGCTCTCTCTCAAAGCCTATTATACCGCCCAATATAACTGCCGTGATAAGTCTGCATATCCAGGAAACCACGTCAACCCATGATTCTCCTATGCCAAACATATTTACCGCCTCAGTTACCCACTGCATTTTTTATCACACTCTTTCTAAATTTTCTTAATTTTGGATGCAAACGCCACAACTAAAGTCCAAAGCGTTTCAAATAAAAGTATCTGCACAGCACCCGCCTGTGACAGTCCCGAAAGGAAAGAAAACATTGCCATAAGAATAACGCTTATTCCTACGCCGATGTATTGTAAAATATTGATTATCCTCCTGCGCTCCTGTAATTTAAGCGCCGAGGTAAACGAATGAAGGAATGAGTTAACGCTTCCGTTGTGCAAAACTCTGCACGGCTCGTTTACAGCCTGCTTTTCGCTCATTTCCTTATACATAAGTCCGGCAACGGGGCTTATGACTTTTATAAAGCTCCTCGGAAGTCCGAAATACTGCTCAACAAGTTCCTCGGATATGTTTGAATCCGTTGTGCGAACAAGAATGCTTACGCCTGCCTTTTCAAGCTCACGCATATATACGGCCGTCTGTTCGTCGCTGAATAGCCCACAACAAACATAGCGGCAACCTTGCCCTCAACCGCAAGATAAACAACCTGTCTGCCTGAACGTGTAAACACGCTTTCCTCTTCCTTAGATTGAACCTCTACATTGTGCTTTATAAGTAAATCTCTGTTGCCTACAAGCACCCTGTAATTATATATCCAGCCCGAGCAGCCGAGCCGTTCCTCATACGCAAGCGATTCCACATTCGGAAGCATCTCACGTTTTGAAAGAATTATGGAATCAAAAACATCGCTCAAAGCACCCTCCGACTGAATAACAACCGCAGCCGTATAAAGGATTGCCTCGTCAATTCTCATTGAATTGAACATTTTGATTCCGTACACATTAGCGTCGCCGCCGCTGAAAATGTCTCTCGCATCCAGCACCGCAGCGTTGGCGTCAAGCGTGTCCTCAACCGCTTCGTAGCCGGAAATCAATCCGTTTTCGGCGTTGAGCTTTTTGTTGACGCCTCTAAGAGCCGCCGCACAAGCAACAACACTTGCGGCAGGCACAGCCATAAGGAATACTCCCGTAAACGAAGTAACGCCGACAAAGGCATTTTTGTTGATTACCGCCGAAATTATACCGACTATAATACCGGCAGCCAAAGCAGCAGGAACAATCACGTTAAAGCTGTCTGCCGTCGGGTCAACCGCACGTGATGTCTCAACGAATTTATACGGAAAATTAACCTTTGCGCAATAGCGAATGTCGGGGTCCTTGATCATAAGGCCTCTGCCGACCTCAAACGCAATTCCGTCGTCATCAATCTTCTTAACCGCATAAGCATTTTTCTGCTCACGGTTTATAAGTATAAAGTTATCAATATCATTGTTTGTTGTTATATAATCACCGATATTTATCAAAAGCACGGGGAACAACGCCACCGCAGAATAAATATGCGTGCCGCTTAAAACAAGGTCGCCGAAGCCGAGTGATACAACGCACTGAATAATGCCTGTCAACAGAGAAGCCGTCAAAGCAGTATTCCTGTTAAAGCGTTTTTCTTTAAGATTTTCAATGCAATCGGCTATTGATTTATAGTTTACCGCACCGACTGCAACAAGAACAATCAAATTGCTTACAGAATAAACAAACGGGCTGTCGGAGAACAATGCGAAGCTTCCTAAGAACGACGTAATTGCCGAGCAAGCAAATAACAAGGCAAGAGCCAACGAGCAAACAATAATTTTACGCTTGCCGTAGGAACGCTCTTTCATATAAATTTCATATACAGCCTTAGCGTCCTTAGGTCCGAAGAACTCACGTGCAACATTTACCGTTCTTGGCTTGCGCTTTTTGCGTTTTTCCTTGACGGGAACTTCCTCAATATCCGAAATTTCCGCTTCCTCGCCGTCTGCGGCTTCCTCCTCGGGAAGAGCTACGGCTTTCGTCTTTTCGTTATCGTAATTTTCTTCGTCTTTCTGCTCTGACGTATCGGAATAAACATCATCGTCGTCAACCTCAATATTGGGGAAGAGCCTGAACTTGCTCGCCTTATCCCTGCGGATTTTGCGAAGCTTTTCCTCCTCCTCTGCCTCGTTGACGATATTGACCTCTTCCTGCTCGTTAAAGCCGTCCAAGACAATCTGATTTTCATCCTCGGGGAACGCATTTGATTTTAATGCACCCGATTGAGCCTCCATTTCAAGTCTCTGCTGTGCGTCATATTCATCGGACGCATCAACAAGAATCGGAATAGGAGACAGTCCGTCGGTAGAAGTCTTTTCAAGTGATGATTTTTTAACAACAACGCCGTGTTTTTCAATCGTTTTTGCAGGTAAATTCTTGAGCAAGTCTTTGTGATCCTGCGTTTTTTCAATGTCAAGCGTCGGCTTATTCAAAAAGCGTTCACGGTACGGGTCTGTTTCCATTCCGCCCTTTTTAGCCGTACTGCCTGTTCGGATTATTTTATTTTCTCCGATATGATGGTTTATATTTTCATTTCTTACAGCCTTGCTTCAACCTCGTTGAAAACCCTTGTCTTTTCAATGCTTATCTGACCGGGAATTTCTTTTTCGGCTTTAGAGTCGTCCGCCTCAACCGCTTCTCCGTCAGCTGAGGGGGCTTCATTTTCCTCAGCCGAACTTATCAACGGCTCAATTTCGGGCTCTTTTTCTTCAAATTCTTCCAAAAGAGACTCAGTGCTCTCGTTTTCAATTCGTGCTTTTATCGCACCCGTCTCAATCGCATTTTTCATTGCGAACTCTTTAAGACCGAGTGTTGATGTCTTTTCGATTTTTCTGTTTTCTTTAGCCTTATCAGCAGCTTATCAACGGTTTTTTTCTTCCTGCACGGGAGCTTTCTCCTCAACAGGCTCGGGCTTTTTTTGCTCCTTCGGAGTTTCTGAACCGTTTTCAACGGGGGTGTCAGCGGTTTCTTCTTTTACAGTATCGTCATCCGAAAGCAATGCGTCAATTTCGTCAAGCGACCAAATCCTTTCGGGGGCTGTTTGTTCCCCTGTCAGCTGCTTAACGTCATTCAAAATCGAATCAATCGACATATCATTAAACAAATCGTTTTTAGACATTTTAACACCCCTAATCTAATAGATTTATCTTCCGCAAGATACCTCGTACATCAAAATACCCGCCGCAACAGATGCGTTAAGTGAATTTATATTGCCTTTCATCGGCAAAGAGACAATGGCGTCGCACTTTTGCCTTATAAGCTTGCCTATGCCCTTGCCTCGGAGCTATAACAAGCACGACCGCACCCGAAAAATCGGTTTTCTTATAATCCGTACCGTCCATATCGGCACCGTAAACCCAGCAGCCCTTTTCCTTTAGCTCATCAATCGTCGAAGCAAGGTTAGATACCCTCGCAACTCTCATATATTCGAGCGCACCTGCCGAGTCTTGCCGACTGTAAAGTTGAGCGACGCACTGCGCCTTTTCGGAATGATTACGCCGTGTACGCCTGCACACTCGGCTGTTCTGATAATCGCACCGAGGTTGTGCGGGTCCTCGATTTCGTCACAGACAACAATAAACGGTGCTTCGCCCTTTTCCTCGGCATAAGCGAAAATATCCTCAACGCTTGCATATTCGTGTGCCGCAACATAAGCCGCAACTCCCTGATGATTTGCTCCGCCGCACATAAAATCGAGCTTCTTCGAGTCAACCTCTTTAACAACCGCACCCTTTTCCTTTGCCATAGAAGCAAGCCTTGAAAGTGCAGGATTGTTATTGTTTCTCATAAGAATAAGCGTGTCGATTTCCCTGTCGGATTTCAACGCTTCCGTTACCGCATTTCTACCGATAAGCAAATCGGGCTTTTTATCGTCGTCTCTTATCATATATCTCTCCGTGTAAAACATAGCTAATCCATTTTATTAGAGTATTATACCACATACGGATAGTGCTTTACAATAGGAATTTTACTATATTTTGTGTGTAAACCGTCTGTTTTTAGGACATAAAATACAAAAACGCACCCCGACGGACGTGTCGAAGTGCGTTGTATCAGACAAAATTACTTGCTTGCCTGCTTTGAGTATTTTTTAAGATAAATAAATCTCATAAGTCTTGTTTCAATGGGATTTATGGGCTTAGCCGTGCCGAAGAGGTCAGCACCGACCTGTGTCTTACAGCCCTTTTCCATTACGTGCTCAACCGCAGTTGCGTCATATTCGCTGCCTGCAACGCAAAGAGCGCCGTTGTTGTCAAGCACAACCGTATTTCTGCCCTTGAGAGCCTTAACAACCTTTTTTGCTGATTTAAGAGTGCTGTTCGGGTTGAAAAATGCGTGTCTTACGGTTGCACCGCAAAGCTGTGCAAAGTCGTCAAGCAACGGCTTCATTGTCTTCCCCTTTGCCGAGACAGCCATAACCTCGGGAGAAGTGTTGTGAATGATATAATTTACATCCTTGCGCTTCTTGTAAATCATTCTGTGGAGCTCTGCGGAATTCGGGTAGTCGTTACCTGCTACAAGCTCGCCCGTCTTGATGTCGATTCTTGTGATTTTACCCTCGCCGTTTACAGAGGTAATGTTGAATACGCTGCCGTCTCTCTCACTGTTGCAAACGTCATATCTTACTGCTTTTGCAAGCTTTGCGTCCGCATATTTCTCGCCGATATAATCAGCAATCGAGCTGAGATTTTCAGCAACCTTACCTGTAACCTCGTTGTATTTTTTACGAAGGCAATCCTCGCATATAACCTCAAGCTCTGAAGCTACTCTCGATGCCTCGTCATAGTCAACGCCCATGCAAAGTGCGCCGTGATGAGCCATAAGCACAGCCTTTGAGTCGGTTCTCTTGATCGCTGCAATAACGCCCTCACGAAGCTTGCCCGTGCCGGGAAGTCCGTAGGATGCAAGCGGAACGTCGTTTCCGACTACCTCTGCGCTCTTCTTTGACACGCTGTTGATGTCAAAGCCTAAAGCACCGATGACAGATGCTTCCTTTTGATGTGTATGAATTACGAAATTGACCTCGGGACGAAGCTTATAAGCCGCTGCGTGAATTCCTTTTTCCGATGAGGGTTTAATGTCGCCTTCATAGGAGCAATCCTCGATATTTACAAGCACGATTTCGTCGGGAGTAAGATTTTCATAAGCTCTGCCCGAGGGTGTGATAACGAACTGTGTATCCGATACACGGCACGAAATATTACCCCAGGTACGAACTATAATGCCCTCTGCGAGCAATTCTTTACCTGCTCTGATGACAAGCTCTTTTGCTTCTAAAATGTTCATTTATTTCACCTCGTCAAAGAGAATGTGGGGCGGCGGTCAGGCTGCCCGCCCCTATTTGTGTTTTAATAAGCCGTTAAATATCAGTCTTCGGGCTTAACTGCTACGTTTTCAAATACCTTGTCGAAGCAAGCAAGAGCCTGATCGATCATCTTAGGTGTATAAGCAGCAGAAGTGTAAAGACGTGAGCCTGCGAGTGTTACGAGGCCTTCTGCCATATAGCTGCGCCCATGTGCTGCATCTCTTTCTTACGAACAGATGTTGCATTGAGTACGCCCGGAATTGTCCACGGCTTTGACCAGTCGATTGAATAGTGCATTGTACCGACTGTCTCAAGGTGGCAGATTGAGCTTCATTCCAGCATACGAACGGAAGACCGTGCTTTTTAACAAGCTCTTTAAGACCGTTTGTAAGTCTGTCGCCCATCTGACCTGCCTTCTGGCAAGCATTTGTTCTGTCGATTTCCTCAAGAGTATAATAGCCTGCGCAGCATGAAAGCGGGTTAGCGGTCATTGTGCGCCTGTAAATGCCTTCTTAACCTTCTCGCCCGAGTCATCAAGACCTGAGCCGAGGTGCTTCATATATTCCTTCTTACCGCCTACGCCGCCTGCGCCCGGATAGCCGCCTGCGATAACCTTACCGAAGATCGTAAGGTCGGGAGATACTCCGAAGAAGCCCTGAGCACCTGCCATACCGATACGGAAGCCTGTAACAACCTCATCGAATACAAGGAGTGCGCCGTACTTACGGCAAAGTCTTTCAACGCCCTTGTTGAACTCATAGTCAAGCGGAGTTGTACGCTTTCGGGGCCTACCGGCTCGATGTAAACAGCAGCTGTGCCGCCACGGAACTGGTTGAGCCAAAGCTTTCTTTCAAGATCCTCAAGATCGCCGGGGAAGAACTCCTGCATATGTCTGAAGATGTAAAGCGGAACACCGCTTGCCTGTGTGAACTTTGAACCGGGGATACGGATACCGTAGCCCATCTGATCCGACCAGCCGTGATAAGCGCCGCCCATTTTAAGAATGTTCTTCTTGCCTGTTGCAAGACGAGCGATACGAGCAGCTGTCATACAAGCCTCTGTACCTGAGCCCTGCATACGGAACATATCAACCGTTTCAACAGAATCGGAAATCTTTTTAGCAAGCTTATATTCAAACTCGTGGAAAAGACCTGTTGAAGGACGCATGTGTTAAGAAGGTCGATAACCTGCTCACGAACAGCCTTCGGATTTGAGCCGAGAACTGTCGGGCCGCCTGCCTGAAGGAAGTCAAAATATTTGTTTCCGTCAATGTCATAGAGATATGCACCCTCTGCCTTTGTGAAAACAAGCGGGAAGGGATAGTTGAATGCGAGGTTGTGCTGAACTCCGCCCGGAATTACAGACTTAGCTTCCTCAATCATCTCTTTAGACTTCGTGCACTTCTTGCCATAATACTCTTCTTCATAATTTTTAAGAGTATCGGGCTTGATTGTGTAAATCGGCTTTTTGATAAGCTCGTCAAGCTCTCTGTTTATGGCTTTTGCGTCATGGTATTCTGAAATTGCAAATCTTGTGTCCATTGGTATTTCCTCCGTCTCTTTTTTGTATTCACTCATAAAGTGAATTACTATTCACCTCAATTATAGCACTTATAAATCAAATGTCAAATGCTTTTGAAAAATTTTTTGTAAATCTTTTACAGGTTTTAGTTAATTTTTATCTATCAGCTTTGTTTGATAGATGATTTTTAACTACATATATGCATATGCACACAATATATATGTTATAAAGCTGTTAAATCGCAAGATATATCAGCGTTACAATTTTTTCGGTGAATATATGGGCAAAAACACAACAAACGTGAAAAAATCGGGCAAAGGATAGCCCTTGCCCGACAGTTTTTGCTTAATGTGTTTATTTTATTGACGAAGCTGTGATTATATCTCCGTTTGCATCTACGGGAACATTGAACGTTACGCTGTCGCCGACATTGAGTATTACTACCCTTTCGGCGTCCTTAACGCCAAGCTTATAGAAGGTGTTGCCCGTATTGAGCTTGATATAGAAGTAGGTTTCGCCGCCTGTAACGACCGAACGGATTTCCGTTACCGTACCGCTGACCTCTTTTGTTTCGGGCTGAGCCTGAGTCTGGTCATTTTCGCCGATTTCGTCAATGTTAATATCAAGATTTATACCGTTCTTTTTAAGGTTATCGGCATAATTCTCGGTGCACTCCGTAAGCGAAGAGCCGATACCTACCACCGTTGACTGCTTAACGTTTACCATTGCATACATTTTAACAAGCTCACTCGAGTCCTTGAGCGCCATAAAGTATGTCGGCTCGCCGCTGATATTGAGGAGCAACGGGAAAGTCGCCGTATATGAATACTGCTGAACAGCACCCTGCGCCGAGGTCTGTGCCGTGTTTTCAAGAGCACCCGATATCGGATAATACTTAGTCTCCTTTGTACGCTGATTGAGGAGCACGAAGCCGATAATCGACTGGTCGGAGCTTATCGAGGTAACGCCCGTGTACATATATACGTCGTCGTTGAGTGCAAGATAGTTGTAGCCGGAGCTTGTAACCTTAACGCCCTCCTGACCTATCAAGGAGTTGATAAAGCCGTGTGAAAGCTTACCGTAATAATTGTACTGCTCGTTGAGTATAGTTGCAGAGTAAACCCTGTCTATCCACTGCCATTCGTCGTCTGTAACAAAGGAATTTGTGGGAAGCTTTGTTTTTCCGTTTGTGCTTGTTGAAATTACCTGACTTGTACCGTCGATTGAGTTTACAACAACCGCACCGATAACATCCGTTCCGCCGAAAAGTCCGATCGTCTTATCAAGAATCGGAACTATCCAATAAGGCTGACCGTTTTCATCAATCTCAAAGCTCGGAGTATCAAACATATATGTCGGATATTCAAAGCGAAGATGTCTCAAAAGGTATCTGTTGAAATGCTCTGCCGGAGAATATTTCATACCGCTTTCAAGACGAACGATTTCACTCTTTTGAGTGGTCATATCCACTATTATATATGCGGGAAGTCCGTCTCTTGTATTTTTAAGCCACTTGAAAATATCGCCGTAGTCAAGCGAGGTAACACGAACGGGAGTGCCCTTATAGTTTATCTGTGTGGAATAATTTGAAACGATAAACTGCGATACCATATCGGAAAGGTCGCCGAGAGTTCTGACTGCAAGATTGTTAGCCGAGGTTGCGTCAAGAGTGGGAACTGCCGAAAAATCGATTTCCGCAACATCCTCTGCAAAGTCGCCCTCCTCAACCGTCAAAAGGTGCGAATACGCATTTGCCCTGAAAAGCTGTGCGCCCACAACAAAGCCGACAAGGCATACAACAGCCAAGACAGCCATAATAATTCCCGGTACGTTGAACGCTTCTTTACATAGGACTGATATTCGGATGAATCGCAACCTTGCATGAAAGCACGGTAAGTCCGATATAAATAAGGCAGATGAATGCGATGTACATATATAATTCAATCGCCTTAAAATTAAGCGCAGGAATCATAAAGTAATACGTAACAGCCGCAAAAATTGCCGTAAGAATAAGATTTATAATAATCTTCTTCTTTGCGTTTCTCGGCGGAATATAGACGTCTGAAACAGGGATATTGCTGTTCCCTCGTCGTCCTTGCCGTGAGTAAATCATACATTGATTGGCTCCATAGTCTAATCTCCTTTTTAATAAGTAGGTTTAGTATATATCATTATCGACGTTTTTGCAACTTTTTATATTACAATTCCGCCGTTAACGGAAATAACCTGTCCCGTTATATAGCTTGCCTTTTCCGAACATAAAAAAGCGACGGCGTTTGCGACATCCTCCGCCCTTCCGAGCCTTGAAAGCGGTATTTCCTCTCTCAACGCTTCCTTGTCCGCTTCGGAAAAGCCTGACATCATATCGGTTTCGATAACTCCCGGAGACACCGCATTCACGCAAACTCCCGAAAGCCCCGTTTCCTTTGCGAGAGCCTTCGTCATTCCGATAAGTCCTGCCTTAGCTGCCGAATAATGCACCTCGCACGAGCCGCCCGTTTCGCCCCACATAGACGTTATATTGATTATTCTGCCCGACTTTTCGTTTATCATAGACGGCAGGACTGCTCTTGTGAAATAAAACGCACCCGACAGGTCAACGCCTATCATTCTGCTCCAATCCTCATCGGTAATATCGGTAAACAGCTTTTGCTGTGCTATCCCTGCGTTGTTTACGAGAACATCAACGGTTTTTCTGTCATTTAGCACAGCCCTTACGACAGCATTTACGCTTTCAGAGTCGGAAACATCACATTTATAAGCCTTAACATTGGGATATAATTCGATTTCGAGCTCCTTCGCAAGCTTTTCCGAGGAATTATAGACAGCAACGACGAAAAAGCCGTCCTCGACGAGCCTTTTTGCGATTGCCTTTCCTATTCCTCTTGCAGCACCCGTTACTATTGCTGTTTTTTGCATTTTTGCATCACCTTTAATATTGTAACATATAATCAGCCGTAATAACAGCCCTTTTATTAGCGGATTTTTCGAAAATTTCCGGATTTTTGATAACTTATTAACAATTTTTTATCTTTTTAGGGTGTATATTTATTGACTTAGACGGCATATTTTGTTATTATTATGACAAGCATTTATACCATTTTAATTATGTAGGAGGAATTATTTTGACTGATTCAAGAACGATGGCATATATAAATATGTATGCGGTACTCGGAACACTCGAAAATCTCTGTGAGCTTGACAGTAAGGCTAAAGAGCTTATTTCCGGAATGAAGAAGCCTGTTTCAATCGGATTTACCGTTACAGACGGCCCGAGCGCAACAATCACTTTTTCATCAAAGGGCTGTCGCATGGAGGATGGCTTAAAGGATTGTGACATTAAAATCCCGTTTTCATCCTGCGAGAAATTCAACGGAATGATTGACGGAACTGTTACTCCCATACCCGTAAAGGGCTTTACAAAAATCGGCTTCCTGTTAAAGACCTTCGTTGCTCTCACAGACAGACTTGCTGAGCTTATGCGTCCGACAGAAGAAATGCTCAAGGACAGAGATACCTTTATTCTCTCGACTCAGCTTACATTCTATACGATCTGTGTTGCAATGGCTCAAATCGCCAACCAGGATCCGATCGGTCAGGCATCCGCCTCTTATATGGTTGACGGCGACATCTTAATCGGCATCAAGAACGGACCTACGAGCACCATCCGTGCCAAAAACCATCATCTTGTTGCTATAAAGAAGGCTCCCGAAAATCCGAGAGCAATCATGACCTTTGCAGACTACGACCTTGCAAGCGACCTTTTCAACGGCAGAGTTAACGCTCTTGAGGAGCTTGGCAGAGGCACAGTTGAAATCAAGGGTATGGCTTCAATGGTTGACAATATGAACAGACTCCTTGACAGAGTCGCTTTGTACTTAGCATAAGGAGGAAAAACAGATGAGTAAATTTCCTGAATACAAACATGACAAAGGCCGTGAGTACTTTGACAGAGCGCTCAAGGTAATTCCGGCAGGTATATACGGACACCTCGGTCCCTCAGAGGGTCTTTGGATTCCGATAAACAAGTGGCCCTTCTTCTCGGAAAAGGCTCAAGGCTCATATTTCTGGGACGTTGACGGCAACAAGTACATTGACTATATGTGTGCTTACGGTCCTAACGTTTTGGGCTACAACGATCCCGACGTTGACGCTGCCGCTATGAAACAGCTCAAAAAGGGCAACTGCACAACCTCTCCCGGCAAGGTAATGGTTGAGTGTGCGGAAAACCTTGTTGACACAGTAGCTTCTGCTGACTGGGCATTCTTCTGCAAGAACGGCTCTGACACAACAACGCTTGCTGTTATGAGTGCAAGAGCACATACACATAAGAAAAAGATGATTTTCCTCAAGGGCTATTATCACGGCGACTTCCAGTGGGCACAGAAAATCGACTATCCCGGTATTCTTCCCGAAGAGGTTGCAAACAACGTAGTTGTTCCGTGGTTTGACTTGAACGCTCTTGACGAGGTTTGGGACAGATATGACGGCGACGTTGCAGGTATTATCGCTCAGCCCTATGACCACGGTAACTTCAAGGACAACGAGGTTGCAAACAAGGAGTATTGGACCTCAGTTCGTAAATGGTGCGACGACCACGGCGTAGTTCTTATCTTCGACGATGTTCGCGCAGGTTTCCGTCTTGACCTTGCGGGAAGCGACCACTATTACGGCATTAAGGCAGACCTTATATGCTTCTGTAAAGCTCTTGCAAACGGCTACAATATGTCGGCTCTTTGCGGCGGCGAGCATATGAAGGCTACTGTTTCGGGTATGACCTACACAGGCTCTTATTGGATGAGTGCAGTTCCGTTTGCGGCTTCAATCGCTTGTATCAATAAGATGAAAAAGCTCGACACCCCCACCCTCTTCCGCAAGCTCGGAACAGAGCTTACAGACGGCTTAAAGGCTGCGGCTGCTAACAACGGCTTCGACCTTAAAGTAACGGGTGAGCCTGCATTGTTCTATTTGAGAATAGCAAACGATGACAGCCTTATGCTTCATCAGGAATGGGTTGCTGAATGTGTATCGAGAGGTCTTTTCCTCGCTTCACACCACAACCATTTCATCAACGCTTCTCTTACAGAGGACGACATCAAGGTTTCTATCGACATTGCAGAAGACGCATTCAACGTTGTTCGTAAGAACCACCCCGAACTTTTCTAATTTAGGATTCAGACGGGCGGTACTTTTCCGCCCGTGATATAAAAAGGAGGCAATTCTATGGCTAATTTATCCAAAAAGGAATGGTTAGCACTCGAAAATAAGGCTTATGAGCTTCGTAAACTTTGCTTGCAGACAACAATGTGGGCAGGAAGCGGACATATCGGCGGCGGCTTGAGTGTAATGGATTTACTTACCGTTCTTTATCACAAGTATCTCAACATCAAGGTTGAGGACCTCATTGGGAGGACAGAGACCGCTTTATCCTCAGTAAGGGACACGCAGGCATCGCTTACGCTCCCGTTCTTTGCGAAAAGGGCTTCAACGATCCCGAGCAGCTTAAAACCTTTAACCTTTCAGGCTCAAAGATGGGTATTCATCTTGACTCAAACAAGGTTGACGGCGTTGACGCTTCAACAGGCTCACTCGGTCACGGTGTTTCTATTGCAGCAGGTACAGCTCTTGCGGCAAGACTTATGCATAAGGACTATCTCACATACGTTGCAACAGGCGACGGCGAGCTTGGCGAAGGCTCGAACTGGGAAGGCTTTATGACTATAAACCACTATCAGCTTTCAAACTGCATCGTATTCATCGACCGTAACCACTGTATGATCGACGGTCCGACAGAGGAAGTTATGAAGCTTGAACCGCTTGCAGACAAGATGATTGCTTTCGGCTTTAACACAATTTGTGTTGACGGCAACAACATCGGCGAGCTTTGCGACGCTATCGACGTAGCTATCGCAAGAAGCAAGGAAAAATGTGCTCCCACCTGTATCCTTATGGATACTCAGAAGGGCGCAGGAATCAAGTCTATCGCAGGCGACTATCATTGTCACTATATGGCAATCGACGACGACACCTTTGCTAAGTACAGCAAGGAACTCGAAGAGGATTACAAGCAGAGAGTGGCAAGAGCTGAAAAGGAGGGTAAATAATTATGGCAGGCGGATTTGTATATAATGCAATCGACAGACAGAGGTTGCTACCGCTGAAATTTACGGTAAAGCGATTTCTGATATAATGCAGAAGGACCCCAGGGTTTGCGCTATCACAGCTGACCTTGCAAAATCTACAAAATTGGGCGACGTTCTTAAAACTTGCCCCGAAAGAGTTATCAACGTAGGTATTGCAGAGCAGGATATGTTCGGCGTAGGCGCAGGTATGGCAAGAGCAGGTATGATTCCTTTCATCTCCGGCTTCTCGGTATTTACCTCAATGCGTGCTTGCGACCAGCTTCACACAGATATTTGCTATCAGAACGTAAACGCAAAAATCATTGCTACACACGCAGGTACGTCCTTCGGTCAGGCAGGCTCAACTCACCATGCTATCGTTGACCTTGCTATCACAAGAGCAATGCCCAACCTTACTGTTATCGTTCCCGCAGACGGACTTGAAACAGCTAACGCTGTAAACGCTGCTTATGATAACTACGGACCTTATTACATCCGTATCAACCGTGGCTTTGACCGTGTTCTCTATGACAATATGGACTACGGCTTTGAGGTTGGTAAGGCAGTTGAAATTCATCCCGGTACCGATATTACGGTTATCGCTTGCGGCTCCTGCGTATTCCAGGCTAAGCAGGCTGCCGAATTCCTTGAGAACGCCGAGGGCTTGAAGGTTCGTGTACTCAATATGCACACAATTAAGCCTATCGACAAAGACGCTATTCTCAAGGCAGTTATGGATACAAGAAGAATTATCACCGTTGAGGATCACTCGGTTATCGCGGTCTCGGCTCGGCTGTTGCTGAAGTTATGGCTGAAGCAGGTAAGGGCTGTGCATTCAAGAGACTCGGTCATCAGGACAAATTCGCTCCCATCGGTCTCCACGAGGACATTATGTCCGCTGTCGGCATTGACGCAAACGGCATTATCGCTGCTGTTCGTGAGGTTATGAAGGCTGACTTCGAAGAGGACGACAACTGGGACGACGATGTATAAGAAATACATTTGAGATTGATTATATATCGGAAAGTGAGTTGATTAAATGCATACAAAAGAAGAGCTTTATGCCAATAAAATATTTTTCAATGCCGCATTGCCTCTTATCAAGGTAATTGCGCAGGATGTTCCGTCGCTTAAAAAGCAGTACGAAAAGGTGCACGCCGTTATTCAGGTCAGCGCACTTGATCCGGAGGCTGAAGGCGGAAAAATCGGAATGCATTATGTTATAAACGGACCTGATGATTGGCTTATTCATCTTAATAAGGTTGACCCCAAGCCCCACGTTGAGCTTGAATTCAAGTCCGTTGAAGCAATGAACGCATTCTTTAAGGGCAAAATTTCGCCCGCTACTCTCCCGAAAATGAGAGGTATCGCAAAGCATTTCGGCGCTTTCAAGGCGTTCTTGATGACGCTTCTTAAAATGTCGAGGGTGCTTTCTGCAACCACACCTCCCGAAAAGGAAGAGGATAAGCAGCTTATGGTTAAATGTATGTTCTATCTTCTTTCAAGCGGTATCAGCCAGCTTAACAAGATGGGACACGACGAAATTCACAACTGGGCGCTCAAATCTCCCGACCGTGTTTATGCACTTGCAGTTGACGGTCATCCCGAGGTTTCGGCATTCATCAGAATTAAAGCCGGCAAGTCAAGAGCAGGCAGAGGCGAATATAACGTGCAATGCCGTTCTTCACACTTCGCTTTGACACACTTGATGCGGCTCTCGGCACACTTCTCGGAATTGACGATATGCTCACGGCAGTTAAGCAGGGACATATCATCATGGACGGTGCTCCCGAGTTCGGCGGTCAGTTCGGCGGCTTTATGCTCGCAGTCGGCGACCTTGCAAATAACTTATACCTACAAAAAGAACCTATCCTTGCGGATAGGTTCTTTTATTATGCTTTAGAATTTTACTTTTCGGTTCTGCTCTGTTCCTGCCAATCGGTTTTGACCTCGCCGTTATCCACAAACACAAACAGGCGGCTCTTAACCTGACCGACGGTTGCAAAGCTGTTTTCCGCTTCGTTGTACGCTCTTAAATCGGTCGTTATTTCGACCACCGACATATTCTTGCTGTCGCTCAACACCGTATATGTGCTGTACGCAGGCGCTTTTTCATCTGTCGTAAAGCCGTCAAGCTTTGCCTTGATTTCACTGTTGAGCTTTTTCAACTGTTCGTCGTCCGCACCGTGCAGCTTAACCGCCGTCAGCTTATAATCGGTTACGTTCCACACGACCGCCTTTGAAAGCGAAGAATTATTATAAGCCGTCAACGCAAGCACCGCTGCGAGCTGAATAAATATTATTACCGCAAAAATTTTTAATTTTTTCATTTTGTTTCGCCTCCCGTTTCAACAACGGCAACATATGGCACTTCATCTGCTCCGAAGCTTATCCATACCTGCCATTTACTGTTGTTTTCAGCACCCGAGAGGGTATAAGCAAAGTCATTCGCCGACGAGCAAAGCTTTTCCGCTTTCATATCGGAGACAAAGCCGTTGCTTCTTACATACTGTTCGGAAATCCATTCCTCTGCGACGAAAGAGTGTACTCGTTGACATATCTTGCGCCGTCTGCGTGGGTCTTTCCGTAATCGTGCTCAAAAGCACTTTCGTAAAATTCCAACGGAGCACCTGTCATTTGACCGTTCTCCGAAATTGTGGTAATGCTCACGTTCTCATTGAGCTTCCATCTTCTCGGTGCAAGCTCAACAATTTGCAAAATCAGCAATATCAATACCGCCGCCTGCATAAGCGCAAGCAAAACCCATAAGGTTCGTTTCTGTGTTTTCATAACACCCTCCTTTTTATAAATAAAATTATTTTCCTGCGTCATACTGTCCTGCCGACATACATTCCGCTTTGTTTTCTTCAAGTTTAGTTAATGCGTTTTCTCTGTAACGGTCAAATCGTTTTAATGTTTTTATCATTTTCACAACATAGGTTATAAGAATCGTGCTTGTTGAGAGGAATATCACTCTCGAAAAGGCCAAAAATATTCCGCCTATATAAGCCGCAACCTTCCTCGGATTTCCAAACATCCACAAATCCATAAGGGCAAGGAATTCCTTTGACACCAACCGCAAAAAAATCGCAACCGCAATCGCAATAACATACATTACAACCATCGGTATCAGCTGCTTTGTCGTTTCCTTTTTTCTGTTTTGATAAGAGCTTTCGATATCGGAATACATTTTTATATATCCCGAGCGGTCATTCTTATTTCTTTATTGAGAAAGCTCATATCCTCATTATAAAGATGAACAAGGTAATCTCGGTTCATTTGCTCGCCTTCGCTAAATGTGTCCGGATTATTCTCGAACATATCCACCTTTCCGGCGTTTTTATTATCCTGTTTGTTTTCTTCTGTATTCATAGCCTGCTCCTTTTACGACTCAGCATCATACATTCCCTCAGCCATACAATCGTTTTTGCGTTTTTCGAGCATCTTTAGAGAATGTGCCATACTTTTTTGAG
>ENA-OQEB01000287-OQEB01000287.1-human-gut-metagenome-genome-assembly--contig:-NODE-287-length-21560-cov-4.755984_pt1 | contig 21560 bp, 18 predicted proteins | sample MGYA00242787_ERZ504619 | MGnify/ENA primary metagenome ERZ504619 (study PRJEB26092, sample SAMD00036317) | human gut metagenome | host: Homo sapiens | study: EMG produced TPA metagenomics assembly of... | reverse complement strand
GTGCGAAGGGCGAGAGGATTCTTGCGTCAGGTCGTCAGAACGTCACCTCGCTGCAGGCGCGCGCAGGCATGATGGACGAGCGTGGCGCCCGCACTTACTGGCGTGGCTGGTGCGTCCGATACCGAACGTAGCGTCTCCGGCCGCGCAACTGGCACGCAGTTCCATGCTTGGGCGGAACGGTTCATCATGGCCGATGCGAATGATGCCGGCATTGGCGTTGGCGCGAGCGGCAATGGCGGTACTCGCGTAGCTGAATCGCGATTGGCGATGCTTGCCGAGCTGCGACGCAACAATGCGGCGCAATCGCAAGACAATCAAGACGATAATGGGGCAGACAATAACGGGATATTCGATTGGCAACAGCGTCTCGCAACGTCGACATGGGCACGGCGCAAGCCGCGTGGGCGGAACGGCAAATCGTCGTCAACGTGCCGCAATTGGGCACCATCGTCAACGGCAAGCTCGACGCGGTGTTCTTCGGGGGTCTCGATGGGTGGATCGGTCGAAACAATATACTATTGTCGATTGGAAAACTGGAAAAAAACCTCGCAAAAAAGATGGAATTCAGAAAAAATTAGCACAGTTGGATATGTATCGTATCTTGCTGTCGGCAATGGAGGGTGTACCGCTCACCGCTATCGACGCCTGCCTCTACTATCTGAGTGAACCCATTGAGGGCGATCGACAGCTCAATGCCGCCGACAAAACAGAAGAAGAGATCCTTGCCGAGTTGAGCTACGGAATTCCGGAACAATCCGACAACGACTAGTGCTGGTGCGCCGAACGTGCGGCGCTTTCCAGCCTGCCCGTAGGGTAACGCACTATGGGCAGCGTTGTGGAGGAGCGCCGCTACCCTCGTGCAGCATGTGTGGGCGGGCACACGTGCCGGACGCAACGAAAGTTAAGGAGCGATAATCATGGCTGCCACCAGCGCAACCGAAATCCCGAAGTCGCCATATTCCGTACTGTTCTCCATTCCGGGAACCAAAGCGTTCTGTGCTTCCGGAGCCTTGGCGCGACTGCCGATGTCGATGATGAGCCTTGGCATTATCCTCGCACTCAACCATTTGTATGACAATTGGACGATCGCAGGCGTGATGAGCGCGGCATATGTGCTTTCCACGGCGGCGGTCACGCCACTGTACGCACGACTGTTCGACCGATTCGGCCAGCGCAAGGTCGGATCGGTGGTGCTTGTCGTGCAAATCATCGCCATGCTTGGCTTTGCGTTCGCGGCATTGGTGCGCGTGCCGATTCCACTGCTGTTCGCCTTGCTGTGGTGATGGGGCTCACGCAATTCTCGTTCGGCGCGCTTGTGCGTACCCGTTGGACGTATGTGCTTGACCGTACCGGCAACGGCTCATTGCTGAACACTGCGTATGCATTGGAATCCGCCATCGATGAGATCGTATTCATTTTCGGACCGATTCTGGCCGCGTTCCTGGCGGCTTCCGTGCATCCCGTTTCGCAGTTGTTTGTGCCGACGATTGCGTGCGCGATCGGCGGCACGGTGTTCTTCGCATTGCGTGACACGCAACCGCCGGTAGTACGTGAAATCACTGTTGTTTCGGCATCTTCCGACGATGCGGACGTGCGATTGGCGGTTGACGGCAATACTGGAAATAATGGCGGCGCAAATTCCGTGCAACAAGACAAACAACAAGACAAACTGACCGTCGCGCAGTTGAAGTCGAATGACAATCGCAAGAAACGCAATGTGCTCACCTATGCGGGCGTGATTCCGCTTTTGATGGTATTCATCGTGTTCAACATGAGTTTCACCGCATTCGATACGTCGATGACGGCCGTTATGAAAGCGTTGCATCTTGATTCCCTGCTTGGTGTGCAGCTTGCGATGTTGGCGGTCGGCTCGTGCATAGGCGCGCTGGTTTTCGGCACGCGCGAGCTGAAGGGCTCCCGCTGGCGCCATATGATCACGTTCCTCGCGATCATAACGGTAGGCTTCTTCATCATTCACATGTGCCAAGGCAATCTGATTATGATGGGAGTGTTTGAAATCCTTACGGGTCTTACCGTTTCGTCGGTGTTCGCTTCGGGCAATCTCGTTATGAAGGAGACCGTGCCGGAAGAATCGCTGACCGAAGGCCTCGCGTGGGTGAGCACCGCGGGAACCATCGGCGCGTCATTCGGTTCGATGACCACGGGAATCATGCTCGACCATTTCAGCCCAGACATAAGCCTGATGCTGCCATGGATTTTCGTGCTCGCTTCGATTCCGTTCGCCTTGATCGGCTGGGCGGTGACGCGTCGAAGCGTCTCTTTACATTCGTAAATGGAACATTCCTCAGTAGAATGAGTGAGACTGATTTGAAATGCTGTTCGTACGCTCGTACGTGCGACATGTTGAAGGAGCTGCAATGATCAAGGTTTCTGTAGTTGGCGCCAAAGGACGTATGGGTTCCCATGTGGTCGATGCCGTGAACAACGCGGCCGACACCGAATTGGCGCTCGCGCTTGACGCCGGCGACGACCTCACCCAAATCACCCCCGGCAACACTGACGTGGTGGTGGAGTTCACCGTGCCGAGCGTGTCTCTTGACAATGTGCTCGCACTCGTGGCGCAAGGTGTCGACGTGGTGGTGGGTACCACCGGCTGGACCGACGAGAAGCTCGATCAGGTGCGTGCCGCGCTCGCTGCCGCGCCTCGCGAGGGCCAGAGTGTGTTCATTGCGCCGAATTTCGCCATTTCCGCCGTGCTCGCCGACTATTTCGCCAAGGTTGCGGCTCCGTATTTCGAATCCGCTGAAGTGATCGAGCTGCATCACCCGAACAAGGTGGATGCTCCGTCCGGCACCGCATTCCACACTGCGCAGGGCATCGCCGCAGCCCGCAAGGCCGCAGGTCTTGGCCCTGTGCCGGATGCCACCGAAACCGATGGCGGCTCCCGTGGCCAGGTGGTTGACGGCATTCACGTGCACGCCGTACGTCTGCGCGGTCTTAACGCCCATGAGGAGGCCCTGTTCGGTAATGACGGCGAGCAGCTGACCATTCGTGCCGACAGCTTCGACCGCATCTCCTTCATGCCGGGCGTGCTGCTGGCCGTACGCAAGGTCTCCACCGGCGCATACCCAGGCGTGACCGTCGGCCTCGACAACTTCCTCGACCTGTAAATCTACCTCGTAAATCTACCTCGTAAATCTATGGGGGCTGGAACTTTTCCGGTCTGATCATACAATCCCCGATTTGGCGGCGATGGTGAGTTTTCGCTTGCTGGATCGGGGATTGACATGTTTTGCGGTCTACGATTTTACGAGGCGTGCTATGGCCGCGCTTGCCTCGGCGATTTTCGCTTCGGAAACTTCCCCTCCCTCTTCGATGGCTTCTTTGACACAGTGGTTGAGATGATCGTCGACGAGCAGCAGCGCTACCGATTTCAACGCACTGTTCACGCTGATATCTGCGTCAGGATGTCGATGCAGTATTCGCCGTTTTCCGTTCATTTGGCGTATGCCTCGCACTTGCCCTTCAATGCGGTTGAGGCGCGCGATGATTTTCTTCTGGTCGTCCGCGTATCCGTGATGGGTTGCGTTCATGATGCTGCTCCTCGTAACGCTGAAATCTTGATCTTACCGCTGAAGATACCGCTTTTCTCTTGCAAATATACTATAGGGGTATATTGTGATGATAGTCATTGAGACGTGAACGTGAATAAGGTTGGTGAGAATATGCAGGCTTTGATTGCCGTCATTGTCGCGTTCATTGTGACGGCAGCCGTGTTATGGTTCTTCTTCGCGCCGCGCAAAGCATTTCGCGCTCGTGTCGATAACGGCGTGCAAGAGGCGGTTGTCGAAGTCAAAGGTGGGTATAGTCCGGCAATCATCGAAGCTGAGGCCGGTTTGCCATTGCGATTGATATTCGATCGCAAAGAAGACGGTGAATGCTCGTCGCACGTGGTGTTCTCCGATTTCGGTGTCGACCTGGCATTGCCCGCTTTCCGCACAACGACATTGACGCTTCACCCTAACGAACCGGGGGAGTACGGTTTCGCATGTGGCATGAACATGCTGCATGGCACATTACGGGTGGTGCCGGGAAAACATCATGCCGCAATGGCGAAAGAACATTCGGAATCGGAAGAAAATCCGAATATTTCGGAAGAAAATCCGAATATTGCTGAATCTCACGTTCATATACAATCGCAGCCAAGCGTTGTTGCTGAAAAATCGTATGAATCTGCTGAATCTTCCGATATTTCTTCTGATTCGTCAAACGATTCTTCCGAATCTCGTGAGATGCGAACGCTGATTGCGCGTCTTATTGTGTCAGCCATCGTTACGATTCCAGTATTCGGTTCGACGATGTTGATGCTGTATCCGATGCCGAATTGGGTGCAATTTGTGCTGATGCTGCCGGTGATGTGCTATGCCGCATTACCGATTTTCCGCAGTGGTTTCGCGGCGATTATTCACCGTTCGCCGGAAATGAATGCGCTGGTCAGTCTGGGTACCGTATGTGCGTTTGCCTACTCGTGCGTGGTCACGTTTATTCCGCAGATTCTGCCTGAGAATGCTCGCGAACCGTATTTTGAAGCGGTTGGTGTGGTTATTACGCTGATGCTGGTCGGCCAATTGCTTGAAGCGCGCGCTCGCGTCGGCACTGGAGAGGCCATGCGCGCGTTGGCGGGATTGCAGCCGAAAAACGCTCGCGTGGTACGAGGTGAAATTGAAGAGGAAATTCCGGTCGAGCAGGTGGCGGTCGGAGATATTATTGCGATTCGCCCCGGCGAACAACTTCCTGTTGACGGTGTGGTTATTGCTGGTTCGTCGGCTGTTGACGAATCCATGATTACCGGCGAATCCATGCCTGTGGTGAAGCAGGCCGGCAGTTCCGTGACCGGCGCCACCATCAATGGCACTGGATCGCTGCGGTATCGTGCCACGAAAGTCGGCAAAGACACGGTGCTCGCGCAGATTATCGGATTGGTGCAATCCGCGCAAAGTTCAAAAGCGCCGGTGCAGCGCATGGCGGATAAGATTTCAGGCATTTTCGTGCCGATTGTGGTGCTGATTGCCGTGTGGTCGTGCGCGTTGTGGTTTGCGTTTGGGCCGGAACCACGCGTGGTGCATGCGTTGGTGGCTGCGGTTTCGGTGCTGCTGATCGCATGCCCGTGCGCGTTGGGTCTTGCCACGCCGCTTTCCGTAACGGTTTCGACTGGTCGTGCCGCGCAGATGGGCGTGCTGATCCGTTCCGCCGAAGCATTGGAAACCTGCGGCAAAATCAATGCCGTCGTGCTTGACAAAACAGGCACGATCACCGCTGGAAAGCCATCGTTGACCGACGTGTTTCCGCTTGGAAAATGGCGCAAAATGCCGGATGATCTGCTGGCGATTACCGCCAGTGCCGAACGGGATTCCGAACATCCTCTTGCCGCCGCGATTGTTGCGGGCGCGCAAGAAAAGTATCTTACGTTAGGCGAGACCACGCAATTCCGTGCGATTTCCGGTCGGGGCGTCACTGCGCACGTCGCGTTGCCGTTAATATCTGCAAATAATCCGACTGTTGCAGCCGACGAATCCTCTGCATCTTCCGTGACCTTCGAATCATCCATATCTTCTCCCGAAACCGCAATGTACAACGTTGCGGTCGGCAATACCGATCTGATCGACGATCTTGACGTGGCCATGCCGAGTGTCGGCAACGAGGATCTTGACGACATTATCGCAACCATGGAACGGCTGTCGGCGGAAGGGAAAACGCCGATGCTCGCAGCAATCGACGGCGAGCTTGCGGGAATCGTGGCCGTTGCGGATACGGTGAAAGCCGATTCGCAACAGGCCATCGCAGCTTTGAAATCGCGTGGCGTCAACGTGGTGATGCTCACTGGAGACAACGAAACGACGGCGCGTGCCGTGGCAAATCAAGTTGGCGTCAGCAACGTGATCGCTGGAGTGCGACCGGAGAACAAGGCGGACGAAATCGCGAAACTGCAGGCGCAAGGCTATACGGTGGCGATGGTCGGCGATGGTATCAACGATGCTCCGGCGCTTGCCCGCGCGAATGTGGGATTCGCCATCGGTACCGGTACGGATGTGGCGATCCAATCCGCAGACGTGACATTGATGAATGGCTCGCTGATGGGTTTGGTGCATGCGCTCGACTTGACCCGCGCCACCATGCGCAATATCGCACAGAATCTTGGATTTGCGCTCGGCTATAACAGCGTCGGCATTTCCATTGCGGCGGGCGTACTGTACCCGTTCACCGGCATGATGCTCAATCCGATGATCGCGGGCGCGGCCATGGCATTCTCGTCGCTATGCGTGGTGACGAACGCGAGCCGACTGCGCCTGTTTGATCCAGACAAGGCGGTGCGTGCCGCAAATAAGACGTATCAGGTTCGCCAGCCGAACCCGAACGATAATAATCACAACAACCATAGTCAGAAAGGATTCATCATGGGACTGTTCAGTGATCACAAGGCCAAGAAGGAAGGTATGCACGAGGGTATGGAAGGCATGGGCGGCGCGCACTCCTGCTGTGGCGGCCACACTGCCAACGGCAATCAGAGCGCGCCCGCCAAAGATCCGGTCTGCGGCATGAGCGTGGATCCGGCTACCGCTGCAGCCACCCGAGAATACAACGGCACCACCTACTACTTCTGCAACCCGGGCTGCGCCGCCAAGTTCGAGCAGAACCCCACCCAATACCTTGCCTGAGTTTGTTTTGGTGGGCGCACTTTTCCCTCTTGGTGATCGCACTGTTTTGGAGTGTTGTGCGGTCAGGAAAGCAAAATCGTGCGATATTCCGAAATCGTGCGATATTCCGAAATCGTGCGGTCACCAGATCAAAATCGTGAAGTCATTTGGCTTGAATCCCCCTGAGTATGCGGCTAAGCGTACTGATTCTTCACTTGCTGGGGGATTTTGGACTGTGGGAGGCTTGGCAGCGGGAGGATTGTTCCATTAACTGGAGGTTTTGGGTCTCTGGGAGGCTGGTTGACGGGAGGATTGTTCCAGCGGGTGGAGGTTTTGGGAATGTGAGGGGTTGTTTAGCGTACCGATTGTTCCAGTGACTGGAGGTTTCGGGACTCTGGGAGGCTCGGCAACGGGAGGATTGTTCCAGCGGGTGGGGGATTTTGGTCTCTGGAAGGCGGTTCATATTGCGATATGGTCGCGAACTCGGGCGCTTCGGCGTCCGTGGCGGGAAGTACCGTTGACACTATGACTGACGGTACTATGCATCTTCTTGATCCTGCTCCTTTCGGACGTATTCTTCCGGCCATGGTCACCCCCATGAAGGCCGATGGTTCCGTTGATTTCGAGGCCGCGCAGAAGCTTGCGAAGCAGCTTGTTGCCGATGGCGCCGATGGCCTTGTGGTCAATGGCACCACGGGCGAGTCTCCCACCACCCACATGGAGGAGAAGGTCGAGCTGGTTCAGGCCGTCAAGGATGTGGTGAGCGTGCCCGTTATCTCCGGTGCGGGTTCCAACGATACCGCCCACACCGTGCGCATGGTGGAGCAGACCCAGGAAGCAGGCGCCGATGCGGTGCTTGTGGTCGCTCCGTACTATTCGCGCCCGTCGCAGGAAGGCGTGTTCCGTCACTACAAGGCGGTCAATGATTCCGCGGACAAGCCGATTATCGTTTACGATGTGCCTGGCCGCACCGGTCTGCACATTCAGTTGGAAACCTACCGTCGTTTGGCTGAGCTCGGTCACGTCAAGGCAGTCAAGGACGCCACCGGAGATATCGCGGGTGCCGTGCGTAAGCGTATGGAAACCGGTTTGACTTGGTATTCGGGCGATGACGGTCTGTTCCTGCCGTTCCTTTCGGTTGGTGCAGTCGGCATTATTTCCGTGATCGCACATGCTGCTTCCGGTCCGATGCGCGATTTGGCTGCCGCATTCGACCGCGGTGACATTCATGGGGCTCAGCGCATTGCCGTGCAGCTTGCTCCACTGGTCGAAGCAATGAACGGCAACGGTTTCCAGGCTGTTATGGCCAAGGCTTCGCTGAAGGTGCGTGGCATTCTCGACTCCACGACGATGCGTCTGCCGAACGTCGGTCCGGGCGAGGCTGAGATCAAGCGCGCGGAAGATGGCATGCGCGCTTCCGGCTTGCTGTAATTGAAGAACTTGTGATTGCGAAACTTGTGATTGCGAAGCGCTTGATTGTCGGCGATTGCGCTGATTCCGGGCATTGTTGCGATCACAAGTTTGCTGGGTTTGCCGTAATACGGCAAACTAACTGAATTCCTCGTTTCCGCACAGGCGGAGACAATTAGTAATAGAAATCCAACTAGGAAATGGCTATAGAAGAAACCAAAACAGTAACTACGCACAAGCGCGGCAGCAAAGCTGCCAAGCGCACTGAAAACACGCAGACCGCGGATGTGAAATCCGTGAAGTCTGTGAGCTCTGAGAAGGTCAGCAAGGCTGAAACGACTTCCAAGAAGGCGAAGTCTTCTGGCCGTGGCGGTGGCCGTGGCAATCGTGCGGGCGATGCGTCCGGTTCCGTTCGTGGCGGTTCTCGCGGCAACGGCAGCGGCTCCTCCAAGGGCTCGAAGAGCACGAAAAACGTGAAGGCCGCAAAGAACACGAAGAACTCCAGAGGTTCCAAGAACTCCAGCGCGGCAAGCTCTTCTGCTGGAAGCCGTCGCAATTCCCGTCTTGCTCCGCAGACCACCGCGCCCCAGCAGGATGATGTGTTGATCGCTCCGCCGAAGTATCGTAAGGGCTCCATGCGTATCGTGCCGCTTGGCGGCCTGGGCGAAATCGGCCGTAATATGAACGTGGTCGAATACAACGGCCACCTGCTGCTCATCGACTGCGGTGTGCTCTTCCCCGAAGAGGAGCAGCCGGGTGTTGATCTGATTCTGCCTGACTTCCACTACATCAAGGATCGTCTCGACAAGGTCGAAGCTTTGGTGCTTACCCACGGCCATGAGGATCATATCGGCGGCGTGCCGTACCTGCTGAAGCTTCGTCCTGATATTCCGTTGATTGGTTCCAAGCTCACGTTGCTTTCGTTGAAGCCAAGTGCAAGGAGCATCGTATCAATCCGCGACTGGTTGAGGTCAAGGGTCGTGACAAGCTGAAGGTCGGTCCGTTCAATCTTGAGTTCGTGAACGTCACGCATTCCATTCCGGACGCTCTGGCTGTGTTCGTGCAGACTCCGGCCGGAAGCCTGATCGATACCGGCGATATCAAGCTTGACCAGCTGCCTCTTGACCATCGCATCACCGATTTGGTGGAGTTCGGCAAGCTCGGCGAAAAGGGCGTGGATCTGCTGATGATGGATTCCACCAACGCTGAGGTTCCAGGCTTCGTCAAGCCGGAAACCACCATTGGCCCGGCGCTGGATCAGGCGTTCGCCCAGGCCACGCGCAAGATCATCGTGGCCAGCTTCTCCAGCCATGTGCACCGTGTGCAGCAGGTTGTCGACGCCGCCCACAAGTACGGTCGCAAGGTGGTGTTCGTGGGCCGTTCCATGGTTCGCAACATGTCCATCGCTGCGGATTTGGGCTACTTGAGACTTCCGGAAGACACGGTCATCGACCTGAAGAAGGCCCATGATGTGCAGGACGACAAGCTTGTCTACATGTGCACCGGTTCCCAAGGCGAGCCGATGGCCGCGCTTGGCCGTATCGCCGACGGCAATCATCGCGACATCACCATCAACGAATTCGACACTGTCATTCTTGCGAGTCCCTGATTCCGGGCAACGAGCATGGCGTGTACAAGATCATCAACAAGCTGGTGCAGCTTGGCGCTCGCGTGGTCAATCGAGACAATGCCGCCGTGCATGTGTCCGGCCACTGCAATGAGGGCGAACTGCTGTACATGTACAACATCGTCAAGCCGAAGTGCGCCATGCCGATCCATGGTGAGAACCGTCACTTGGTGGCCAACGGCATGATCGCGGTCAAGACGGGCGTCGATCCGCAGAATGTGGTGCTTGCCGAAGACGGCGATGTGGTCGATTTGTACCACGGCCAAGCTGCTGTTGTCGGTTCCGTGCCATGCGGCTACGTGTACGTCGATGGCGATTCCGTTGGCGAACTTACCGAGGACGAGCTTGAGAAGCGTCGTATTCTTGGCACGGAAGGTTTCGTGTCGAGCTTCGTCGTCGTCGATACGGAAACGGCTGACGTTGTCGCAGGTCCGAAGATCTATCTCAACGCGGTTGCCGAAGACGAAAGCGAATTCGACAAGGTTCGTCATCAGATCGTCGAGCAATTGCAGGATGCGATGATGGCTGGCACGCACGATACATACAAGTTGCAGCAGATCATGCGTCGTACGTTGGGTAGCTGGGTCGCACGTCAGCTGCATCGCAAGCCGATGATCGTTCCGGTCGTTGCCGATATCGCACAGGATGTTGACGAAGCGATGGGATTGAACGCAGCGCAATGATGAATCGACAGATAGTCAATATTTTTCGCAATATCGCCGATTTCAGCGGAATTAATATCGAAATAATATTGGACTATCGACAGATCATCGATAATTGTTGATTACATAATCAAAAGTAAGACGGCGTAACCGGCACAACCGGTTGCGCCGTCTCCTATTCAATAAATAGGAATCTCAACACAAATAAGGAGTGACATGCCAGGAGCAAATCTCACCCGAATCGAAGCGGAAGAACGCAAAAGCGTTATCGCGGCACCGGTTCATTACACGGTCAAGCTTGACCTGACCCGTGGAGCTAAGAATTTCGGTTCTGAAACCACCATCACGTTCGACGCTGAGCTGGGAGCTACCAGCTTCCTTGACCTGATCGCCACCGAAGTGAGCGAAATCGTACTCAACGGCGAAACTCTCGATCCGGCTGAAGCGTTCGCCGACAGCCGTATCGAACTGAAGAACCTCGAAGCGCACAACGAAGTGACCGTCAAGGCACTGTGCCAGTATTCCAACACCGGTGAAGGCCTGCACCGTAGCGTCGACCCTTCCGACGGCAACATCTACCTGTACTCTCAGTTCGAAGTGCCGGATGCCCGCCGCGTGTATGCCGTGTTCGACCAGCCTGACATCAAGGCCGTGTTCGATTTCTCCGTGCTTGCAGCCAAGTCGTGGATCGTCACCTCCAACATGCCTGCCGCATCCGTGACCGACAATGAAACCGTTACCGAAGAGGGCACGCTCGGCACGCACGAAGCCGAAACCACCAAGCTGTGGGTGTTCGAATCCACGCCGACCATGAGCTCCTACCTCACCGCCATCTGCGCAGGACCGTACGCCGAATGGCATACCGAATACGCCAACGAAGACGGTCGCACCGTGCCGATGGCCATGTACTGCCGTCAGGCGCTCGCCGAAGCGTTCGCCAAGGATGTCGACTACCTGTTCGACATCACCAAGAAGGGTTTCGCCTTCTATGCGAAGACTTGGGGCGTGCCGTACCCGTACGCCAAGTACGACCAGATTTACGTGCCGGAATACAACGCCGGCGCTATGGAGAACATCGGCATGGTCACCATCCGTGACCAGTACGTGTTCGAATCGAAGGTCACCGACGCGTATGCCGAGCGTCGCGTGGTCACCGTGCTGCACGAGCTGGCACACATGTGGTTCGGCGACTACGTGACCATGAAGTGGTGGAACGACCTGTGGCTCAACGAATCCTTCGCCGAGTTCACGTCCACTCTCGCCACTGCCGAAGCCACGGAATGGAGGGACGCTTGGGCCACATTCAGCTCCGGCGAGAAGAGCTGGGCGCTTCGTCAGGACCAGCTGAGCACCACCCACCCGATCGTCGCTCCGATCAACGATCTGAACGACACGTACGTCAACTTCGACGGCATCACCTACGCAAGGGCGCTTCCGTGTTGAAGCAGCTCGTGTTCTATGTGGGTCGTGAGAAGTTCTTCAAGGGCATCAACAATTATCTGAACAAGCATGCGTATGCGAACGCCACGCTCGCCGATCTGCTGGCTGAACTCGAGTTGACGTCCGGCCGCGATCTCAAGGCGTGGAGCGCCCAGTGGCTTGAACAATCCGGCATCAACACCATCGCCACCGAAGTTGAGGAAAACGAGGATGGTACGATCCGCCAGCTTGCGTTGCGTCAGTCCGCTTCGGCTGAGCATCCGGTGCTGCGCGCGCATCGTCTGGCTGTCGGCTTCTACAATGAGGATCCGGAAACCGGCAAGATCGTGCGTACCGAACAGTTCGAACTTGATGTTGACGGCGAGCTGACGATTGTCGAAGCAGCTGCCGGCAAGGCACGTCCGGCTTTGATTTTGGTGAATGACGACGATCTGACATACACGAAGCTGCGTTTCGATGAGAAGAGCCTCAAGTTCGCTGCGGAGAACCTGTATCGTTTCGACGATGCGTTGGCTCGTTCCGTGATTTGGCTTGCATTCTGGGATATGACCCGCGACGGCGAATTGCCGGCAAAGCGGTTCATCGAAACCTCGCTTGCAGCGCTCGCCACGGAACATGAGTCCACCACGTTCCGTTACGCTCTGGCGCAGATCAGCACCACCGCATGGCATTACACCGCTCCGGCCGACCGTGCCGAAGTGGTGGAGCATGTGGCTGCCGAACTGTTCAAGCTGTCTCAGGCCGCCGAAGCCGGTTCAGACGAGCAGTTCCAGCTGATCACCGCCTACTTGGGTTATGGTGAGCCGGGCGACGGCGCTTTCGAAGCGAATGCGAAGGGTCTGCTCGATGGTTCCGTGAAGCTTGACGGCTTGGAAATCGACAACAACTTCCGCTGGACCATCATCAACGCGCTGAGCGCAATCAACGCCATCAGCCAGAGCGATATCGACGCGGAGCTTGCCAAACGTGAAACCACTGAGAACCGTGAGTTCGCATTGGGCGCTCGCGCGGTCGCAGGCACTGCGGAGGCCAAGGAATGGGCTTGGAACGAGGCTTTGCACAACGATGAGCTGACCAACATGCAGCTTGAATCCGTGGCTCGAGGCTTCGCCTCCACTCCGCGCGTCGACTTGGCTGAACCGTATGCGGCCAAGTATTTCGAGGTTGCCGACTGGATTTGGCAGAACAAGACCTTCCACATGGCTGAGGCCCTGCTGGAAGGCCTGTATCCGAGCTATGCCGATCCGGCCACGCTGGTGGATCTCGGTGATGCTTGGCTGGCTTCGCATACGGACGCCGACAACGCGTTGCAGCGTATTGTGCGCGGCAATGTCGAATCGTCGCACCGCACGCTCAAGGTGCGCGATTTCAACGCGTCCCTCTGATGCCGTTTCTAAATGCCACTTCCGGTAGCTATTTTTAGTAGCTACTTCTGATAACTGCATCTGATATCACTCTTGTGATATTGCCTTACAAGACCGGACCGGCGGCGCGGCTTATCCCGCTGCCAGTCCGGGCTGGTTCGCCTCCAAACAAGCCATCCCAAACAAAAGCTGGTTTCCATAACGGTCAGGCCGAATCCATTCTCACTATTTTGCAGATGGGAGCCAAATATGTCTCTGGTATCGGAACGAGACGGTTTTTTCGGCTGGCGTCAGGTGGACGACCCGTATTCGCTTGAGGAGCGTGGCTGGGTGGAGGATGTCGGCTCGACGGGCTCCTATTATCCCCTGCCTAGATGGCTGGTCTACATGTGCATGGGCGGCTGGAACGAGCCGATACGCGGCTGGACCGGTGGACTGTACGAAAAACACTGCTACTGTCGTTCCGCCCATCATCGCGACGGCTGGGATGGCGTCGTTCTGGACAGCGAGCCTCTGTACTATGACGAGTTCGCCGATGGGGGACGGTATCGTTTCCGATCGGTGGATCCGATGATTTCACGATTCGGTCTAAGAGGGGTCGCCGTAAGGGCCCCGTTCCCGTTGACCGTTGACCTGAACCTGTTCCAATACGCCGCATGCAGCGTCGGCGAGCTGGCATGGACGCCATACGCCGACCTGCGTAACGGTTCATGTTCGAAACGTATGCTCGACCTGATGAACACGTTCCCCCACAAGCCGGGATTCTTCGTCTACAAGGGGTACCTGTACGCGTGGATCAACCGAATGCTGCAAGCGGGCCGCGAACCGCATGTCGCCATGCACTGCGCCTTGGAGCCGTACACGGAGCTGGAGCTGTTCCGCGCCTACCGCGTCTACTACGAGCAGCTGCAGCGGGAAATCCCGGCACCCTGCATGGGCGACATCGTCTGGCCGGACCAGTGCGACCCGCGGTTTCCGTTGGAGAGCGATCCGCGTGCCGCACACTACGGCATGTGGGTGTATTCCGGCGGACTGTCGTACGGCGGCAAAACGAGCTGAATGGGCGTCAGCGCCATGGGACGATAATATGATCTTCTTTTCCTATGGGCGAGTGATTACTTCGCGAGGGACTGCATAAGGCGGATGCCGTTCGTTTCTCTATGAATAAGTGTTCAGATCGGCATCAATTTCAAATGACTATCTGAAAATATCTAATTATTCTAGTTAAAACTATGCTCATTTGTTGAGATACTTTGCGAAGTGTTCTTTCGCGCGGTCTTTCGCGCGGTCCGTACAAGCCATGCCACCATATACGCGCAAGGCACGGCAATACTGGCAGCTTCCACGAATCGTTTGAAATTCGTATCAGGATCTTGGATTTTGTGCAATACAAGCGGTTTCATGGACGTTTCGGCATTATTCTGGGCGTGCATGCCGCCTGTTGAAGTCGGGCTCGAAGACTGTCGGAAAGCGCTATGTTCAGCGCGGTTTGTGGGTCCACCAGTCCCCATCCAATGTTGTTGTCTCGCTGGTCGGAATTTGGTCGATTCGCTGAAACGAGCAGTCGTTGCCGCCATTGTGCGGGTGTTTCATTCGGATATTGTGAGGCGATGAGGGCTGCCGCGCCGCTTACATATGCGGTCGCGAAGCTTGTTGAGGCTGCGTCGGTGGCGTAAAGGCAGTCCACGCCGCCGGGGACGGTTGAGGCAACGTATGCGCCGGGGGCCGCGATGTCCACTTGGGTGCCGTGGACGGAATCGTCGGTGATATTCAAATCCGTATCCACGGCGGTGACTCCTACGACTTGGCTGTAGGCTGCGGGGAATCGTCGTCCGTCCTTGGTGCTGGCTGACGTGAGCCGGTTTCCTGCGCTGGAGATGATGAGACTGCCATGTGATTCTGCGTAATCCACGGCTCGCCTCATTTGAGGAAGATCGGTGATGTCGCTTAATGAAATATTGATGATTTGCGCATGGTGGTCCACGGCTTCGATTACCGCTTTGCTGACGTCTTCCATGCTTGGTCCGCCGGTTTGCTTTCCGTTTTCTTCGTGGAGCGATTCGAATATGCGGATCGGCAGTATGGTCGCGTCTGGGGCGAATCCTTCTACGGACGACCCGTCTACTGCACGCGCCGCGATGATTCCTGCGATGATGGTTCCGTGGGAGTATATGTCGGTCATGCCGTTGGTGGCGTCTCCTGAAATATGACTTACCCCAGGTGTTACGGCGTTTGCCAAATGTGGATTATCCGCATCTACCCCGGAGTCGATTACCGCCACGGTTACGCCTTTGCCCGTGGATTGACGGTGCAGTGTTTCGAAGTCGAAGAGCGTGTTGGTCCAAGGAGTGTCATTGATGTAGTTTTCGACGCCGGCTTGGCATTGTGCTTGCGCGTCTGCCGATGCGGCGCCTGTTCCAGGATCATCCGTTGCGTTAGTGGCTGCGTCAGTGGTCGTATCGGCGGTTGATGACGACGCATTGCCGCCATCGTTTGTTTGCGATGCGCTGGATTGGTTGCTTCCTGGAGCGGATCCTGCTGCTTGGCTGATAGTTCGACGCCTTGGCTAAATAGGTCTATCCATGCGCGGGGAATGGCTTGCACGTCGTTTTTGGCGTATCCAAGCCGTTTGAGGGTTTCTTTGTTGGCATTCGCAATAGGATACGCGGTTCCTGTGGAATCCACGGCGAAAATGTAGCCTTTGTCGGATGTGCCGATGGAGGCCTGCAGTAATGCTCCGGTGCCGCCTTTGAGCTTCACTGTTGAACTGGTATTGCTTGACGGGTTTGTTTTGGATGTGCCGCTATGTGCTGAGTTGTTTTGTTTGACTGCTAAATTTACATGAGTGTCGGCTTTTTTCCTTCCTGCCGTTTCCAAATTGTAGATTGCGCACGCGGAGACGTTTCCGGATGTTGCCGATAGCTCTTCGGAGGGCCAATCTTCCGGAATTGCGGATTCGGTGGAGTTTGAGAAGAATTGGAAGTCGGCCGCGCTGAGAACGTTCGGCTGTGTGAATTCATCCGTTTTTCCCGTGATGTACAGGCCGTAGGTAAAATCGGTGAGTGGGGAAAGCGATCCATCGGAACGAACCACATATTTGGTTTTCTTGGCATCGCCTTGCTGCATGACTACGCTGCCGACCAGCGCTTCAACGCCGTGGACGGTAATGCTGTTGCCTGCTCCGTCCACCGAGATTTGTTCGATCGGGCTTCCTTGCTCGAACAGGTTGATCCATTGTGCGGTTGCGTCGGTGGAAGCGGTTTCGGGAATGCCGAATGCTCTGAGGAACGCGTCTCGTAAGGTCGCTTCCTGAGGAAGCTGGTATCGGTGACTTCCGTTGACGAGGTAGCTGATGCCGTCCACATTGGCGACAATTGCCGTTGCCGTGTCTGTGACTTGAGACGAAGCGTTGCTGAGCGTGGTTGTGATGTTGCTGTCGGAGACGCAGCTATTGATGGATCCTGCGATGAGATTGTTTTCTTCCGGTAGCGAATCTGGCGCGCCGAGGATGCCTATGGTGGAACCGATGGGAATGTTTTTGAGCTGGTCGTCGGCTACCGTGAGCACTTTGAAGTCGGATGACGGAATGAGCAGTCGTGCGCTGATGGCATTGATGACGGGGTGCAACGTTCCATTTGAACTGACATATCGTGCCGCTGAGTTTTTTGCGACGATGAGCTTGTTGTTCTCCCAACCGTCTGGCAATGATGGACTTACCATGCTGTAGAAAAGGCTGACAAGTATTGCTATGACGGTAAGCCCTACACCCACTATTACGGGAGTCTGGTTTTTCTTCGGAGTGAGTTCCACGCCGTCTGGAATGCCGCTGCTGAAAGCGGTGACGAGTCTGCGGCGCGAGTAGCTTTGAGCTTCGGCAAGGTCTTTCTTGTTGGCCATGAGCGTCCTTACAGCGTGATTGCCAGGTATGCGAGCGGCAAAATAAGCATGATGCATATGGTTTCTGCGGCGTCCGCCACGCGCGTGGCGAATAGCGTATGCTTGCGTAAGACATAGGTGAACAGTATGGTCGCGAAGGCGCATGCGAGCATGAGTAGAATCAGCGGAATGCTGAATTCCTGATGCGTTTGCACGCTGAGCGATCCGGTCACGATGATTCCTATGCCTGCGGCGCCTACGGTTACGCACATTTCGCGGAACGTATAGATCTGCCTGGAATCGAGCAGCATGCCGAGGAATGCGGCGAGGCATAATGCTGACCCGAGTGGCGTGTCCAACGTGTTGAGGAGCGGTGCCGCTATGAGCAGCAGCGCGGCGACGCAGATTCGTCCGATGAAGAGCATGGTCGAGCCTGCTATATATCTACGTTTGATGTCTTGGTAGTCAATGTCGTTAGGAAGCGCGAAGATTTCCGATTCGCTATGCGGACTGTCTACGCTGATTCTTGCAAAAGACAGACACATCCAAGGCAGGGCGCTCGCGGTGAGTGCGGTTACGGCTGATGTGAGGATCCAGATATGCCCCATCTGCTGCGGCATGAGTGTGCTGAGGACGCTTGGTATGGCGCAGATGGCACCTATCAAAATGGGAATATAACTGTATGGGCGTGTTTTGGATGCGGTGAGACTCATGAGTATGCCTGCGGCGGCGAGTCCCAGGCTCGCTCCAAGAAGTGGCAGGGCATGCAGTGGCTGTTTGCCTGCGAGCAGGTTGACGAGTTGATATCCGCCAATCGCAGTAAAAATGCTGGCGATGAGTCCGATTGCGGTTGATTGCACGAGCAGGTTTTTGCCGCATAATGCGGCTGTGAGCGCTAGAAGTATTGCGCTGAATCCAAATGCGAGAACCGATGCCATATGGATGCGGGGAAAAGCGCGATCCATCCGGCGCTGATAACAAGCATGCCGAGGCCGATGACAAGTGACGTGAATGTGGTGTGGTCGCTGGTCCAAGGATGGTATACGTGCTGTACGCTGCGCCTACTGCCTCTACGACGTCATCGTAAATGATGTCGGTGTCTGATGATGCTCCGGGCTCAAGCGTGAGCGTGGAGTGGTTTGGAACGTGTTGTTCGCGAAGAGTCTTTGCGGGGGAGAGTGGATCGCCGTCGCTGGTGAGCAGCCTGTACCTCCGTACACGATCGACGGATCGAGTATGCCGAGTCGTCGGGCTATGTCTGGTAGAAGATCGGCGATGATGGGGCCGTCGTCACCCGCAGCGCGATTGTGCGCGTTTTATAGGAGACGGTGATTTGGAGTGTATCTGTCGTATTGATGGGGGGTGAAGATGGGGTATTTTGTCTTCCGTGCGGGAGCGGTGGCGGGGAGATGTTCATGCTCTTCCTTAGAGAATGCCGTAAGGCGCTGTATCGTGTCTATAAACAATACAACTATAAGGCATTGAGAAAAATGATTGCATTTTTGCAGTGATTGTCATTTGTTTCTGAAAAAATTGCTTAATTTTCAGTAAAATTGCTATGCCTAAGTGACTTTTAAGTTAACGTCAAACGATTGACGTGAGTTCATCTCGGGTTTTGGATACTTAATGAACTTAAATTTTACTGAATTTGTTATTGCTGTTATTGTTATTCCTTGGGGGAGTCGTGTCTCATTGTGGCTTCCCTAAGAAAGAATGCCTCCAAGGAAGGAAACAAGATGGCGGAACAGATCAGAGCCGAAGAAGGGGCAATTGAAAAGGGTGCCACTGCGGTTGACAATGCGCGCTCGGGTATCGAGAACCGAATCAAAGATATCGAAGCGAAGATGGCGGAGCTGGGCTCTTTCTGGAGTGGTGACGCGGCCGTGTCGTTCAACGCGCTGATGTCCAGTTGGCAGGAGAAGGCCACGTCCTTGAACAATATTCTCATTGATCTTTCGGATAACCTACGGGGTACAGCCAAGGATCAGGCTGCGAATGAGGAAGACAACCAGTCCCGTACGTCCAAGTTGCAGGCGTTGCTTGGCTGACATCATCGAATTGAACTAGAAAGCTAAAGGAGAAAACATATTATGGTAAGTTCTTTTTCGGTTCGTCCGGAGCAGGTGGATGTTTTGGCGAGCGATATCGCTGCCGATGCCAAGAGCATTGCTCAGGAGCTTGAAAACCTCAATAGCCAGGTGAGCGCTTTGATTGGTCAGTGGGACGGTTCCGCTCGTGAGGCATATCATCAGGCGCAACGCAATTGGGATGGCAAGTTGCAGGAAATGAATCAGATTCTTGGCCAGATTTCCCAAGCCACCTCACAGATCGCACAGCAGTACGTGGAGTCTGACGCGCGTTCGGCGGGTCGTTTCTGATGTCGTGTGATTCCGTGTGTGTTCCGCGAAAGGTGTGGGGCGCACACGGAATCTTTCCGGTTGGGAATATGGGTGTTGACGAGGAGCGGATCGGGCATGGTAGTTGAAATCAAAGCGGATGTTGACAATGCGCGTGCGATAGCGAATGACATGGATTCATATGGCGAGTCGGTTTCTGAATCTGCAGGGCGTTGCGGCCAGGAAGCGTATAGCCGCGATACCGCTTTTGGCAAGGAATTCATGAGAAGCGCTTCCGCGTATACCCAGCTGCTGCAGGGAACTGGAGCGAATATAGCGAAGCCATGAGTGGTTTCTCGCAGCGCGTTTGCAGCGCTGCGAAAATATTTGAACAGGCCGAAGAACAGCAGGTGGCTTCTATCAATAAGGCTGAGGTAACAGTTCAGAAGGCTGCACCTGTTGTTGGAAAAACAAAGGGTAAAGCATCCGACATACACGAGACTTCTAAGAAGAACGAGAGCGATGAGGCGTTTGAGCCGCTGCTGTCATTAGTGGATAGTGTGGTGAATGTGCTTTCGATTCCTCCGCTACCGCCGAAGACTCTTTGAATTTGCTGATTAAGTGACGTGTTGCGTTTGTTATTTCCATACGAGAAGGGGTTATTGATGACGCGAGATTTGTGTGCATCGCATGTGCGAAAGGTGCGCGGTGTGCTGTCGGTGTTGGCGGCGGTGTTGGCTTGTGTGGGGTTGTGTGTGCCGTCGGCGGTGGCTTCGGATGGTGTGGATTGGCGTGTCGATGGTATGGGCGTGCGCGACGCATGGGCGTCGGGTATCACCGGCAAGGGCGTGAAGATCGCCGTGCTTGATAATCAGATGGTGTCGGATTATCCCGCGCTGGCGGGCGCGGACGTGTCGTACAAGCTCATGACCGAGAGCAACCAGCCGTGTCATAGGAAGTCCGATCCGTCGCAGACCACGTCCGCGGACGATCCCACTCTTGATTCGTCCAGCGGATACATGATGACGCATGGCACGGCTATGGTGTCGTTGATCGTGGGCAATGGCAATGGATGGGACGGCGGCGCGGGCATCCAAGGCATCGCGCCCGGCGCTTCCGTGACCGCCTACATGGTCGGCTATCCTTTGAAAGGGAGGTTAGGAGGGGTGGGCACTTTAGATGTATGTGCGGATGATGCCGGTAAGGGTGTTGACTTGGACAAGCCGAGCATCCGTGACGCGGTGAGTTCCGGCGCGAGGATCATCAACATGTCGTACGTGGATGACGGCAGCGATCCTAGCGGGGTGCGTGACGACATCCTGTACGCGCTGCGTCACGGCGTGGTGGTGGTCTCGGTGAGGGACAACTCTGTCAGGGCCGGCATGTACGACCTGGTCGGCGAGCCGGGGATGAACAACTATTTCCCCGGTGAGGTGACGGTGAACGCGGTGGATTCGGCGGGGAATCTGCAGGAGTCGTCGGATGTGATGGACGGGAACGTGTCGGTGCTGAGTCCGGGCGTGGGCGTGCCGTCCTACCGGAGCACGGATTCGCGTGAGATGGTCATGACGGGCAATGGCACGTCTGCTGCGGCGGCGAATCTGAGCGCGTATCTCGCGCTCGTGATGCAGCGGTGGCCGGATGCGACGGCAACCAGATCCTGCAGTCTTTGGTCCGCAACACGAAGGGGAACGCGTCGAGCGGGCCGAAACTGGATCCGGAGCACAAGCGTGGTTTCGGGATCGTGGATCCAGGCAAGTTGCTGTCGGTCGATCCGGCCCAGTATCCCGATGTGAACCCGCTTCTGGAGTGGGCTGTGAAGACGAGCGGGGAGCATGAGGAGACCAAGGCATGTACGAGTATCCGTCCCCGCTGGGCGAGCATGGGGTTGCGGATACGGGGGAGTTCTCGCCTGATGGCGACACGGTCATGTACACGCCCGATACGGCTTTGGTGGGTCGTGAGCTGCAGCGTCAGCAGGCCGCGTGGGAGAAGGTGGAGTCGTGCCGTGCGGACGGCGGGAGCGATTGCATGAAGTATTCCGCGACGGCCACGGCCGATGAGGAGGATGGGAAGTCGCCGGGATATGCGTCGGATGCTTCGGGGTCGTCCGTGGTGCGTCGTGGGTGGTGCCCGTGGTGTTGGCGGGCGCCGGCGTGTTGGTGTTGGCTGGCGTGGTTCTGGCGGTG
>ENA-OQEB01000284-OQEB01000284.1-human-gut-metagenome-genome-assembly--contig:-NODE-284-length-21795-cov-1.962202_pt1 | contig 21795 bp, 29 predicted proteins | sample MGYA00242787_ERZ504619 | MGnify/ENA primary metagenome ERZ504619 (study PRJEB26092, sample SAMD00036317) | human gut metagenome | host: Homo sapiens | study: EMG produced TPA metagenomics assembly of... | reverse complement strand
TGATTTCTCAAATAGCGGCCTTGAGCGTAAAAGAAACGTTAGACTCATATACGGATCATGTCACGGTGAAATGGCCGAATGATATTTACTTGGAAAGATAAGAAGATTTGCGGAATGTTGATCGAGAACGATCTAATCAGGGCATAATCTATATTGCTCCATCATCGGGATCGGCATAAACTTGAATCAAGCGGTGTTTCGGGGAGATGCTCCGAATCCTGTTTCCTTGTTTCAAATAACAGGCAATGAAGTAAACCGGGAAGAGGTTTTAGATCGTTTCCTCTCAATATTCTATCGCTATTATTTATCTCTCCTCCAAGAGGAATACGAGGATATTCGTATCCGCTATCAATTAGCATTGTATAGAAGGGAGGGCTATCATGCCTATAGGGATGAGGCGGGAGAATTCGAGGCCTGTATCCATGATATAGAATCAACCGGGCATCTTTTGCTAGCGTTACGGGATGGAAGCATCCGTCGTTATGCTTTTAAGGAGGTGTCTTATTGATAAGTGACCTCTTCGGGCGCAATCTGGGACTTTTGCGAGGCTTCTCCTATGTTCTTCTTTCCTTCTAAGTAGCTCGTTTATAGAATCTCTTTCATGTTAGTAGTTTGAGTGATCACAAAAAATGAACGAATTTGAAGGATGAGGCTTTTGACGTAGGTCTGATTGGGATGATGTGTATTGGGATTGGGTGTGTGAGGAAGGCTTGGTAACGGGCGAGGATTTTGGGAGCAGTTATACTTACTTGGTTGGGGAAGTATATATCCTTTGGCACTTATAATATATATCCTATGGGGAGGTAAATAGTACTTTGTATCCTTTCAAGATACGGTAATTCCAGTGGAAGTAATCTTTATAACATGAATAATAATGTACGTGTACATTAATTTATGTTGATTGGTGGTTGAGGGATTATTATGCTTGGCCTTGGTTCGAGAATGGCTTTTATGGAGTGGGGGATATAGGTAAGGGATGGGTAGTTCGTGGTTATAATCCGCTATTTCGTAATGAATAGCCTATTTGATTGATAAGAAAGCGTGTAGGATGACAAAAAAATAATAGGGAAGATTTGCGCGAATCGAAGAAACGCGTACCTTTGCAAATGATAGATAAAGTCGCTGTCAGTATTATGGTTTTGTGAAGGCAGCCCAAAGAATGAGCTTATTACACTTTAGTATTAATATTAAATTATTTAATTATGAACAAAAAGTTTTCTACTTTTTTGTGCGCTAGCTTACTTTTAGCTTCAGCATTCACTACTGCGAATGCGGCAGATTTGACTGGCGTTAACAATGGTGCGGATGCTTTTATGGTATCAAAATTGGATAAAGCTGCGTTAAGCGGTTTGTATCAATTAAGAGTAACCAGCATCGCTGCAGGCAACACGACAAACGGTGTCCTTGCTATAGAGAATGGCAAGTATGTTGTCAAAGCTTCCAATTACAATTTACTGAATTCATTGTGGTGTATTACGATTACGGAGCAATCAAGGTAAAGATGCCTATCTATTGACTTCGTGAACAAAGCTACAGGTGAATTTTTGGCGATCAATGAGGCTGATGTTCAGGGCTTGGCGGTAAACGCTACTTCCGGGGCTCTTCAAGTTGGTGAAACTTACGGCGGTTGGGCTTTTGCTAGAACTTACAAGGAAGTGTTGGAGAAAAATCAACCGATGTTTACTTATCAAGAGGCTGACTATGTTCTATCTTGTTGGAAGATAATGATGTGTTGTAAAAGCTAAAGAAAGTTTTAGCTTAGTGAAGCTAGAGATTTAACTGATGCTGTAAAGTTTACTGTGTACGACGCAGGTACTTACGTGTTGAGTGCAGATGAGATTAACGCTTATTTGAAAGATAATAAGAATGTTCTTAATTTCAATCAGGATGCTAATGCTGACGTAAACCCGTTTACGACTAAAGCGTTTGTCGCAAAAGAACTAAAGGGTGGTCTTGCTGCTGATCACAATTTCGTTTATGTGACAGATAAAGAGAATGAGAACTCTTATTTGAAAGTTGATACCGCTGCTAATGGTGTAGGTATCCAATTCTTGAAGTTTGGCTGGACAAATGCTGAAAAAGAGCCGAACAAAGATGTAGAGAATTCAACGTTGGCTAATCAACATAAGTTCTTGTTCTCTTACAAACCTTCTACAGATAGCTTGTTTATCCAAGTAAAGCAGGTTCGTTATAAGAATGAAAAGAATGCCGAAAAATATTGGAAAGATGTAACAGATATTAAGAACTATGGTTCTAAGTATGTAGGAGTTTCTGATACTGACGTTAATTTAGATAATAACGCTGTAGCTGAGATGCCTGGTGATGCAGTTGCTCCTTCTCAATTGTTCGTTAAGTTGCAGAACTTTACGGTAGCTGACAGAATTGCGACAATCGGTGCTAGACCAATCAATACACATATCGGTTTTGGCTTGAAGGGTTGCAATGCTGCAAGTGACAAGACATCTATTGCTAACGGTTTGTATATCATTAAGAACGCTAAGGGACAAGTTCTGGCTGCTCCTATTCATGAGAATGATAACGTAGGTCACAACCAGGTTGAGTGGGTTACTTTGGATGAGCAAGATCCTATGCACATGCCAGCTTATCAATGGGTAATCACGAAGACTTTGAACTCGGAAGCTTCTCAGGCTACATCTCCGATTAAGGTGGTTAACCGTGAGTTCTTAGAGACTTATAACAATGTTCAATTGAGATTGAATGACAAAAATGAGATCGATGCTTCTTATGATCTTTTGGATGGGGTTACTTTTGTCCAGATCACAGACTCTGCCATAATCAAGGATAAGAAGTTGGGTTATAAGTATCTTGCTAAGAACGAGTTGATCGTTAATAAGTATAAGTTCAACTATTTGAATCCGTTCACTCAAGATTATTGGATCGCTAACGGTGCAGACAAAGATTCTTTGATTTACGTGAAGGAGGCTGCTAACGAATATACCTTGACTGAAGGATCTACCGCTGAGTATGGTATTGATGTTGACGCTACATTATTAAAGAAGATCCCGGGACTTGCTCAATTGGAAAGAACAAACTACGTGATCGCTAAGAACAAGACGGCTAAATTAGTTAAGGCTTATGGTAGCAAGTATTCTATGGGTGCTGCTAATTATGGTACTGTAGCAGAAGTGGATACATTCTTCTTCAAAGAGAACAACCACTATGATGGCAAGCATTACTATGCGATCTTGGAGACAGCTTATGATAACACGAAGCATGCGGCATATATCGCTGATCTGAATAAAGAGACTTCTAAAGTTGGTATCGCTGATGACGGTATGACCGCAGGTTTGAAGGTTCAGTTATTGAATGAGTCTAGAACCTCCGCATTTACTGTAGAGCCTAGCGATGCTCCGTTGTATCGTCGTTTCAACAAGGCAATCTTGGGTGAAGATGAGAAAGATGGTCCTGATAGCTTATTGTTCGTAGAGAAATATCGTAAAGAATACTTGATGGATGAAGGTAACAGTAGTTTCACTGACGAGTTCGTTGATTATCTAGGTATCTGGAGCAAGGAAAAAGCTGAAAACAAGTTGGCTATGCGCATTGATACCGCATGGTTGAACCGTGGTGCTGGCAATGTTAAGCTCAATATTTGATCTCCGTAGCCCGTGACGATCAAGGCGCTATCGAAACGATTCCTTGTGATGAGGCAGATGACAAACACTTCTATATTGATGATAAGGGTGTTGCCCATAAGACTGATAAGTGGCATTGTCAACATGCTAAACAAGGTAGAACTGGTTTCGCTTATGGCAAATATTTGGTAAGCTTCGCCGACTCTGCAAGAATGAAAGATAGCAATACTAAACCTTGGATGGATATCACTAACGGTTATACTCGCGTAGGTTTCGTTAAGGCAGTTCATGCAGGTGATAGCTTGTTCATCTTGGTTAACGAGTTCAAGAATATGAAACCGGCAGACTTGGATACGGCTGATATCGTAAAGGCATACACCGCCGCTAAAATCAACGGTAAATATATCGTTAACTTACAAGGTGACCAACACAAGAACGTAACGTGGTCATTCCGTTATGTAGATCCTGACAAGGCAGCCAATGTAACAGAGGAAGATCCGAACGTTAACGCATTCATGTTCGAGTCTAATGTTTATACGGATGAAAAATTAGATACTCCTGATTATGATGCTGTTGCGGGTGCTCAAAAGAATATTCCTTTAAGCAATGTTCATGGATTGGGTAATGCTATCGCTCCGAACTATGCGGCATGGTTGAAGATGCAGAATGGTTGTCTGGTATTGACACGCTACGATTCAGACTTCAATTCTTCTAAGACAGGTGGTGATGCGGCTTTGGTATTCAATGTGGCTCAAAAGACTGATGCGGACGATATGGTTACCTCTATCGATGGCGCTAACGTAGAAGGCGTATCAGTGGTAGCTACTAACGGTGCTGTGACTGTTCAAGGTGCCGCTGGTAAGCCAGTAGTAATCACCAATATCTTAGGTAAGGTAGTCGCTGAGACAGTTCTTTCTTCTGATAACGCTACAATCGCCGTACCTGCTGGTATCGTAGCTGTGGCTGTTGATGGTGAGGAAGCTGTTAAGGTAGTTGTTAAATAATTAAACGACTAATAGATAGGTCAAGAGATGGGGGATTCCCCATCTCTTCCTTTAAGAAGATATTTATAATTCTGAAATTCCCGTGCGGAGATAGACTCTTCAAGTACACTGCGATGGTAGAACATGCGGGGATATTAATACTAAAGTAAAAAATTAAAGCTCTCCGTCAGTATTTCCGTGAGGCAAGAAAGCGGAAAAAGAATAAGCCCCGGTCGGTTTCTTGATCGGGGCTTTTTGCCTATTCTTTGTCGTTTTTATCTTTAAGTCTCAATCCGGTTCTAGCGTTGAGGGGAGAGATTACCGAGTGGCCTAAATCGCTTTCAAGTTGTTTGCGGGCGGCCTCTGCTGCTTTTCCTCCTTGTTTGGCGATAACTTCGTGTTCTTCGAGATGTTGCGGATTCTTTTCTTTGGACAATTCAGTGGTAGCTGCTTCGGCAAGCATATTAAGAGCAAGCTCCGTATTGGTCATATTGTCTCGCAGGCTCTCTTTTTTCAGTCCTTTGAATTGTTTATATTCTTTGGCAGTTTTACCAGCCACGTTTGATAGATGATATCTGTAAGGGTAGCGAAGTGAATACCCTCTTGTAGTCCGTGCCGTTTCCATTCGTCGGTTAGTCCTTGCGTATCTCGATACTTTTAAGGCGTTGATTAATCCAAGTTATCCGAGTACCCTAAAGCTTTATATTCTCTCATGGCTCGATCTATCGTTAACTCGGGGTCTTGCATTTCATCCAATCGCTCTTTTGCCACTTGGGCCATCCATAGCTTGAAAGGTTCTGCTTTAGGGGATGGGATGGATTGGATAAGCCGGAACAGCTGTTCTGTCGTAGCTACGTCGGTTTTGTAGTATTTCCCATCGGTAGAAGGTAATTTCAGTTGGTTACAATTTGTAACCGACTCATTTCCCTCTTTTCTTAGCCTATGTTTCAGCACCTTCCAGTAATTGCTAGGATTAGGACTATCTGTTAGGATAGCGACAACGTCTACTACAGAGAAAAACCATTCCTCTGTTTCATCGTCCCAGACTGTACGTACTTTTTTCTCTTCGAAAATCTTGATAGCTTCTTTCTTTGTCATAATTGAAGTTTTTGTGTGAACACTTTAGTTAAAAGTGGATGATACCTAAATCTGTGCTATGGTTTTGGATATCTCGAAACTTTTGCGTAAAAATACAAAAGATTCGAATGCCTCCCAGGTTTATACGGGAAAAAGGATCGTAGAGACAGTTTTTATTACCGACAACGCTAGGATCGTCATACTTGCCGGTATCGAAGCCGTGATTGTTGAATGTGAGACCACTGTTAAGGTGGTAGTTAAATACAGTTTCTCGATCGGGGCTTTTTTGGTGAATCTTTTTAATTTTGTACTTTTGTAGGCTTGCACGAATGTTATACATGAATAGGAGAATTAGACAATGGCCAGCGATGATATAAAACAGGCATGGAAAGTGCCGGAACCTACGTTAAGGAGGTTACCGTGGTATCTTGCGTTCGTAAAGTTGATGAAAGGGAAAGGGGAAGCGTTTATCTCATCTACCCAGATCGCTAAGGAGATAAATGTAGATCCTAGTCAGGTCGCTAAAGATCTCTCTTTTGTGAATATCTCCGGGAAGACGAGAGTGGGATACGATATTAACGCGTTGGTTGACGTACTGGAGGATTTCCTCGGTTTTACATCCCAGCATAAGGCATTTCTGTTTGGGGTAGGGAGTCTGGGCGCTTCTTTGTTGCATGACACCGGACTGAGCCAATATGGTTTGGAGATCGTGGCGGGCTTTGATGTCCGTGAGGATTTGGACGGGAGCATGATCAATGGCATTCCCGTTTTTCATATGGATGATTTTCCTGCCAAGCAGAAAGAATATGGCGCGACGATCGGGGTGATCACCGTGCCGGTGGAGAAAGCGCAGGAGGTGACAGACCGGATTATCGAGGAGGAATCAAGGCTCTTTGGAATTTTACCCCGTTCCGTATACGGTGCCGGAACATATCGTAGTCCAGAACACTTCTATGTATGCGCATTTAGCTGTTATGTTTAATCGATTGAACTCAATGAATCACTAAAATATGAAGATTATCGCCGTTGGAATGAACTATGCCGCTCACAATAAAGAGCTGCATCATTCGTTAGAATTATCAGAGCCTACTATTTTTATGAAGTCGGACTCCTCTTTGTTGAAAGATGGGAAACCGTTTTTTATTCCGGATTTTTCATCGGAAGTTCATTATGAGACGGAGATCGTGGTACGGATAGACCGTTTGGGGAAAAATATAGCCGAGCGTTTCGCTCATCGTTATTATAATGAGGTTACGGTCGGTATTGATTTCACGGCACGGGATTTGCAGAATAAATTGCGTGCGCAAGGGCTACCGTGGGAAATTAGTAAGGCGTTTGATAATTCGGCTGTGATCGGGACCTTTATTCCGCTGGAGCAAGCGGGGGATGTAAACCGGCTTCCATTCCATCTGGATATCAATGGCTCGAAGGTACAGGAAGGCAATACCTCGAATATGCTGTTTTCGGTAGATAAGATTATTGCGTATGTAAGTCGCTTCTTTACGCTGAAAATAGGCGATTTGATTTATACCGGAACACCTGCTGGCGTAGGTCCGTGAAGATCGACGATCATCTGGAGGGATATCTTGGCGAGCGGAAGCTTCTGGATTTTTATGTGAGATGAGAAGATTAATATATATATTCATTATAGGTTTATTACTTTGCTCATATACATGGGCGGATGGTAGCCGTTATGCTTCTAACTCCCTGTTATCGGAAGGGAAATGGGTGAAGATCCGGGTGGATAAGACCGGAATCTACAAATTATCCTATGCGGATTTGAAGAATATGGGTTTCTCGGACCCATCGAAAGTCTCTGTCCATGCTATGGAGGATGGCCCTTGGATGAGGATTTCAGTAAAGAATATATCGATGATGTCCCTTCTACTCCGGTTTGGCGTGGGAGTGATTACCTGTTATTCTACGGGAAAGGGTCGGTTAAATGGGAATATGACTCGTCGAGCCAGACATTCGTGCATACGAATAATCCTTATTCTTTGTATGGTTATTATTTTGTGACCGATGCCACACCCACGAATGATATGACTTCCGTGGCTCAAGCGAGTGGTGCTTCCACTCGGATTACGACTTATGATGATTATCTATTGCATGAGCAAGAGTTAGTCTCCGTAAACCAATCCGGCCGGGAGTTTTTTGGAGAGGACTTTAGTGGGGCACGCCCTCGTACAATTTCTACCTTTTCTTCTATCCCCGGGATTACGGGTGCGGACGGTAAGGTGACCATGCGTTTTATCTCAAGAATTAACTCTGGTTCCGGTACGGCTTCTTTAAGTATCAATGACTCCGAATTGTTGGATATAACCATACCTTCTATCCAAACGGTAAGCTCGAATGTCAGATCGTATACAAAGGCGATTCCCGGGACAACCACCGCGTTATGGAAGGGATCAAAAAGTGAGAAAAATAACGTAGTGGTTTCCTATAGTTCAAGTGGACATACGAATGTACGTTTGGACTATATCCGTATGCAATTTGTCCGTACGTTGCGCCCTTATGGGGCTTGTACTTTTTCAGAAGCTTGACTTCTGTAGGAAATGCGTCTCGCTTTGTTATTAGCGAGGCGAATTCGAATACCTTGGTGTTTGATGTGACCGATGCGTTAAATGTGAAGAGAGTGGAAGCCGATCTGAATGGTTCTGAACTTTCATTTACAATACCAGCGGGTAGATTGAGGGAGTTTGTGTTGGTTCAAACCAATCAAACATTTCCTTCTCCGGAAGTCGTGGGAGAAGTCGCTTCCTCGAATCTGCATGGTTTGGAACAGAGGGATATGATTATTATATCGGCTCCGTCTTTGGTTCAGCAGGCGGAGCGTTTGGCGGTTGCGCACCGTGAGAAAGATGGCTTGACTGTTGAAGTCGTAACTCCAGAGGCGATTTATAATGAGTTCTCTAGTGGAACTCCAGATGCGACGGCATATCGTCGTTTGATGAAGATGTTTTACGATCGTAGTTCTTCTTTAGGTAATCCTCCAAAATATTTATTGCTTTTCGGAGACGGGATCTATGATAATCGGGGGATAAGCGGTGAGGTGCAAGGTGTTTCATGGAGTAATATGCTCTTGACTTTCCAGTCTCAAGAGTCATTGAATGTCTACTCTTATGCGACAGATGATTATTTTGCGTTTTTAGAGGATAATTCCGGCAGTAATTTTAGCGAGATAAGATGTGTCTGGGTGTCGGGCGCTTTCCAATCCGTACAGTAACGGAGGCGACTCAGATGGTGGATAAGACGATTTCTTATATGGAGAATAAGGATTCGGGTAGTTGGAAGAATAACGTGACATTCGTGGCGGATGATGGAAATAATGAGGATAGTTTCACAACGAATCATATGAAGCAGGCAGATCAGCTTGCTGAGGCCATTGAAGAGATGCAACCCGGTTTTCTAGTTAATAAAGTGTATTTCGATGCTTATAAGCGTAGCAGCCTCGGGACTTATCCGGATGTGCATAATGAGATTGAGAAACTATTAAAAAGTGGTCAGTTGTTGATTAATTATACGGGGCATGGCAGTACGACCCATTGGGCGGACGAAAGCGTATGGACACAAACCGATATCAATAATTCCAGCTATAAGCATCTGCCGGTGTGGGTGACGGCTACCTGCGATTTTACCCGTTTTGACGATGTGAAAACTTCTGCGGGTGAATCTGTTTTCTTGAATCCTACCAGTGGGGGTATCGCTTTGTTTACGACGACCCGTGTCGTGTTCTCCGGTAATAATGCGAACTTAAATAAGGCACTCATCGATAACCTGTTCCAAGAAGGCGCGAATAGCGTTATACGCTTGGAGAGGCGATGATGTATACGAAACGTCAACTCAATGACTCAAATAAATTGAACTTTATCTTAATCGGAGACCCGGCGTTAAAGTTTGCGTATCCAGAGTATAAGGCTCGGGTGACGGCTGTGAATGGAGAAGCTGTTTCTGATGAGCCTTTTGAGTTTAAGGCGTTATCCCGGATTACGGTAGAGGGTGAAATCTTGAATCCGTCAGGTTCTTTTGCCGCGGATTTCACGGGCGTATTAAGCTCGACCATATTTGATAGCCAAAGTTCCATTACGACTTTAGGGAATAGCTCTGAGAAATTCACTTATCTCGATTATCCGAATACGATTTATATAGGTAGAGACTCGGTTCGAAATGGAAAGTTCAGCTTTACTTTTATGGTCCCGAAGGATATCTCTTATTCCAATAAGAAAGGTAAATTAAACCTATATGCGTCTTCCGAGACAAAAGAGGCGCAGGTTCTTTCTTCGATTTTATCGTGGGGGGGACTTCGGATACGGCGGAGACTGATACGATCGGTCCCAAGATCCGGCAGATCTATTTGAATGATTCCAGTTTTGTTTCGGGCGATAAGGTAAACACGACTCCTTATTTTGTAGCGAAGCTGTGGGATAAGAGCGGCGTGAATATAACCGGCAGTAGCGTAGGGCATGATATGATGTTGACGATTGATAGTATGCCCTCTATGAGCTATAACTTAAATAGTTATTATGCGTTGCTACCAGATAGTGAGAACGAAGGACTTGTCCAGTTCTCCATCCCCGAGATGGAGCCGGGAATGCATACGGCCGAGTTTAAGGTGTGGGATATCTTAAATAACTCCACAACCTATACCTTTACTTTTGAGGTGGCGGAAGGGTTGAAACCTAATCTGATCGAGATGTATGCCACCCCGAATCCGGCACGGGATCAGGTGGAATTCTTTCTGCATCACAATCGTCCGGAGTCGAACTTAAAGGTGACGGTTATGGTTTATGATATGACCGGTAAGTTCCTATGGAGTACAGAGAAGAGCGGTTCCTCCGAGTTGTTTAAGGCTTATATCGTAACTTGGAACCTGACGGATAACGGTGGCAGGCGGTTGCGCCCGGGAGTTTATCTGTATCGGGCGGCGATTAGCACGAATAACTCGAAAGAGGCGACGAAAGCGAATAAATTAATCATTCTCGCACAATAAAGTATCGGGTAATTAGTTTATAATAAGCATGGGGGTATGTTTATTACCCTCTAGGAATGATAAATGTAAATGTATTTTTAGAATAGAATATATGGTAAGAGTTTCAAGATTCAGTCTGTTACTAGCGGTTTTCAGCTTTTGACGGCATTTACGGTTTATATGCCCAAGGAGGCGCAGACGATGTTAAACATAAATTCGCCCCGATTAATACGGCGATACCGTCTTTGTCTATTGCGCCCGATGCTCGCGGAGGTGCTATGGGTGATAACGGTGTGGCTACTACGCCGGATGTGAATTCCCAATACTGGAACCCGGCTAAGTATGCTTTTAGTTATAGTAAGGCCGGAGTCGCTTTATCCTATACGCCTTGGTTACGTAAATTGGTGAATGATGTGGCTTTAGCATATCTGGCCGGTTATTATAAATTAGGCGATAGCGATATGCAGGCGATCGGAGCTTCCTTGCGTTATTTCTCTTTAGGAGAAGTACAGGAAAGCCGGGATGGAGGAATGGGTAATCAGCTCATATTGAATCCTTATGAGATGGCTTTTGATGTAAGTTATAGCCGTAAATTATCGGATGTGTTCTCTATGGCGGTCGCCTTGCGCTATATTCGTTCGGACATGGGTGCCTCGTCGGATGCGGATATGGTTCCGGATAACGCTTTTGCCGCTGATATCGCCGGTTATCTGGAGAAATACGTGATCTTAGGGAATAGCGAGTGCCTGTGGAGCTTTGGTTTTAATGTCTCCAATATCGGTACGAAGGTCTCTTACGACGGTGGAAATACCAACCAATTCTTGCCTACGATGTTAAAGGTTGGAACTGGTTTACTGTATCCGATCGATGATTATAACCAAATCGGTATCTATGTGGATTTGAGTAAATATTTAGTTCCTACCGAACCTATTCAAGAAGGTACGACTCCCGAGGATGAGGCTGCTTATAAGGAAAAACATGATGAATATAACAATATGTCCCCGATCACGGTATCTTCAAATCATTCGGTGACTCGCCGAATGGCTTCAAGGGCGAGCTAGAGGAGATTATGGCCTCTATCGGTCTGGAATATAATTACAATCAGCAGTTCTTTGTTCGTGGCGGTTATTACTATGAGAATAAATATCAGGGAAACCGTCAGTACTTCTCAGTCGGTGCTGGTTTCCGCATGAGTGTTTTCCAGTTGGATGCCGCTTATCTGATCAGTACGGTACAGAGTAACCCGTTGGACCAGACATTGCGCTTCTCCTTGTCGTTCGATATGGATGGAATCAAGAACCTTTTCAGATAAATGGATATGAAGATACGTGTAGGTTTTGGCTATGACGTCCACGCCTTGGTGCCGGACCGGGAATTATGGCTAGGCGGGATTAAGATCGAGCATACGTTGGGCCTATTGGGACATAGCGATGCGGACGTGTTGATCCATGCGATCTGCGACGCTTTACTGGGAGCGGCCAATATGCGGGATATCGGTTATCATTTCCCGGATACGGCTGGTGAATATAAGAATATCGATAGTAAGATCTTGCTCCGGGATACCATGAGGCTTTTAAGAGAGGCGGGCTATGAGTTGGGTAATATCGATGCCACCGTAGCCGCCGAGCGCCCTAAATTGAATCCCCATATCCTCTGATGAAGAAAACGCTGGCCGAGGTCATGAACGTGGACGAGGAGGATATCTCTATCAAGCTACGACCACGGAGAAGCTGGGCTTCACCGGACGGCAGGAAGGGATCTCGGCTTACGCTACGGTCTTGATACAGCGCATGGGATCGTAAACCAGAAAGTACTCCCTTTTCCTTCTTCCGACTCTACGCCGATCTTCCCGTGAAGATTCTCTAGGATCGTTTGGCAAATGGATAGTCCGAGTCCGGTTCCTTGGATAAAGGAATCGAATTTGGCGAAACGCTCGAATACGTGCGGGAGGTTCTTCCGCTCAATACCTTTTCCGGTATCTTTTACGTAAAAGTATAATCCATCTTCCCTCTCCTTGTATCCCATGCGGATAGCCCCTTGGAACGTGAACTTACAGGCGTTCGTGAGGAAGTTGGTGATCACTTGGGTCAAGCGATTCTTCTCGGAATAGATAACGCAATCCTGTTCAGGTATCTCGCAATAGAGAGTGACACCGTCTTTCACCCGGCTTTGGAAGGTCTGGTATAAGCTCCGGAATAGCGTGGATACGTTGAACTCGGAATAGATGAAATCCATTTGCCCGGCCTCGATCTTCGATAGGTCCAGGATATCGTTCACGAGTTGAAGGAGAAGCTCGTTGTTCGTCTCGATGATCTCGCAGAACTCTCTCGTCTCCTCGGAGTGGCAAGTTTCCGCTAGCAGGTTGGAAAGCCTACGATAGCGTTCAGCGGGGTACGTATCTCGTGGCTCATGTTCGCTAGGAAGGCGGATTTCAACCGGTTGGATTCCTCTATCTTCTCCTTGTCCCTCAGTTCTTGTTCCATTTTTTTCCGTTGGTTGATGAGGGTGGTACCTCCGGTTAAGTAGGCGGGTTTTCCTTCCGGATCGGTTTTCCCTACGATCGCAAAGATCTCTATCCATGTATATTCAAGCCCTGTATCGTCTAAATAACGGATCTCCTCGTCGATCGATATGCTCTCGCCGGCGATTAGTTTATTGATCGCGTCTTGCATCTGTTCCAAGTCCTCGGGGTGAATGCCGCTATAAAACTCGTCCGCCGACATGCAGAATTGGCCGTCGGTTCCCTTGTCGCGAATGGATCTTTGGGTCAGGTAAATATTGTTACATTCGAGCCGTGCTTCTTTTACGTCCCATATCCATGTCATCATGTTGCTGGCTTTCAAGACGAGCTGGTATTTCTGGTTCAGGTCTTGCGCTTGGCGTGCGATTTGCAGCTCCTTGTCTTTGGCCTTTTGCTTTTGGATGAAGAGGCGGACCCGTAAGATCCCGATCGTTATCAATAACGCCAGAATGACGAGTAGGCTTATGATATGGATCTTGTATTTCTGTAAGAAACCGGGAGGCTCTTGGAAATACGTGGCGTTCGGGGGATATAGGCCGGGATCGATCTGGTGAAGCAATAGATGCTGGTAATTTAGGTAGGCCCTCGGGGTTTCCGCGGTCTGGATCGGGATTTCCTTACTATCTTTCCCCGAGAGGATCATTTCGATCGTGTTGACCGTCACCTGCGCATAATCCTCCGGAGAAACATAATATCCCCCGGCGAAATTCCCGTTTTCTGTTTGTACGTCTTGCAAGGTAAAGATTGGGGGGACGGAGAAACTATTGGTCATTTTCTGGACGTTATCGACTAGGTAACGATTCTCGTTATCCTTCCGGGTCCTGTACCATGAGTAATAAAGGACTCCGGTCTTATTGTCGAAAGAGGCCAGTCTGTCCAATAAGTCTCGGTGGAAATGGAGGTGGTAGACAGTGGCTCGAATTGGATGCCCGGAAAATCTTTCCGTAGCACGGCCTCTACATCCGCTTTCGTTTGCTGGCTTATATAACGGCGGTCAAAAATAAAGGCCAGTTTGGTTAATTCCGGTTGTAGCTTTTTGATTAGCTCGATCGTTTGCTTGATATAGACTGGGTATTTTATAAAAGTGGCGTTATAGCCTTTTACTACGTCCGTGATGGGAACCAGCGTATCGAGCACGTTTTTATCTAGGTCTATCAGGTACTCTTCTTTCGGGTACATATAATCTCTGGCGTAGCAGATGATAGAGGGAATATCTTTCCATTCCTTGTCAAACAACGGGCGGGCGACAAGCAAGAGGGATCTCCTATGCATACGACTAAGGTGGGTGGCACGGGAACTCTCTCTAGGATCATTGTTCTCTTCTCTTGAAACCCTTCCATAGTGCGGATACCGGGGATCTGTAAGGGAATCGCCTTTACGGTAAACCCTTCCTCCCCGAATTTTCTTTCTATATCAAGATAGGTCTGTTTTGTCCAGCTTTCCTCGAAGTTGATGGAGTGCAGTACGACGATCGACGGTTTCTCGCCGGAGCCTCGCGCGCTCATGTTCAAGTGGACCGTTAGTATAATAAAAATAAAAAGAATGATATTTCTCATGGCCGTTAATTCTAAGCGATATATGTAGCAAACGTGATTCTGGTAGCAAATGTAGTGATTCCGCTTTATTAAGCAAGAGGTTTGCCTGAAAATAAAGGTTTTATATGTAGTAAAATGGTAATAGTTCCATCTTGATAGGATAGCCTTTTCGCCCTTGTTTGCCTATTCGGAGATTAATACGTAGCTTTGAGCCAATAAAGTGGTATTTTTATGAAGAATAATGATTGGAAAGATCGATTAGGCGTGATGTACTCCACGAATCCCGATTTTCAATATAATACGGGAGATACGGAAGAGGAAGATACGTTGCCGAAGGAGAAACAAGCTTTGCGCATATCCTTGGATAAGCGGAACCGGGGAGGGAAGATGGTTACCTTGATCACCGGGTTCCGGGGCACTTCCGAGGATCTGACCGCCTTGGGGAAACTCTTGAAAGTGAAATGCGGCGTAGGCGGTTCCGCTAAGGACGGGAGATAATCATCCAAGGTGACCTGCGTGCCAAGGTGTTGGATATCCTCCGGAAAGAGGGCTATTCGAAAAGCCGTACGATCTAATCCCCGATCGCTATGCTAACAATTTATAGGGCTTCCGCCGGGGCGGGCAAGACGCATAAGCTGACAGGGGAGTACCTGATGTTGCTCTTCTCCCAGCCGGCGCTTATCGCCGGATCTTGGCCGTGACGTTTACGAATAAGGCGACGGATGAGATGAAAACCCGTATCGTTCAAGAACTTTATCACCTCGCTTCCGGCCGTGCGTCCGATTATATCCAGCTACTCTCTTCCGCCTATTCCTTGACGGAGCGGCAGGTGAGGGAGCAGGCCCGGAAGATTCTGGTCGCTATCCTGCACGATTACTCCGCTTTTAATATCAGTACGATCGACCGCTTTTTCCAGCAAACGATGCGTGCCTTTACCCGCGAGATCGGTTTGCAAGGCGGTTATGGCATCGAGATGGACCAAGAACTGGTCTTGACCGAGGCGATCGATAACCTGCTGGCCGATCTGGAGAAGCCGGAGAGCAAGGATTTGCTAGGTTGCTGCTGCATTTCGCCGAGGACAAGATCGAGGATGGAGGCGGCTGGAGTTTGCGGCAAGACATCATGTCGCTCAGCCGGGAGGTCTTTAAGGAGAGTTATAAGGCATTTAGCGAGGAAGTAGGTAAGGATATCGCGGATAAGCAGGCGCTCGATGCCTATAAGAATGAGCTATACGCCATCATCCGCTCCGTAGAGGCGGAGGCGAGACGTTTAGGAGAGGAGGGAGTGGCGTTGCTGAAACAGTTTGCGTTACAACCCTCGGATTTTAAGGGGGAAGCCGTTCCCCGTTTTTCTATTTCGAGAAGCTGGCGAGAGGTGAGATGAAAGAGCCGACTGCCACATTCCAAACTTTGCCGGATAATCCGGATGCCTATACGACCAAGACTACTCCACCGGGTCTCCGGCAGATCATCGGGTGTGTATATGAGGAAGGTTGAATACCTGCGTAAAGAATATCGTATCCCTGTTCGCCAACCTGACGGCCTATAACACGGCCCGGGAGATCGTGCGTTATTATTATACGTTAGGGATCTTAACCGATATCTCCCGGCAAATCGCCTCTTACCGGGAAGAAAAGAATGTGATGCTGATCGCCGATACGACCGAGTTGCTGAATAAGGTCATCAGTGGCAGCGACGCCCCCTTTATCTACGAGAAGACGGGTACGCACGTAGATCATTATATGATCGATGAGTTCCAAGATACCAGCGGCATGCAGTGGAATAATTTCCGGCCCTTGGTGGAGGAGAGTCTGGCGAATGGTAGGGCGAACTTGATCGTTGGCGATGTGAAGCAAAGTATTTATCGTTTCCGTAACTCGGATTGGAAGCTATTGGACGAGCAAGTCCGCAGGGATTTCGAGGAGGAACAGGTCCGTGAGGAAACCCTGATGGATAATTGGCGAAGCTGCCGCCATATCGTGGAGTTTAATAACGCGTTCTTCACCGCCGCTCCGGCGATCCTGCAGGATCTATATAATGAGGCGTTGAAAAACTCCTCATTAAGCGAGGAAGAACGCACGGCCTTTTTCACGAAGATCATGACCGCTTATGATAAGAGTTCCCAGCGTGTCCCTCCCCCTTTCCAGAAGAAGGACGGACATGTACGGATCGATTTCTTGTCCGGCGATGAGGAGAAGAAGTGGGAGCAAGAGGCGATGGAGCGATTGCCGGCTACCTTGGAGCGCTTGCAGGATAACGGTTATGCGCTAAAAGACATCGCCATACTCGTGCGTACCAATCAAGAAGGCGCTTTAGTGCTGATACGTTGCTAGCTATAAGGAAGAGCATCCGTCCGACCGGTACAATTACGATATCATCTCCGATGATGCCCTGTTCGTGGGTAGTTCTCCGGCGGTCCGTTTCCTGATCGCCGTATTGCGCTATTTGCGAAATCCGGAGGACCGGATGAACAAGAAATTGGCGATGTATGCCTATCAAGTATTAACCGGAAAATTCGGGGAGAGCGAGGCGGATGAGTCTGTTTTCCAAAACCTTCAGTCTATTTCCCGGCAATCCTTGTACGAGGTAACCGAAGGCTCTTCCGTAACTTCTCCGCTTACTTCCCGGAAACGGAACAGGTATTCGTGCAAGCCTTTCTGGATATGGTTTCCGAGTACGCCCAAAAAGAAAGCGCGGATTTGAACCGTTTCTTGAGATGGTGGGACGAGACCGGTTATCGAAAGACGATCGCTACCCCGGATGGGCAAAACGCTATCCGCATCTTGACCGTACATAAATCCAAGGGCTTAGGTTTTAAGGTCGTTATCATTCCTTTCGGGGACTGGGAGATCGACCATAAGCCGACAAAGCCCGTTATCCTTTGGTGCCACCCGGAGAAGAAGCCGTTTGACCGCCTGCACTTAGTTCCTGTCCGTTACGGACAGATCCTGAGTAGCACGATTTTCGCCAAGGATTATTTCAAGGAGCGCTTGCATGCTTCATCGATAACTTGAACACCTTATACGTCGCTTTTACCCGTTCGAAAGAAGAACTGATCGTATTCTCCCCCCGTCCGAGGAAGATCAACAAGAAGGTAAGGTTGAGAAGATAACTTCCATCGCCGATCTATTGTGGGCGGGGGTGGAGACGGATATCGAGGATGATACCTTTGAAAGGGGCGAATGGTGGCATCCAGCTTCGGGTAGAACGGCAGAAGATACCCTGGAGGAAATCCCCATGAGCGCCTGTATTCCGTTTCCCCGGATGATCGTTTACAATTACGCCTGCATGGGAAAGGATTCTTTTTCGATAATGCCAGGCGGAAGCACGGTACCTTGATGCATGAGGTATTGAGCCGGATACGTACGCCGAAAGATATTCCCGCTTCGGTCGAAAGTTATCGGTTAGCCGGGGTGATTAACCGGGAGGAAGCGGCGGAGTTGATCAGCCGTCTGGAAGAATTATTGCAAGCGGAGGAGGTAAAGGCTTGGTATGATGGTTCCGCCCGTGTCTTGAATGAAGTGGATATCCTGTTCGGTAAAGGCTTGTCTAAACGTCCGGACCGGGTGATGATAAAAGATAACAAGGTAATTGTCGTGGATTATAAATTTGGCGAACGGCAAGATAAGCGCCATCCTAATCAGGTAAGAAATTACCTGCAATTAATTCGTAAAATGGGTTTCGAGCGGGTCGATGGATACCTTTGGTACGTAGAGTTAGGCAAAATAGAGGCAGTGAATAAGTGATATATTTTTGATATTCGGTAAAAATGAATATTTTTGCAGATTCTTAGTATAAAACGATACAGTCAAAGAAGAATGAAAGTACATAAAGAAGGAACCGGTTTACTGCTTACGTTGTTTACAATATTATTTATTGTGAATATAACTTTGTACCATACGGTAGGTAAGGGTATGCTGTTTTATTCTGTCGCTTTTGTTTCTACCGTATTGTTCCTATTGGTATTAAACTTCTTCCGTAGTCCTTTCCGCCGGTTTCCTTATGATTCGGAAGCTTGGTGATCGCTCCCGCCGACGGTACGATCGTTGCCATCGAGGAAGTGATGGAGAACGAGATCCTTCATAAGAAGTGCCTACAGATATCTATCTTATGTCTATCTTCAACGTGCATGCTAATTGGTTTCCCGTAACGGTACCGTTAAGCATGTTTCCCACCAGAACGGGCGTTTTTATGGCGCTTATCTGCCGAAGAGTAGTACGGAGAACGAACGTTCGGCGGTCGTGATTACCACGAGGAACGGGGTGGATGTCTTGGCTCGTCAGATTGCCGGGCGATGGCACGCCGCATCGTTACGTATGCCAAGCCGGGAGAGAAATGTCATGTGGACGAGCAAATGGGGTTTATTAAATTCGGTTCTCGCGTGGATGTCTACCTGCCGGTAGGAACAGAGGTGTTAATAGAGATGGATCAAAAAGTAACAGGCAATCAAACGCCTATAGCCCGTTTGTCAAAATGAGTATAAGAAAACATATTCCTAATACAATTACGTGTCTAAGCCTTCTGTCCGGTTGTGTCGCCAGTGTTATGGCCTTGCACGGAAATCTTTTATCTGCGTTGATTTGGATTATTATAGCCGCGGTCTTTGATTTCTGCGATGGCTTTGCCGCTCGTTTATTGAAGGCTTACTCGCCGATGGGAAAGGAATTGGATTCCTTGTCGGATATGGTAAGTTTCGGCTTCGCTCCGGGCATGGTGGTCTATTGGTTGTTGGGAGAGGCTTCTACGGCTTTGCCTTTTGGCTCTTTGAATACGTATATCCCTTATCTGGCGTTCGTGATCCCTACGTTTTCAGGTTTGCGTTTGGCTAAGTTCAATATTGATGAACGGCAAACTACCTCGTTTATCGGCTTGCCGGTTCCGGCGCATGCTTTATTTTGGGCTTCGGTGGGATATTCTGTTTTACCGGTTGTCCATGCGAATGAAGGCTTGTTCGTGTTGGTGACTGTTATCTTGGCGTTTATTACCTCCTTGCTGTTGGTGTCTGAGATACCGATGTTCTCGCTGAAGGTGAAATCCTTAGCGTGGAAGGGTAATGAGCTTCGCTATATATTGATCGCTTGTGCCATTATTTTCGTGGCGTTATGGGGATTCTTGGGAATCTCTGGAACCATCCTGTTATATATAGTCTTGTCTATTTTTAACAAAAAGGGATAAACAAGAATTCTTATCTTTGTGTTTGTGATAGTAAAGAATCATTTAAGTATCGGATTATGTTTAAGTTTTTGTTTGTAATATTCTTTTTCTTTATCCTGTTGGTGTTTCTGATGGGTTTCTCCATCTTGCGTACCTTTAAGAACATCTTTTTTGGTAGCGGAAACAGCACTCGTAAGGGAGAACAACGTCGTCAAACAAATAGCAATACTTCCGGACATCGTTCTACGACTACTACCGCCCGGGACGATGATGATGATCGTACACCTTATGTGCACCGTAAGAAGATATTCGCCAAAGATGAAGGGGAATATGTGGATTACGAGGAAGTTAAATAGAGCTTAGCGTCTTTGCTTGAAGAAACGCTGCATTTCTTCCGCGCACTCTTTTTCAAGGATACCTTTTTTGATAATCGCTTTCGGATGGAAGGCTTGAGGGGCGAATTTGGAGAAACCTCTTTTATCATCGGATGCCCCGTATACGATCGTGCTTAATTGTGCCCATCCGATCGCACCGGCACACATTATGCAGGTTCCACGGTTACGTATAGACTACAATTTGTCAGGTATTTCGCTCCTAAGACTCCGGTGGCGGCCGTAATCGCCAACATCTCGGCATGTGCGGTCACGTCGTTCAAGCATTCGGTTTGATTATGCGCCCTCGCTATGATCTGGTTGTTGCAGACGATAACTGCTCCTACGGGAACCTCACCCTCGGACGCTGCCGCACGAGCTTCCACCAACGCTTGCTTCATGAAATATTCGTCATTGAAAGGATTCATCTTCTCATCTCATTTTCGTTGAAAAGAGTCGGATAATCCTCCTCCAAGGTCTTGAGGATGTGAGAAAGGATCGTCTCTCGGTACCAACGGGACTTATTCTCGATCTTGTAGCGTGAAAGGTAACGTTTTACCGCTTTATGCTCTTCGTCATTCAGCATAAAGGTCACTTTGTGTACCCTCGGATGATTGGGGTGAGCCGATGAATATTTACGTTCTTCTTTCATACATTTGCAAATGTACGAGTGAATAGCCGAATAACAAAGAAAATGGCTATATTTGTGCAAATTAATGCGATGGCAAGACAGAACGATATGGGTCGGGAAGGTGAGTCTGAGGCTCGTGCCTATCTGGTAAAACATGGATATAACGTGTTGCATACCAATTGGCATTGGCATCATTATGAACTGGATATTATCGCTGTCAAGGAAGATGAGTTAATCGTGGTGGAGGTAAAGACACGCTCTGAGGATTTTTTGCTTTCACCGGAAGATGCGGTAGACACCAAGAAGATTCGGAGGATTGTCGCCGCTGCGGATGCCTATGTCCGTTATTTTAATATAGACTTACCAGTCCGTTTTGATATCGTGACATTGATCAAGAAAGAGACGGGTTTCCTGATCGACCATATCGAAGATGCTTTCTATGCTCCTTGCCGTTAAAAGATAAAAGTTATGAATATAGAAGAAGTACGTGAATACTGCCTTTCCTTGAAGAATACCATCGAGTGTTTCCCGTTCGATGAGGTATCGCTGGTCTTTAAGGTAGAGAATAAGATGTTCCTGCTGCTTCCTTTGGATGCGGAGGAGCCTCATGTCTCCTTGAAATGTAGTACGGATTATGTGGAAGAGTTACGGGAACATTATACGGCGGTTGAGCAGCTTACCATTTTAATAAGAAATACTGGAATAGCATTTATCTGGACCGGGATATGGAAGACGAGGAGATTAAACGCTGGATCTTCCATTCTTACCGGGAAGTGATCGCTAAACTACCAAAAAATATAAGGGAAATTTATAATGATGAGCACTGATAATGAATCTCCCCGCATCTTGCGTGTGGCGGAAACCGCTTCTACGAATAGCTTGCTTCGTGAGTTGGTCATCAAGGAATCTCTTGCGGAAGGAAGTGTGGTCGTTGCCGATTTCCAGACAGCCGGACGTGG